>Ga0335085_10000306_pt1 | contig 146535 bp, 142 predicted proteins | sample Lox_Sample_45_FD_206712 | JGI IMG/M metagenome (GOLD analysis project Ga0335085, IMG submission 206712) | Soil microbial communities from Loxahatchee National Wildlife Refuge, Florida, United States - Lox_Sample_4.5 | ecosystem: Environmental > Terrestrial > Soil > Wetlands | place: USA...
GAAGCCAACCGCATCTACACCGAAGGCAAGGGCAAGACGCAGCCGATCGCCGACAACCGCACCAAGGAAGGCCGCGCCAAGAACCGCCGCGTCGAGATCGAGGTGGTGGGTTCGCGTACGCAGTAAGACCCCGCTGCAAAATGCAATTTTGCAGCGCCCGAAATAGGGGAGCATGAGGGGAATTTTCCCCTCATTCTGAAGCGAACACTAAGCTTGCAAGCAGCACTCGAAAGCCCCGCCCGCGCGGGGCTTTTCTTTTTCGTCGCCTAGCGCACGCCGTGGCGAAAAATGTATCCCTTGTAGCTCAGTATCATACCCGCAGGCGTGATCTGCTCCAGCGTGAGGCCGGGCGCGACGCTGTCGCCCTCGTGCAGCAGGCGGCCGTTGATGCCGACCAGGCGCTCGGCGGGCTTGCTCGAATAGGCGTGCACCGATATGGACATGGACGGAAGTTCCTGCTGAATCGCCAGCGGCAGATCCGCCATGTTCATCACGATGGTGACTGCCGGCGGCGCGGCCGCCGCGCTGCCGCGCGCGGCTTGGTCTGCTGCCGGCGCAGCGCTTGCAGGCGCGGGCGGCACAGCGGATTTGGCGACCGGAGCGGATCGCGCGCTGCGCGTTTCCATTGCCGCTGCGGGCGGACGCGGCGCGGGCGGCGTTTCCGTTGCGACGGTGGATGGCCGCGATGCGCCCTGCGTTTCCCCTGCGACAGCGGGAGCAGGCACCTGCGTCGGCCTCGCCACTACGGGCGCCGCGGGCGTAGCTCGGGCCGCCGGCTCGACGCCCGGCGTCTGCACTGCCGCTTGCGCAGGCGCGCCGGGTAGCGGCGCGAGCCCGGGCTGCGCCGCCGGCTCGGGCGGCTTCACCTCGGCCACGGGGACCGGATTTGGCGGCGGCGACTGCCATGGTCGCAACCAGCCGATTGCGATTCCTGCGGCGAGCAAGACCAGCGCGAGCGCGCCGTAGGCGAGCACAGGCATCGGCTTCGCTTGCTCCGCCCCCGCCAGGCCCGGCAGCAGGGTCGGCGCCGCATTGCGCCGGCGCAGCTGATCGGATTTGCGCAAAGCGTCGAGGATGTAGGACATCGCTATTTTTCCCCTTGCTTGCGCGTCAGGCGCGGCGCGCTCTTGTCGGCCACGGCGCTCAGCCGCATCAGCGTGCGGCTGCCGACGAGGCCGTCGGGAATCAAGCCCTGCTCCAGCTGAAATTGCTTGACCCGGCGCAGCAGCGCTGCGTCGAACTGCGCATCCTCGCCCGCCTCCGGCTGGCGTCCCTGCGCCAACGCGAGCTCGCGCGCGAGCCAGGCCACCGCCGGTCCATGCTCGCCCTGGCGGATATTCTCATGCGCCTGCGCCGGCATGCGCCAGAGCAAGGTGTACTGCCCCGACCATTGCGCCGCCAGCGCGTTCACATTCACGCCGCGCGTCTGCCCGCCCACGACGAAGCTCGCGCTGTTGCCATTCAGCGCGCTCAGCATTGCGCTGAACTGGCGCTCCTGCGCGTCGTGCAGTTCGAGCACCGCCGGACGATTCAGCTCGCGCAGCTCGTCCAGGCCGCCGCGCGCGCTGCGGCAGCGCAGGTCGAGTGCCTGCGCCTGTTTGCACAGATCCCCGCCCTGGTAGTCAGCACCCCAGGCGCGCAGCAGCGCCGTATAGGCGAACGCGCGGCTGTCCGCCAGCGGCTGCTCCGCCGGCCATTCGAGCGCCTCGGCCAGCGCAGGCGCCGGCTTCACCGGCTTGGCTGGCGCCACGGCCACGCCCGGAGCGGCAGGCGGCGGAGCCGCGCCCGCGTCGGAAAGTTCCAGCTGGTACCAGCGCAGCGCGAGCACGCCGATCAGCACCACCCCCAGCAGCGCGAGCAGGGGCCGCACCAGGCTGCGCCGCGGCACGCGATGGAACACCTCGCGCGCCGCCTGCGCCAGCGTTTTGTGATCGACCCGCTCCTTGCCCTGAACGAAGGTGCCCAGCAGCGCGCGGTCGCACAGCACGTTGATCACGCGCGGCACGCCGCCGCTCAAGCGGTACATGCGCCCCATCAGCGCGGCCGGAAACAGCGGGCGCTGCGCGCCCGATATCTCCAGACGGTGGCGCACGTAGGCGGCGACCTCGGACTTGCTCAGCGGCCCCAGATGGTAGCGCGCGACGATGCGCTGGCTCAGCTGGCGCAGCTCCGGCCGCTCCAGCATCTGCGCCAGTTCCGGCTGGCCGAGCAGAATGATCTGCAGCAGCTTGCGTTCGTTTGTTTCGAGGTTGGTGAGCAGGCGCATCTGCTCGAGCACTTCGGCCGAGAGATTCTGCGCCTCGTCGATGATCAGCACCGTGTGCCGGCCCCGGGCGTGTGCATCGAGCAGGTAGGCATTGATGCAGTCGACGAACACCTTGATGCTGGCGTTGCCGGGCGGACAGGCGATGCCGAACTCCACGCAGATGGTCGAGAGCAGCTCTTCCACCGTGAGCTTCGGATTGAATACGTAGGCGACGTCGCAGGATTCCGGGATCTGCTGCAGCAGGCAGCGGCATACGGTGGTCTTGCCCGCGCCCACTTCCCCGGTGAGCAGCACAAAGCCGCCGTCGCCGCCCACGCCATAGAGCAGGTGCGCCAATGCTTCCTGGTGGCGCTGGCTCAGGAACAGATAGCGCGGATCCGGCGCGATGGAAAACGGCGCCTCGGCGAGGCCGAAATATTGCTGGTACATGCAGACCTGCGAGCAGGACGGATGCCGCCATTATAGCGGCCGGGGAATGCCGCGGGCCGCTATAGCCTGCGCGGCGCCGGCTGCGCCCCGCCGGACTGCCTGCAGGCCGCGCGCCTCATTCTTCGCTCGACGCCTCGCGTATCATCTCGCGAAACCTGACCAGCTCGTACTCCTCGCTGGTCTCCTCCAGGGCCTGCGGCAGCAGCAGGCAGCTTGCGGCGCCCTTCTGGTATTCCATGTTCTGCCCGGGCACGAAAGTGCCGGGGCGCAACAGCACGCGCGCCTCGCCGGGGGCCTCGCTGCCGTCGCCGATGAGTATGCCGGTTTCGCTGCTGCCGGCGCCCGCGCTCAGCGGCAGCAGTTCCGCCGACTTGGCGATGATCTGTATGCCGACCGAGCCTTTCAGCGGGATCTCGCGCTGCAGGCGGCGTATAACGCCGAGCACCCAGGTGTCGCCGCCTTCGGGCTGCAGCCCAAGCAGGGAGCCGATCTTGAGCCATTCCCCCTTGATTTCCGGAATGCCGGCGCCGAAGCCGCCGGCGCTGACGTTCTCCACGATCCAGGTTTCCTCACCCGCATTGTCGCCGCCCGCGCCGAACACGCCGAGCACGCCGTCGAAGCCGTGCACGACATTGAGCCGCGACTTCACGTTATGGCGCTGGTGCTTGCGCTCCGGTGGCTTGGGCGACCAATACAGCGCCAGATGGCCGAGCACGTCGAGCACGGCATCGGCAGGATAGCTGCCGCCCAGATTCACCCGCGGCGGCACCACCCCCGTGGTCTTGATGGCGGCGATCAGGGATTCGAGTTCCTCCAGCGCCTTGCCGGCAGCGAAAAAGCGCAGCGTAGGCGCGTGCTGCGGCGGACGCGCCAGGCGCAGCGGCGCCTGGCCGGCGGCAAGATCTATCCAGTAGGCGATGTCCGGCTGCAAGTCCAGGCGCAGCGTGAACGCGGCGCAGACGTGGGCGATGAGGCGCTCGCACAGCTCGATCTCCAGCGGCAGCAGGCTGTCGGGCGAGGACGCGGACAACATCACTGCCTTGAGAAATTCCTGTTCCGGCGTGGTCTCGCCCGGAACGCCCGCATAGAGCGCTACCTGCGATTGCGCGAATTTGCGCGTTTCCGCGAGCGCATAGACCTTGGCAATGGTGGACCACACCGACGGGTCCATCGGCCCGTAGCGCACATACATCCACTTTGTCTGGGCGGCGAGCGCGCGCAGCGCGCGCGCGAGCAGGAGCGGCATGCTGGCTTTCAGCGCATCGGCGCCCTTGGCGCCCGCGGCATACAGCTCGACGCAGGCAGCGTAGGCTTGCCCCGCTTCGCGCCAGTACTCGTATATCGCCTTCCACAGCCGCATTTCCTGCAGCCTGCTCAGGCGCGGCGACGCCATGTAGTCGCGCGCGAGCTTGCGCACGTGAACCTGCGCCGTCTCGTCCAGCAGCTGCACCAGTTGCGCCCGATATTCCGGCTTGAATCCCGCCTCGGCCATGATCGACTGCAGCCAGTGGGTGAGCTCGTCGGTGCATTTGTAGGCGTCGCCGGCAGGCAGGTCCTCGAGCAGCTTGCGCGCCTCCTTGATCTCGGCCATGGGATGGTCCGGTTTCTTGCTTCCGAACAGGCTGATCATGCGCTACTCGCGGAAAGGTCGAACGCTTCATCTTGTAGCCAAATGCCATGGAAAAATCAATGCCCGCGGCGGCGTTTGACATTGTTTTACAAGCGCGCGCCGCGGCGAATCCCGGCCGACGATGCGCGAATTGCACCCGCACCCTAAGGCGATCGCCGCGGCAGCTGCGCGCGCAGCAGGCACAACTCGGTTTCCAGTTCGCGTATGCGTTCTACCAGCGTCAGCGCAAGGGCCAGCGCCTGCGGCTCGAGTTCCAGGTCTTCGCGCAGGCGGCGCGCAGTGCGCACCACGACGACAATGCCGGCGCCGAAGGTCCACTGCGCGGCGCCCGGGTTGGTCGGGACCAGCGCGCCGTAGTCGACGAGCTCGCGCAACACCGCTTCCGGCAGCCCGGACAATTCCGCCAGTTCGGACAGCGAAAACTCGCGCTCGGATTCGGGCCACTGCGCTTCTGTCATGTCAGCTTGCATTTCTGGCCTCCTGCTTGAAATGGCCGCGCGGATTGAAATTCGACGTCTCCGCCATCTGCTTGAACAGGGCGCGCTCGCGCTCGCTCAGTACGGTGGGCACGACGATCTGCGCGATGGCGTACAGATCGCCTGCGCCTTCCTGCGGTTTGGGCAGCCCGCGTCCGGCGAGCCGCATTTTCTGTCCGGCATGCGTTCCCGCCGGCACTTTGAGGTGGACCGCACCGCCCAGCGTCGGCACCTCGACCACGGCGCCGAGCGCGGCCTCCCACGGCGTCAGCGGCAGGTCCAGGTACAGATCGTGGCCGCTGACCCGATACAGCGAATGCGGATGCAGCGCGATATTCAGGTACAGATCACCGTCGCGGCCGCCGTTCGCGCCCTTCCCGCCCTTGCCGCGCAGGCGCAACCTTTGCCCGTCGGTCGCGCCTTTGGGAATGCGCGCCTTGAATGCGCGCTGCACCCGGTGCAGCCTGCCCTGCGCATCGTATTCGGGTATGGCGAGATTGAGGTCCACCGTGGTGCCGCGGCTGGCGTCTTCCAGCGTAATGTGCGCCGTGACCTCGAAGTCCTGCCCGGGCATGCGCATGGCGCCGCCCTGCCGGTGCTGAGCGCGCCCCGCAAGACCGGCGAACAGATCCGCCAGATCGACGTCGTCGAATGCGAACTGCGTGTCTCCGAATTGCCCGCCCCAGTCCGGAGGCGGCCGAAAATCCTCACCCGGCTGGTGCCGCCCGAGCTGGTCGTAGGCGGCGCGCTTTTCCGGCTCCTTGAGCGTCTGGTAGGCTTCCGCGATCTCCTTGAACTTCGCCTCGGCATCAGCATCCTTGGAAACGTCCGGATGATACTGGTGCGCGAGCTTGCGGTACGCCTTCTTGATCGCATCGATGTCGGCATCCTGCTCGACGCCGAGTATCTTGTAGTAGTCCTTGTACTTCATCTCACGGTCTCCAAATGCATTCCCCGCTCAGGGCGATGGCGCCGGATCCGGGTGCGCCTCCTGCGGTTCGACGTGTATGGTCACGGACGCGCGCGCAAGCTCGCTTCCGATCGATGCCTCCAGCCGGTCGCACAAGGCATGCGACTCGCGCACGCTGGTCTCACCGGGAAGCAGCAGATGAAATTCGATGAAGCGCGCGCCGCCCGCTTTGCGCGTGCGCAGCGCATGAAAGCTCGCGCCTTCGGGCAGTCCGGCGCGGATCAGGGATTCGGCCCGCCCGATTTCCTGCGGCGACAAGGCCGTATCCATCAGGCCGTCGATCGAGCGGCGCAGCAGGTCGACGCCGGTGACGACGATGTGCAGGCCGACGGCGACCGCGATCAGCGGATCGAGTATGGCCCAGCCCGGCAGGAACACGATCACCAGCAGCCCGCCGAGCACGCCGGCCGAGGTCCAGACATCGGTCAGCAGGTGCTTGGCGTCGGCCTCGATGGTGACGCTGTCGTGCTTGGCGGCGACCTCCAGCATCAGGCGCGCGGTGGCGAAATTCATCGCCGCGGCGAGCAAGCCGACGCCGATGCCCCAGCCGAGGTTTTCCAGCGGCGCCGGGTGCATGAAACGGTTCCATCCGGCGTAGATGATGGACGCAGCCGCGAACAGGATCAGCGTGCCTTCGACGCCGATGGAAAAATACTCGGCCTTGTCGTGCCCGTAGCTGTGCCGGTCGTCGGCCGGCTGCTCGGCGATGGTGAGCGCGGTCAGCGCCACCAGTCCGGCGGCGAGATTCACCAGCGCCTCGAGCGCGTCCGACAGCAGGCTGACCGAATCGGTGAGGAAGTAGGCGCCGAATTTCAGGGCGAGCGTCGCGATCGAGGTGGCGATCGAGAGAAAAGCCATTCTTTTTGTAGCTTTCATCGCCGCGTCACTTCGCTTGCACCGTCACTCGAAGATCCGAACCAGGCATGCACGCGCCCGGGACGAGCGCCATCCCGATCATTATGCCACCGTGGAGATGCGGCACGTCGCACCCCCGCCCGTGCGCGCAGCGGGCTTGACAGCGCCTGTCATTTCCATAATACTGGAAACATGGAAATGAATGAAGCAAGCATTCGCCTCGCCGCGCTGGGCCAGGACACGCGGCTCGCAATTTATCGGCTGCTGGTGCAGGCGGGGCCCGAGGGCGTAAACGCCGGCACGATCTGCGACAAACTCGGGCTCGCGGCGGCGACGCTGTCGTTTCACCTCGCGCAGCTCGCGCGCGTCGGACTGATACGCGGGCGCCAGGATGGCCGTTACATTTTCTACGCGGCGGACTACGCGGTCATGGATGCGCTGCTCGCCTTTCTCACCGACAACTGCTGCCAGGGCGCGCAGTGCCTGCCCAAAGCGGCAGCTGCCGCGGCGCCGGCAAAGCGGCCGCGCAGCGCGGCCGCGCGCTGAATCCCCTGAAAAGGACAAAATGAGCGAACGCGTATTCAACGTATTGTTTCTTTGCACCGGCAACTCCGCGCGCAGCATCCTCGCCGAAGCCATCCTCGCGCATGCCGGCAAGGGCCGCTTCCGCGCATTCAGCGCCGGCAGCCACCCGGCGGGCCAGGTGAATCCCTACGCCAGGGAACTGCTGGCACAGCACCAGCTCCAGGTCAGCGATCTTCGCAGCAAGAGCTGGGACGAATTCGCCACCCCGGACGCGCCCAGGCTCGATTTCGTGTTCACCGTTTGCGACAATGCCGCCGGCGAAGTCTGCCCGATCTGGCCGGGACAGCCGATGACGGCGCACTGGGGGGTCGAGGATCCGGCAGCGGTCGAAGGCAGCGATGAACAGAAGCGCAAGGCCTTCGTGCGCGCATACGTTCAACTCAACACGCGCATCGGCCAGTTTCTCAGCCTGCCGATCGGCAGGCTCGACCGGCTCTCCCTGCAGGCGAAACTGAACGACATCGGCAAGCTGCGTGCCACAACGGAGTAGGCAGTGAGCGCGCAATGTGACATCAGCGCGAAAGCCGCCTCGGCGGCGCCGATGAATCTGTTCGAGCGCTACCTGAGCCTGTGGGTGTTCCTTTGCATCGTTGCAGGCATCGTGCTCGGGCAGGGACTCCCGGCCCCGTTCCAGGCCCTGGGCCGGATGGAATTCGCGCAGGTCAACCTGCCGGTGGGCCTGCTGATCTGGGTCATGATCGTTCCGATGCTGGTCAAAGTCGATTTCGGCACACTGCACGAAGTGCGCCAGCACCTGCGCGGCATCGGCGTCACGCTGCTCGTCAACTGGCTGGTCAAGCCTTTCTCCATGGCGCTGCTCGGCTGGCTGTTCATCCGCCACCTGTTCGCGCCGATGCTGCCCGCAGGGCAGATCGACAGCTACATCGCGGGCCTGATCCTGCTCGCCGCCGCGCCCTGCACCGCGATGGTGTTCGTCTGGAGCCGGCTCTCGGGCGGCGATCCGCTGTTCACTCTGTCGCAGGTGGCGCTGAACGACACCATCATGGTGTTCGCCTTCGCCCCCATCGTTGCGCTGCTGCTGGGCATTTCCTCCATCAGCGTGCCCTGGGACACGCTGGTGACCTCGGTAGTGCTGTACATCGTCATCCCGCTGGCGCTGGCGCAGCTGTGGCGCCGATCGCTGCTGGCGCGGGGCCAGGCGCGCTTCGATGCCGTCATGGCGAAGATCGGGCCATGGTCCATCGGCGCGCTGCTCGCCACCCTGGTATTGCTGTTCGCGTTCCAGGGCAAGGCGATCATCGCGCAGCCGCTGATCATCGCGCTGCTGGCCGTGCCCATCCTGATCCAGGTGTTCTTCAATTCGGCGCTGGCCTACTGGCTCAACCGCGCGCTCGGCGAGAAGCACAGCGTCGCCTGTCCCTCGGCGCTGATCGGCGCCTCCAACTTTTTCGAACTCGCGGTCGCCGCCGCCATCAGCCTGTTCGGCTTCGAATCCGGCGCCGCGCTGGCGACGGTGGTCGGCGTTCTGATCGAGGTGCCGGTCATGCTGCTGGTGGTGAAGGCGGTCAATTCCACGCGCGGCTGGTATGAGCGCAGCGCTTGAGCACTGCATGAAAGGAGCAAGCACATGAGCAGCGAGAACATTCGTGAAGTGGTGAAACAGAAATACGGCGCAGCCGCGCTGCGGGTGCAGGCCGGCGGCTCGTCCTGCTGCGGCGGCAGTCCTGCGACGGGCGCCGCCTGCGACCCGATCACTTCGAATCTGTACAGCACGCAGCAGGGCGGCGAAGTGCCGGAGCAGGCGCTGCAGGCCTCGCTCGGCTGCGGCAATCCGACCGCGCTGGCACAGTTGAATCCGGGCGAAACCGTGCTCGACCTCGGTTCGGGCGGCGGCATCGACGTGCTGCTGTCGGCGCGGCGCGTCGGGCCGGCCGGCAAGGCTTACGGCCTGGACATGACCGACGAAATGCTGGCGCTCGCGCGCGCCAACCAGAAGCAGGCCGGCATCGAGAACGTCGAATTCCTCAAGGGCGAAATCGAGCACATCCCGCTGCCGGACAATGCGGTGGACGTGATCATTTCCAATTGCGTGATCAATCTGTCGTCCGACAAGGATCAGGTCCTGCGCGAAGCGTTCCGGGTGCTGAAGCCAGGCGGGCGCTTTGCCGTGTCCGATGTGGTGGTCACAGGCGAAATCCCCGCCGCGCTGCGCAAGAACGTCGAGCTGTGGATCGGCTGCATCGCGGGCGCGCTGCGCGACACGGATTACAGGGAGAAGCTCGCGCGCGCGGGCTTCGAAGCGATCGAGCTCGAGCCTACGCGCATCTACAAGGTCGAGGACGCACGCCAGTTTCTCGCCGGGCAGGGACTGGACGTCGACGCGATCGCGGCCCAGGTCGACGGAAAATTCATGAGCGCTTTCGTGCGCGCGAAAAAACCCGCGGCCGCGGCTTGCTGCAGCACCAGCTGCTGCAGCTGATCGGTCCCCGAACGCAAGGCCTGCGACTTCGCGGTCGCGCGGCCTGATTCAGGCCGCGGCGCCGCGCGCGGGCGCGCTCAGTCGCCTTCGAACTCGCACAGGGTGAATACCTTGTGCTTGAGCTTTTCCAGCCGCGCCCGCCCGCCCAGGTCGGGCAGATCGATGACCGCGCACACTTCCACCACCTTGGCGCCCATCTTCTCGATCAGCGTGATCGCGGCCTCCGCCGTGCCGCCGGTCGCGATCAGGTCGTCCACCAGCAGCACGCGCTCGCCCTTGGACACCGCGTCGACATGCAGTTCGACCCGGTCCACGCCGTATTCGAGCGCGTAGTCGTGGCCGACGGTTTCCGCCGGCAGCTTGCCTTTCTTGCGTATCGGCACGAAGCCGACGCCGAGCTGGAACGCGAGCGCCGCGCCGATGATGAAGCCGCGCGACTCGATGCCGGCGACCTTGTCCAGTTTCGCCGTGGTATAGCGATGGACGAATTCGTTGATGGTGATGCGAAACCCGACCGGATCCTTGAGCAGCGTGGTGATGTCGCGGAACATCACGCCCTGCTTGGGATAGTGGGGGACGGTGCGGATGAGCGTCTTGATGGACATCGATTTTGACCCTTATTGCATCATTTCGGATTCAGCACGCGCCCGGCCACCGCGTCGAGCCGGCGCAGCATGTCCGCATCGCGCGCCTCGGGCGCGGTGATCAGCGCGTGCTCCAGCGCGCGGCGGCAGCTGCAGCCTGTCGCCGCCGCATCGTGCGCGAGCAGCGGCGCCACTTTCTTCACCAGCGCGCGCGCCTTCTCGGCGTTGGCGAGCAGCACCGTGATGATCGCTTCCACCGTGACATCGTCGTGATGCGGATGCCAGCAATCGTAGTCGGTGACCATCGCGACGGTCGCGTAGCACATCTCGGCCTCGCGCGCGAGTTTCGCCTCGGGCATGTTGGTCATGCCGATCACGTCGCAGTTCCAGGTGCGATACATCTCGGACTCCGCGAGGCTGGAGAACTGCGGGCCCTCCATCACCAGGTAGGTGCCGCCGCGCGCGGTCTCGATGCCGGCGGCGCGCGCCGCCGCCTCGAGGTGATCGCCCAGGCGGCTGCAAACCGGGCGTGCCATGGACACATGCGCCACCATGCCGGTGCCGAAGAAGCTCTTCTCGCGCGCGAAAGTCCGGTCGATGAACTGGTCGGCGATGACGAACATGCCCGGATGCAGGTGTTCGCGCAATGATCCGACCGCGCTCACCGACACGACGTCGGTCACGCCGAGGCGCTTCAACGCGTCGATATTGGCGCGGAAATTGATCTCGGAGGGCGGAATCCTGTGCCCGCGGCCGTGGCGCGGCAGAAACACCATGGGCAGGCCGTCGAGTTCGCCGCACAGCATTTCGTCCGAAGGCTCGCCGAAGGGCGAGGCGACTTTCTCCCAGCGCTTGCCGGCAAGACCGTCTATTTCATAGACGCCGCTGCCGCCGATGACGCCCAGCACCTGCCTTCCCTGATTCGAGCGCATCGCCCGGTTCTCCCGTGTCGCCCCCTGCGGGCAGCGCGCCGCCGTCTTGCCAGAACGCGCGAAATGCGGCGCAAGCCGCTCGGGCTGGACCTGGTTCGAATTGGTGCCGGGTAGAGGAGTCGAACCTCCGACCTTCGCATTACGAATGCGCTGCTCTACCAACTGAGCTAACCCGGCCGGGCTACAGCAATGCGATCAGGAGATCCAGCGGAAGGGCACGATTATAAGCGTGGGCGCGCAGGCAAACAAGGCGCGCGGCAGAACTTTCAGACAACAATAGCGGTCCGACGCACGCGGCGGCGGGCCGCGCGCGGCTCAATTCGCCGGGCGCGTACGCACGATGATGTCGATACCCGCCGTGACCATACCCGGCGGCAGGGGAGGCAGGCCATCCACATACACGCCGGCTGCGGCGATATCGGTGATTTCGCCCGAGACGACATCGTAGAAATGATGGTGCTCGCTGGTGTTGGCGTCGTAGAAAACCTTGTTCGGATCGACGATCAGTTCGCGCACCAGACCTTTGTCCAGGAACAGCTTGAGCGTGTTGTACACCGTGGCTTTCGAGGTCTCCGCATGGCGCACGTTGACCGCCGCCAGGATCTGGTCGGCGGACGGATGCCAGCGCTTCTCGAACAGGACCAGTGCGATCTCGATGCGCTGATGCGTTGGCGTAATGCCGTGCGTGCGCAACAATTCGGTCACACTTTCCCGGGTGCTTGGTTCTAAGTTCATGTTTGCATGATATATTGGAATCTGGACTTTGTCTAATCGGGTTTCAGGCGACCGTCATCATAGTTCACCTCGATGCGCATCAGCGTCGGCACCGGCTGTCCGTTGCGCTCCCCCGGCGCAAAATGCAGGCCCTTGAAAGCCGCAATCGCGGTGCGCGAAAAGACCTCCGGCAGTTCGGTTTTCTCCACGTCGACGTCGGTAACGGCGCCGAACTCGTTGATCCAGAGCTTCAGCACGATCTTTCCCGAAGCCACGATCGCTTGGATTTGCGGCGCATCGAGATCCGCCACGGCGAGAGGCTGTGGCCGCTTCGTCAGCTGATCCGTGGTGTAGTAGACCGGCGCTGGCAGCGGGAGCAGGTTGGCGCCTTCGGCCCGTTGCGCCGAAACCGGCCCGGGCGGTGCGGGGGTGCGATCGGCAGCCGGCGAGTTCGCGCGCCGTTCCGCTTCGGCGGTGGCGGCCACTGCAATCGGCTGATCGCGCTCCCCAATCCGCAGCAACTGCGCGTCGAGGATCCGCGGCATTTCGCTGCGCGCGGCGGGGGCGAGCCGTCCCGCCTGCGAGCTCGTTCCCAGATAAGGCAGGAACACCACAGCCGCATGCAGCGCACACGAGAGCGCAAGCGCAAGCAGCAGCCGCAACGGCGCTGCCGCGGCGTCGTAGATGCCGGGCTCGTCCAAATGCGGCCGCGTCGCCGCCTGCGCCGGCGTGACCTGACCGTTCATGCCGGATTAGCGACCGTACGTCGCCGCAACTTTACCGATGTATCCATCGGACTATTATTCCAGTAACAAGCGCGGACTACCGGGTTGAATTTTCATGCCAGGCTATTGCGCCACACTTAAAAGGGAGACGCCATCCATGAAGACAGAGAGCGGGTTCACGCTGATCGAACTGATGATGGCGCTGGTCGTCGTAGCCATTCTTACCGCGATCGCGCTGCCTTCCTATACCAAATACGTGATCCGCGGCAAGGTCCCCGATGCGACCGCGAATCTCTCCAGCAAGCGGGCGCAGATGGAACAGTGGTTCCAGGACAACCAGACCTACCTCGCCAATGCGGCAGGCGTCAGTCCGCCGGCCTGCGTTACCGACACGACAACGAGCAAGAATTTCGATTTTTCCTGCCCGGTGCAGACGGCGACCACCTTCACACTGCAGGCGACGGGCAAGAGTGCGATGTCGGGTTTCGTCTATACGATAGACCAGAGCAATGCGAAGACTTCGGTCATCACCTCGCCACCCGCTCCCTCGGGCTGGACCGCGGCAACGCCGAACAACTGCTGGGTCACCAACGTGGGGGGGGCGTGCTAGCCAGGCTGCACCTGCGGCGGGGCATGACCATGATCGAACTCATGGTGGGCATCGCCATCGTCGCGCTGCTGCTCGCGCTCACCGCGCCCAGCTTCAGCACCTGGATACAGGCCACGCAGATCCGCACCGCCGCCGAAACTTTGCAAAACGGCCTGATTCTGGCGCGCGCGGAAGCGGTGCGGCGCAATACCCTGGTGCGCTTCCAGCTCACCGATACCCTGGATAACAGCTGCAACATTGCGAATACCGGTACAAACTGGGTGGTCAGCCTGGGCGACCCTACGGGCGCTTGCGCGACCGCGCTGCCGGATCCGGCGGACCCGAATCCGCCGGCACCGGCCATCATACAGCTGCGCGCCGGCGCCGAAGGCTCGAAAAATGCCCTTGTTTCGACACCGCAGGCACTGGTTGTGTTCAACGGGCTGGGACGCATCACTCCAGTTCCGGCGGGGGACATCAATTTCAGCATCAGCAATCCGATCGGCGGCAATTGCGTGACCCAGGGCGGAACCATGCATTGCCTGCGCATCAACACCTCCGCGGCCGGGCAGGTGCGCATGTGCGATCCGGCGTTCGCGAGCACCGATCCCAAGGGTTGCCCGGCATGCCCGAGCTGCCCGTTCTGATCATGCGCACACCCGCACCCCGTCTGCAGAGCGGTTCGCTGCTGCTGGAAGCCTTCATGGCGATCCTGATCTTCTCCATGGGCATCCTCGCCATCGTGGGCATGCAGACGTCGGCCATCAAAAGCTCCTCCGATGCGAAATACCGCACGGACGCGAGCCTGCTCGCTAACGAATTGATCGGGCAGATGTGGGTAAGCGATCGCACGCAGACAACACTGCAAAACAATTTCCAGGGCGGTGGCGGCGTCGATGGTCCCGTCTACACCAGCTGGTTCTCGAACGTGCAAGCCGCCCTGCCGGGGGCCGCCGCCTATCCGCCGACCGTGACCATCGCGCCGGGAGCCGACCCCTTGACCAGCGTCGTTACCATAGCTGTACTGTGGAAGGCGCCGAGCGAACCGACCGCGGACCCGCCGCACCGATTCGCCATCACCGCGCAGATCAGGTAGGAGAACCACTTGTACCCGCTCGCGTCCAAGCGCCCCGCAAGCCGCACCACCTCCGGTTTCACCCTGATCGAAATCATGGTCGGCATGGTCATCGGCGTACTCGGACTGATCATCATGATGCAGGTGTTCACCCTGTCCGAAAGCCAGAAGCGCACCACCACCGGCGGCGGGGACGCGCTGAGCAGCGGCGCCATCGCGCTGTTCGGATTGCAGCGCGATATCCGCCAGGCCGGCTACGGCGTGAACGATCCGAACATTCTAGGCTGCAACGTGCTGCTGCGCGCCGGCGTGACCCTGAACGCGATTGCGCCGGTGACCATCAATCACGCGAGCATCACCGGGCAGGACGCCAACACCGACACCCTGCTGACCGTCTACAGCAGCAGTGCCGGGGCGCCGCAGGGCGATGGCATCGCTTCGCAGCCTGCCAGCGCCGGGGCCGCAACCTATCCGGATGTCTATCAGCCGAACACGCCCTCCGCGTTCGGGAACGGCGAGTTGATCATCGCCACACCGCAGAATCGCGCCACGCCCTGCAATTTGACGCTGACCGCGGCCTCTCCCGTTCCCGGCACGTCCTATATCAGCGTGACCGCCGGAACCGGCCTCGCCAACGCGACCCAGGGCCTGCTGTTCGATCTCGGCCTCGCGCCGAAAATCCATGCGTACGCGATCCGCGGCGGCAGACTGACCCAATGCGACTACATGGTCAACGACTGCGGCAACGCGGCGAACAACAACGATACGACGAAATGGGTGCCGATCTCGAACAACATCGTCAGCATCAAGGCGCAGTACGGGCGCGACACGATGTACGGGCTGAACCCGACCAACACCACCATGGACGGCATCGTCGACTGGTACGACCAGGTCACCCCCTACGGGCCGGCCTCGAATCCGCAATATGCGCAGGGCACCGCGCAACCGGCGCCGCCGATGAATGGGGGGGCGGCCGGGCCGACCTACCAATGCGCCTATGCGCGCATCTCCGCGGTGCGCCTTGCCGTGGTGGCGCGCAACGCCAATTTCGAAAAAACCGCCGTCACCGCCATCGCTCCGACCTGGGAGGGCAGCGTGGCCCACACACCCCCGAATCCCCCCACGGCCGCCGACAGCACCGGATGGTCGGCCAATCCGATCGACTTGAGTGCGAATGCCAGCTGGCAGAATTACCGTTATCGCGTCATCCAGATGGTGGTGCCGCTGCGCAATCTCGTCTGGCAGGGAGTACCGACAGGATGCTGACCCGACTGAAACTGGGGCCGACGCGCGGGCTCGCGCGAACCCGGCAAGAGGGCGTGGTGCTGATGATGGCGCTGATCGTGCTGGTGGCGATGACGCTGGCGGGTATCGCGCTGGTACGCTCGGTTGATACCAGCAACGTCATCGCCGGCAACCTCGCGTTTCAGCAGGCCGCCACCCATGCGGCCGACGCGAGCACCGAAGCCGCCGCGAGCTGGCTGCAGACCAACAGCGCCGGCACCACCCTGTACGGCAACATCCCCGCGCAAGGCTACGCAGCCGTGCGCGCCGATCCGGCGGTAAACCAAAGCTGGGATTCGTATTGGAAGACCGTCCTGGTTCCCAACGGCCTGGTGGTGACGCTGCCGCAGGATGCCGCCGGCAATACCGTCGCCTATACCATCCAGCGCATGTGCGTCCAGCCTATTGCGCCGACGGCCAGCGGTTCCGGCTGCGAATACTCAACTACCACTGCGACTTCCACGTCCAGCAGCAAGACCGCCGGCACGGTCCAACTGCTCTACGCGACTCAGGTCCTTTATCGCGTTACCACGCGCATTGCCGGGCCGCGCAACACCGTCAGCTACGTGCAAACCGTTCTTGCGGTTTCGTCCTAGCGTTTTGAGCCTAGCGCCATTATCGAATAAGGCAGGGAGCCAGCCATGAAGACCAGACTGTTCGCGAACCTCAGCTTGATTCTGACGCTGTTACTCGCCGCGGCCGGCGCGCGCGCCGGAACCACCGACCTCGCCAGCTCACCGCTGGTGACCTCGGCTTCATCCTCGGTGCAGCCGAACCTGTTCCTGCTGCTCGACGACTCCGGCAGCATGGACTGGAATTACCTGCCCGACTGGGCCAACACCAGCGACAACACGCTGTTCACCAACAACGTCTATAACGGCGTCGCCTACAGTGCCGCGGTCACGTACAGCCCGCCGGTCTGGTACAACACGGACGGCACCATCAACACCGCGACCTATCCGAGCATGACTGCCGGCAACAGCTCGAACTGGACCTCGGTGCCGAACGACGGTTACAAGGTGCAGAGCACCAGCAACAGCAACCTCGTCGGCAACGCCAGCTTCTACACCTTCGTCGCCGGCGAATACTGCGACAAGCCCAACCTCAGGAACTGCGTGACCCAGTCGGCGCCGAGCCCGTCTTACCCGTATCCGGCGACGCTGCGCTGGTGCACCAACAGTTCGATGAGCACCTGCCAGGCGGTGCGCATCGAGACCGGGACCACCTACCTGACGCCGCGCTATCCGATATCCGCCACCGCCACCATTTCGGTCAGCGGCACGAGTTCCACCTCCGTGACCGGCATCACCGTCAACGGCGTGCAGATCATGAGCTCGGCCACCCCCACCGAAACCAGCTCGAGCACCATGGCATCCGACATCGCCAGCCGAATTACGCTCGCCGGTTACAGCGCAACGCGCAGCGGCAGCACCGTCACCATCACCGCACCGGCCGGTTCGGGCAGCATTACCTATACCCCCGTCGTCAGCAAGAGCGGCAGCATGACTGTTACCCCGGCCGCGTTCTCCGGCGGCGTGCCCGGCCAGAACATCTACACCAGCATCGTATCCGGCAACAACAGCTACCCCTTCCCCGGCACGGCGGCGAAGGCAACGACGCGCACCGACTGCGCCGGCACCACCTGCACCTACGCCGAGGAGATGACCAACTACGCCAACTGGTGGGCCTATTACCACACGCGCATGCAGATGATGAAGACCTCGACCAGCATCGCTTTCCAGACGGTCGGGCCGAATTACCGCATCGGCTACCTGAGCCTCAATAACAACCAGGGCCAGGGATTCGTGAATCCGGCGTCCTTCAATGCGACGAACAAGCGGGCCTGGTACGCCAAGCTGTTCGCCGCCAGCCCGAACAACTCGACGCCTTTGCGCGTGACGCTGTCCGAACAGGGCCGGATTTTCGCCGGAAAATTCAACGGCCAGAGCTACAACGGCGTCACCGTGACCGACCCGATGCAGTACTCCTGCCAGCAGAACTTCACCATCCTCGCGACCGACGGCTACTGGAACGAAACCACCAACCCGGTGCAACTCAACGGCTCGACCGCCATCGGCAACCAGGATTCGGGCGAAACGCGGCCGTTCAACGATGGCGGCAGCACCACCGTCACTGCAGTCACGCCGACGACCACAGTGGTGCAGAATCAGATCGTCACAAATTACACGAACACCATCGTCTGGAGCCAGAACGTCTACACGCTGGGCGCGAACGGGGCGGACGGCTGCACCAGCACCAGGCATAAAACCCACCAGCAGCCGCAGCGGCAGACCGAGACCAAGACGACCACGAACACGCTGGTGCAAAATGTGACCACCACGTCCACGGAAACCGTGGTCACGACCAACGGCGTGGTGACCTCGGACACCACCAGCACCAGCACCAGCACCAGCACCGTCAGCAACAACACCGCCACCAACAGCGACAACTCCACTGCGTGGGCGAATTACGGTTCCTACACCGCCACGGGAAGCTGCACCACCAGCAGCAGCCTGCCCAGCCCGAACCCGAGCAACCCGAGTGTGGTCAGCAACGACAGTCCGGGCGTCATTACATCCGGACCCACTACGACCGTGCTGTCCACCACCGGCCCGACCACCGGCGCCACCACCACGACCACCAGCTCAAGCGGCGGCACTTCGAATACCCTGGCCGACGTCGCCGAATACTTTTACGCGAACGATCTGCGCACCTCGGCGCTGGGCAACTGCACCGGCGCGCCGGTTCCGCCGGCAGTCGTCGGCAACGACGTGTGCGCCAACAATGTTCCGTCGAGCGGCCTCGACGCCGCCTCCTGGCAGCACATGACGCTGTTCACCATGGCGCTGGGCGCTTCGGGCTATATGCAGTACTCGCCGACCTACGCCACCGCCCTCAGCGGCGACTATTTCGACGTCAAGAACGGCACCACGGCCAATCCGGCCGCGGGCGTGTGCAGCTGGCAGAGCAGCGGCGCCTGCAACTGGCCGGTGCCGGTGAGCAATACGCAGACCACCATCGACGACCTGTGGCACGCCGCGGTGAACGGGCGCGGCGCCTACTTCAGCGCCACCAATCCGGCCACGCTCAACGCCGGCCTCACCAGCGCGCTCGCCGGGGTGAGCGCGCGCACCGGCTCCTCCGCCGCTGCGACCACCAGCAACCCGAACGTGACCTCGGGCGACAACTTCGTGTTCAGTTCCACCTTCACCACGCAGAACTGGGACGGCGAACTGGTGCGCCAGCAGCTCGACCTGACCACCGGCATCGTGTCCTCCACCATCGATTGGTCGGCGCAGTCCCAGCTCGATAGCAACGCCACGCGCACCATCTATACCTACGCTCCGTTGGCAACCGGCAAACTCAAGACCTTCGACTGGCCGTCGTTGAGCGCGACCGAGCAGGCTTACTTCACGCTGCCGGCGATTTCCTCGCTGTCGCAGTTCTGCGTAACCGGCCCCACCTGCCTCTCCGCTGCGAACCAGACCGCGGCGTCGGGGCAGCCGCTGGTGAATTTCATCAGGGGCGATCGCAGCAACGAAGGCATTGCCACCGACACCACCAAGTATTTCCGCCAGCGCACCCACGTGCTGGGCGACATCGTGAACGCGGAAGCCGTATACGTGAAGCTCCCCCTGTACAACTATGGCGACGCCGGATACAGCGCTTTTGTCACCGCCCAGTCGGCGCGCCAGGGCATGGTCTATGCCGCCTCCAATGACGGCATGCTGCACGCGTTCAACGCATCCAGCGGCGCCGAAGCCTGGACCTACATACCGTCGTTCGTGCTGCCGAATCTGTACAAGCTCGCCGACAAGAACTATTCGGGCAACCACAGGTATTTCGTCGACGGCACGCCGGTCGCAGGGGACGTCTATTTCGGCGGCGCCTGGCACACCATCGTGGTCGGCGGCCTCAACGACGGCGGCCGCGGCTACTACGCGCTCGACGTCACCAATCCCGCCGCGCCCGTGGCGCTGTGGGAATACACCGACGCCAACATGGGCTATACGTACGGGAACCCGACCATCACCAAGCTCGCGGACGGCACCTGGGTGGTGCTGGTGACCTCGGGTTACAACAATGTGCCCGATGCTACGCTGGCAACGGGCGACGGCGTGGGGCGCCTGTACGTGCTCAATGCCGGCACCGGCGCGCTCGTCCGCAGCATCAGCACCGGCGTGGGCAGCACTACCACGCCCAGCGGGCTCGCGCGCATCAGTGCCTGGGTCGACAACGCCGCGGTGGACAATACCGCGCTGCGCGTCTACGGCGGCGATCTGCTCGGCAACCTGTGGCGCTTCGACATCAACGGCAATATCGGCGCCGCCGGCTACGACGCGCAACTGCTGACCACGTTCTACGCCAATTCCGCCGCGACGGTCGTGCAGCCGGTCACGACCCGGCCCGAACTCGGCTCCTGCGCCGGGAACGCGGTCGTGTTCGTCGGCACCGGACGCTTTCTCGGCGTCACCGACCTGTCCGACACCACGCAGCAGTCGTTCTACGCAGTCAAGGACACGCTCGGCACGACGACCTACTCCAACGCGCAGGCAACGGGTTCGAATTTCGTGAACCAGGTCGAGACCAACACCACCTGCCCGGCCGGTTCGCCCTCCACCATCTGCAGCCTGGGGCAATCAGTGCGCACCAGCACCTCGAAAACGGTGAACTTCGCCACCAACAACGGCTGGTACATCAACCTGCCCGACTCGGGCGAGCGCGCCAACACCGATCCGGTCCTGGCGCTGGGAACCCTGGGATGGACCAGCAACGTGCCCAACACAGACGCCTGCACCGCCGGCGGCTACAGCTACAGCTACGCCGTCAACTACTGCACCGGCGCGCCGGTCTCCACCTCCACCACCGGCGTGAGCTCGGTCAAGCTCGGCAACGCGCTGGCGACGCGCGGCGTCTACGTGCGCCTGCCCAACAACACCGTGGTGCAGCTGACCCGGCTGTCCGACGGCACTACCATGACCACCGACGTTCCGATCGGCAGCGGCGTGGCGCCGGTGCGCCGCATATCCTGGCGCGAGCTGATCCAGGATCAGTAGCGTGCGGACCCGGCGCGCGGTGCGCGCGCCGGGGGCGTCTGCCGTCAGTGATCGGCCGCAGCCCCGCCGGCCAGGCCCTTGGGCAGCGGGAAGGTCACGCCCTCCTCCTTGCCCTTGAGCTGGGTAACGCGCTGAACGCCGAGTTCCTGCAGTCTCGCGATGACCTCCAGCACCAGCACTTCCGGTGCCGAAGCGCCGGCACTGAGGCCGATGCGCTTGCGCCCCTGCAGCCATTCGGGGCGCAGTTCGGACGCCTTGTCTATCATGTGCGCTTCCACCCCCAGCGTCTGCGCCACTTCGCGCAGGCGATTCGAGTTGGAGCTGTTGGGCGATCCGACCACGATCACCAGGTCGCACTGCGGCGCCATGAATTTCACCGCGTCCTGACGGTTCTGCGTGGCATAGCAGATGTCGTCTTTCTTCGGTCCGACGATGGCCGGGAAACGCCGCCTGAGCGCGGCGACGATGGCCGCGGCGTCGTCCACCGACAGCGTGGTCTGGGTGACGTAGGCGAGGCGCTCGGGATTCTCGACTTCCAGCGTCTCGACATCCGCGACCGTCTCCACCAGATACATACCTTGCTCCGCCTGCCCCATCGTGCCTTCCACTTCGGGATGGCCGCGATGGCCGATCATGACGATGCCGCGGCCCTGCTCGTGCATCCGGGCCACCTCGCTGTGCACCTTGGTCACCAGCGGGCAGGTCGCGTCGAACACCTTGAGTCCGCGCTCCTCGGCCTCGCGCCTGATCGCGGGCGACACCCCGTGCGCGCTGAATATCACGGTGCTTCCGGCCGGCACCTGGTCCAGTTCCTCGACGAACACCGCGCCCTTCGCGCGCAGGTCGTCGACCACGAATTTGTTGTGCACCACTTCATGGCGCACATAGATCGGCGCGCCGTACAATTCCAGCGCGCGCTCGACGATGCTGATGGCGCGTTCGACGCCGGCACAGAAACCGCGCGGATTGGCTAACAGGACTTCCATATTCAGATCCCGATATATTGGAGGACGTGCGGTCGGACCGGAGCCATACAGGCTTATTGCGCCGCGCCGGCGCGCCGCGTGCGCGGGCGAAAACTGTCCGCGATCAGCAGCGCCGCGCCTGCGGTGATCGCCGAATCGGCCAGATTGAACGCCGGCCAATGCCATCCGGCGTAGTGAAAATCGAGAAAATCGACGACATAGCCGAGCACGATGCGATCCAGCACGTTGCCCACCGCGCCGCCCAGAATCAGGCTGAGCGCGAGGCAGAACAGCTTCTCGCCGGCGTGGCGCGCGAGCAGCACGCTGATCACGAGCACTGCGACCAGCGCGATCGCGATGAAGAAACCGCGCTGCCAGCCCGCGGCGCTGGCGAGAATGCTGAAGGCCGCGCCCCTGTTGTACGTCAGCACCAGATTGAAGAATCCGGTATAGGCGCGCGATTCGCCATAGTCGAAACTGGCGCTGATCCAATACTTGCTCAGCTGGTCGAGCAGCATCACCGCCAGCGCCCACGCATACCAGGGCGCGAGCTTACGCATGCGACCTCGCTTCGCCTTCGCCGTGCAGGTTCGCGACGCAGCGCCCGCACAGCCCCGGCTGCGCCGCATCGGCACCGCCGACGTCGCTGCGATAGTGCCAGCAGCGCTCGCACTTGGCGTGCGCGCTGGCGCGCACGATCACCGCCTCGTCGGCGGCGGCGCCGACCGCGGTCAGCGTTGCGCTCGAGGTGATCAGCACAAAGCGCAGATCATCATCCAGCGAGCGCAGCAAGGCCAGCTTGTCCCCGCTCGCGCGGATTTCGACCTCGGCCTGCAGCGACGAACCGATCCGCCCGGCAGTGCGCGCTTCCTCCAGCCGCTTTTGCACTTCGGCGCGCACCGCGCGGATGCCGGCCCAGCGTTCGAGCAGCTCCGGCGCGGGTACCGCCGCGGGGAATTCGTCCCAGGTATGGGTGAAGACGCTCTGGTCGCCGCTGCTCGCGGTAAGTGCCCAGATTTCCTCCGCGGTAAAGGAGAGGATAGGCGCCATCAGCCGCACCAGGCGCTGCAGTATCTGGTACAGCGCGTTCTGCGCCGAGCGCCGTGCTTTCGAGTCGGCCCCTGCCGTGTACAGCCGGTCCTTGAGGATATCGAGGTAGAAGCCGCCCAGGTCCTCGGAACAAAAGCCCTGCAGTTTCTGCGCCACGAAATGGAAGTCGTAGTTATCGTAGTCACGCGCGATTTCGCGCTGCAGCGACTGCGTCAGCGCAAGCGCGTAGCGGTCGATCTCGAGCCAGTCCGCGGGCGGCAGCGCATGCGCCGCCGGATCGAAGTCGGCGGTATTGGCGAGCAGGAAGCGCAGCGTGTTGCGGATGCGGCGATAACTCTCGACCACGCGCTTGAGAATTTCATCCGAGATCGACAGTTCGCCCGAATAGTCTGTCGCTGCCACCCACAGGCGCAGGATTTCCGCGCCCAGACTCCCGGCGACTTTCTGCGGCTCGAGCGTATTGCCCAGCGACTTAGACATCTTGCGGCCCTGGCCGTCGACGAAGAAGCCGTGCGTGAGCAGGCCCTTGTAGGGCGCCACGCCGTTCAGCATGCAGGATAACAGCAGCGATGAATGGAACCAGCCGCGGTGTTGATCCGAACCTTCGAGGTACAGGTCGGCCGGGAACTGCAGTTTCGCGCCATGCGAACCGGCGCCCGTCGCCTGCCCGTCGGGACCGCCCATCACCGTCTGATGGGTGGAGCCGGAATCGAACCACACGTCGAGCGTATCCTTGATCTTGAGGTATTGCTCCGCTTCGGCTCCGAGCAACGCCTTCGGGTCGAGCGTCTGCCAGGCTTCGATTCCGCCCTGCTCCACGCGCTGCGCGACTTGTTCCAGCAATTCCAGCGTGCGCGGATGCAGCTCCCCGGTTTCCTTGTGGATGAAGAAAGGCATGGGCACGCCCCATTGGCGCTGGCGCGACAGCGTCCAGTCGGGGCGGTTGGCGATCATGCCGTGCAGGCGCGCCTGCCCCCAGTCCGGATAAAAGCGCGTATTCCCGATGGCGCGCAGCGCCGTCGCGCGCAGCGACTCTGCCGGCTTCGCGCCCGCGAAGCCCGGTGGTTCATCCATGGCGGCGAACCATTGGGTGCTGGCGCGGTAGATGATGGGGGTCTTGTGGCGCCAGCAGTGCATGTAGCTGTGCACGTAGTCTTCAGAGTGGAACAGCGCGCCGACTTCGGCGATCTTCTTGACCACCTCGGGATTGGCTTTCCATATGTTCATGCCGCCGAAGAAGGGCAGCGACTCGGCGTATCTCCCGTCCGCCGCCACCGGTGTAAGCATCTGCTCGTCCTTCATGCCGTAGCGGCGGCAGGAATCGAAGTCTTCCACGCCGTAGGCAGGGGCGCTGTGCACGATGCCGGTGCCGGTATCGAGCGTCACGTATTCGCCCAGGTACACCGGCGCCAGGCGGTCGTAGAACGGATGGCGGAAACCGATCAGCTCGAGCGCCTTGCCCTTGCATGAAGCCAGCGTCTTGCCCGAAAGCCCGTAGCGCGCAAGGCAGGCGTCCTGCAGGTCCGCCGCCAGGATCAGCAAGCCGCGCTCGGTCGAAACCAGGTTGTAGACGTGCTCCGGGTGCGCGTTGAGCGCCTGATTGCCCGGGATGGTCCAGGGCGTCGTGGTCCAGATGACGATCCAGCCCTTTTCCGCAGGAAGCTTGGCCAGGCCGAACGCAGCGGCGATCTTTTCCGGCTCGGCGAAGGCAAAACCGACGTCGATGGCGAAGTCCTTCCTGTCAGCGTACTCGACCTCGGCTTCCGCCAGCGCCGAACCGCAGTCGAAGCACCAGTTCACCGGCTTGAGGCCGCGATAGACGTAACCTTTCCCGAGTATCTTGCCCAGCGTACGAATTTCGTCGGCTTCGTTGCCATAGGCCATGGTGAGATAGGGCTGATCCCAGTCGCCAAGCACGCCCAGGCGCCGAAAATCCCGTTTCTGCCGCTCGATCTGCTCCGCGGCGTAGGCGCGGCACAGGCTCTGCGTCTTCTCCACCGCCAGGTGCTTGCCATGGTGTTTTTCGATCTCGCGCTCGATCGGCATGCCGTGGCAGTCCCAGCCCGGCACGTACACCGCGTCGAATCCCGCCATGTTGCGCGACTTGACGATGATGTCCTTCAGTATCTTGTTGATCGCGTGGCCGAGGTGGATGTCGCCGTTGGCATAGGGCGGACCGTCGTGCAGGATGAACTTCGGCCTGCCTTTGGACGCGGCGCGTATCGCTTCATAAATCTTTTTCTCCTGCCATTGCTGCACCCAGTGCGGTTCGCGCTTGGCGAGATCGCCGCGCATGGGAAAGGGCGTGTCGGTAAGATTCAGCGTGTTCTTGTAGTCAGCCATTTTTCTGCAGTTCAGAGGTTTCGATTGATCGGATGGGATGCGCCGGCGGCGGCGCGGCTTGCGCCTTCATGCGCGCGCCTGCGCCGCGAAGAATTCCCTCGCTACGTCGCAATCCAGGCCGATGCGCGCTTTGAGCGCATCGAGGCTGGGGAATTTTTCTTCGTCGCGTATCTTGTGCATGAATTCGACGCGCAGGTGCCGCCCGTAGAGTTCGCCGGCGAAATCGAACAGATGCACCTCGAGCTTGGCGCGGCCGCTGTTGTCCACCGTAGGCCGCAGTCCCAGGCTCGCGGCACCGTAGCGCACATGCCCGTCGCCGTCGATGGTGCGCGCCGCAAAAATCCCCGACAGCGGCGGACGATTGTGCCGCAGCTGGACATTGGCGGTCGGGTAGCCGATCTGGCGGCCGAGCTTGTCGCCGTGTACCACCCTGCCGCTGATGCTGTAAGGACGGCCCAGCAGCGCCTCGGCCGCGGCGAGCCGGCCCGCCGCGAGCGCCGCGCGCACCGCCGAACTCGACACGCGCACGCCCTCATGCCCGACCGTGGGCATCGCTTCGAGGCCGAAGCCGTATTTGGCCGAGGCTTCCTTGAGCAGCGCGAAATCGCCCGCGCGCCGCGCGCCGAAACGAAAATCGTCGCCGATCAGCAGCCAGCGCATCCCCAGCCCGGCGAGCAGCACCTGCTCGATGAAATCCTGCGGCGAGCGGTTGGCGTAGGCGCGGTCGAAGCGGTTCACCTGCACGCACTCGATGCCCTGCGCCGCGAGCAATTCCAGCTTTTCTCTGAGCGAGGTAAGCCGCGTCGGCGCCGTTTGCGGCGCGAACAGTTCCAGCGGATGCGGTTCGAAGGTGAGCACGCAGGCGCGCAGGCCCAGGGCCTGCGCGCGCTGCCTCAGCCGCGCGAGCATCGCCTGATGGCCGCGGTGCACACCGTCGAAGTTGCCGATGGTGAGCGCCGTCGGTGGCGCGCCGTGTCCGGAAATGCCGCGGCAAACCCGCATGTTCAGAATCAGCCTTTAAGAGCTAAAATCCTGAATTATAGCGGCTTTCCATCACCTCCGGAAGGCGACCCTCGACTGCGCCGACGGTCTGCGCACTCACGCGGCGGCGCTGTGGCGCGCGCCGGACAGGCACCTTGCCAGGAAGAAAATCGCGGCCAGCAGCATCAGCGAATACCAGATCACCGACCACTCCGGTATCTGCAGCCCCAACACCGGCTCGCGCGGCGCCGTGCATTCGCCGCTGGCGTGAAACAGCCAGGGCAGCAGCTTCGCCGTGGGCAGCTTATTGACGAATTCCTCCAGCACATCGATGCCGCAGCCGAATTTCGGGTGGTGCAGCAACCACACGTGCCGGACAGCGACGCCCAGCCCGGCCAGCGCCGTCAGCGCCAGCGCGGCAAAATAAGCCGCCGCGCCGCGCTGCTGCGGCTGGCGCAGCAACGCCACCAGCGCGATCAGCCCGATCAGCACAAAGCCGGCTCTCTGTATTACGCACAGCGGGCACGGCGCCTGCCCCTTGAAGTGCTGCAGCACCAGCCCTTCCGCGAGCAGCACCAACGTGATCAGAAGGAATACCGAGAAGACGTGCCTGTTGTTCAAATCAATTCCACTCCCGCTGCTGCATTCATGATGTAGACCTGCGCCTTCGCTCAGACGAGCTTGGGATTGAGCGTGTAGATGCCGGTAAGGCTGGCCTTGGCCAGCACATGCCCCTCGATCGCCTGCAGCAGATCGGCTCCCTTGAACGCGCCATCCACCGGACAGCGCGCGCAATCCAGCGCATACACGGTGAACACGTAATGGTGCAGGATTTCGTCATTCCACGGCGGGCAGGGGCCGTCGTAGCCGAAGTAGTTGCCGCTCATGTCCTTGTCGCCCGCAAACCAGCCGGTGTAGTCGTTGATCCCCTGGCGCGTGCCGCCCTTCGCCGCCGGGCCGGGCTTGCCGCGCGCGCTGATGCCCTCCGAATATTCGCCCGCGGCGATCGAGCTTGTGCCGGCGGGAATGTCCACCAGCAGCCAGTGGTAGAAATCCACCCGCGGCAGGCTGGCCGGGACGCTGCGCCCCTCCTTGTTCACGTCGTCGCCCTTGCTCGGCACGTCGGGGTCATGGCAGACCAGCGCAAAAGACTTGGTCCCCGCCGGCGCGCCGCTCCAGGCGAGCTGCGGATTGCGGTTGGACGAGAGCGCGACGTGCTCGGTCGCATGCGGCACCGCGAATGCATAGGCGCCGGGAATGCGCTGCTGGTCGCCGAAGCTTGAACTGCTAAGTTTCATTTTCTTGCCTCCTGCGCAGGAATGAAATCGATGTTTCGGGTCGGAACCGGGTGAACCCGGGCGTTTTACGATGGCTACGCACCGACAGGATCAAGCAACAGCAATAGGATGCGCACCGGCCGTTTTAGTTCAGTCGCGCGCACTCCAGGCGCAACGCGGCCGCCTTAGCCCTGATCTCGTCCGCGTCGGGCGCGTCCGGGCGCCGCTCCAGATAGTCCTGCAGATCGGCCAGCGCGGCGCGAAAGCAGTCGAGTCTGTAATAAGCGAGGCCGCGGTCGCGCACCTCCTCCGCAGCATGCGGCGCCACCATCACCATGCGCTGCATCACTTCCAGCATATTTTGCGCCTCCTGCGACTGCAGGTAAATGCCTTTCAGATTGCGCAGCACGCGCGCGAGGATCTGCCGCGGCGGCGCCGCCTGCAGAAACTGATCGAGCGGCGCGGCATCGGCGTCACGCTGCGGCAGCACCAGCGCCAGACGCGCGCGCAATTCCGCCTCCGACTGCGTCTCGCCGCCGCAGAACGGATCGAGCACCAGCTGCCCCCCGCGCACGCGCAGCTTCACCAGAAAGTGCCCGGGAAAGGACACGCCCTGCAGGCGCAGGCCCAGGCGCCGGCCGATCTCCAGGTACAGGATGGCCAATGTGATCGGTATGCCGGTGCGCCGCTCCAGCACCTCGTTGAGATAGCTGTTGCGCGGGTCGTAGTAGTCGAGCGTGTTTCCGCGAAAGCCGAGCTCCTTGAACAGGCAGCGGTTCAGCGCAACGATCTTCTGCTCCGCGAACGCGTCTCCGGCGATGCGGCTCCGCACCGTCGCCGCGATCGCATCGATGCGCGCCAGATAGCCGGCGACATCCAGTTCCGGATAGGCATCCTGCGCGATCAGCAGGCAGGCCTCGGCGAGATCGAAATCCTCGCGGCAAAGCAGCGCGGAAAATGATTCAAGTCGATGTTGCAGTTCCATGCCTTGTATCGGTCCGCCCGTTCGATATCCTATTCCGCCGCGCGCCTGGCAAAATCCCGGACGCGAAAGCCCAGCAGCCGCAGCGTTGCAAAATATACTGCGGCGCCCAGGCACACCAAACCGATCAGGCCGGCGAGGCGCGCCTGCCAGGCCGCCGCCAGCCACCAGCTATCGCTGCCGGAAGCGCCCCACAGGACTGCGGCCATCATCAACAGCGCGAGCGCCAGGCGCAGCGCAAAGCGAGCCCAAGCCGGCTGCGGCGTGTAGATGCGATGCTGGCGCAGCTTGTAGTAGAGGAGAGCGGCGTTGAGGCACGCACCCAGGCCGATCGCGAGCGCAAGACCCGCGTGCTTGAGCGGAACGATCAGGATCAGGTTCATGAGCTGCGTCGCGACGAGTGTGATCACCGCGATTTTCACCGGCGTGCGTATATTCTGGCGCGCGTAGAACCCCGGCGCCAGCACTTTCACCAGGATCAGGCCGACCAGCCCGATGCTGTAGGCGACCAGCGCGCGGCGCGTCATCCACACGTCCTCGACGCTGAAATGGCCGTAATGAAACAGCGTGCTGATCAGCGGCACGGCCAGCAGCGCCAGGGCCAGCGCCGCCGGCAGCGCGAGCAGCAGGGTCAGGCGCAGCCCCCAGTCGAGCAGCCGGCTGTACTGTTCGACGGCGTCGTCCGAGCTGCTCGAATAATACTTCGACAGGCTGGGCAGCAGTACCGTGCTCAGCGCGACGCCCAGCATGCCGGTGGGGAATTCCATCAGGCGGTCGGCGTAATACAGCCAGGATACGCTGCCATTGGCGAGAAACGAGGCGAAGATGGTGTTGATCAGCAGCGACAGCTGGGCGATGGAAACGCCGAAAACCGCCGGCCCCATCAGCCTGAGTATGCGCTTGACGCCGGTATCCATGAAATCGGCGCGCAAACGCGGCAGCATGCCGATGCGCGCGAGATATGGCAGCTGCAGCGCAAGCTGCAGCGCACCGCCGGCGAGCACCGCCCAGGCCAGCACTATCACCGGCGGGTGGAAATAGGGCGCGAACACCAGCGCGCAGAAGATGAAGCTCAGGTTCAGCAGCGTCGGCGTGAACGCCGGCACGGCGAAACGGCTCCAGGTGTTGAGTATGCCGCCCGCGAGCGATACCAGCGAGATGAACAGCAGGTAGGGAAAGGTGATGCGCAGCATCGCCACGGTGAGATCGAATTTTTCCGGCAGGGCGGAGAATCCGGGCGCGCTGACATAGATGATCCAGGGCGCCGCGAGTATGCCGAGCAGGCTGACCGCGAACACTGCGAGCGACAGCGCGGTGGCCACGCGGCTGACCAGCAGCCGGGTCTCCGTTTCTCCGTTTCGCGTTCTGTATTCCGCCAGTATCGGCACGAAGGCCTGGGAAAACGCGCCCTCGGCGAACAGCCGGCGCAGCAGGTTGGGGATGCGGAACGCGACGAAAAAGGCGTCCGTGGCCAGGCCGGCACCGAACAGGCGCGCGATGACCGCGTCGCGCACGAAGCCGAGGATCCGGGATACCAGCGTCATGCTGCTCACCGTGGCGAGCGCGCGCAGTAGATTCATGGTCCGATTATACGAAAACGGCGTTTTAGTGGAGGCTAATGCGCGACGCGCGTTATGCCGGAACTAAAACACCGTTTTAGTGGAGGCTAATGCGCGACGCGCGTTATGCCGGAACTAAAACGGCGTTTCGGCGGAGGCCAATGCGCAAAGTGCGTTCGCCTGAACCAATCTGCGCTTGCGTAAGCCGGGCTAAATCAGTATCATTGCGCCCTTTCGTGTTCCTCACCCAGGTTCCACCATGGCCAATACCAATTCGGCGCGCAAGCGTTCCCGCCAAGCGGAAAAACAGCGGCGCCACAACTCGGGCTTGCGCTCGACGCTGCGCTCGGCAATCAAGGACGTGAACAAGGCGATCGCCGGCGGCGACAAGGAAGTCGCGAAACAGGCGCTGAACCGGTCCAGCAGCATCGTCGACCGCATTGCCGACAAGAAGATCATTCACAAGAACAAGGCGGCGCGCCACAAGAGCCGCCTGTCCGCCGCAATCAAGGCGATGGCCTGAGCTAGGCTTCGCATTGCAGCGCGTTGCGGCCGGCTCGATGCCGGCCGTTTCATTTGGTCGGTCCGGAACGGCCAGGCAAGGATCGCAAGTAGCCGCCGGTGCCCCCTGACACCCGGCGCAATTACCCGCTCAAGTGAGAAAAAATACCGTTGGAACATAAATTTGCGTTGAGTTGATCGAGGGCGTATGCTATTAGTTGCTTAAGCGCTTGAATGAGGAGAGGTTTGTGGCGCCTTCAGCGATCATGAAATTCGGTTTCCGCATACGCACGCGCACCGGCCTGGTGGTGGACAAGGTGCTGATACATGGCCGGGACGAAGCCGACGCGGAGCGCAAACTGCGCCAGATGTATCAGCACTGCAGGATCCTGCAGTGCACTGCGCACCCGCCGGGCAAGACCGGGGAGTTGGCCGCGGCAGGCTGACAGCTTCGGCGCTCAGCGCGGCAGGACCGCGACGCGCAGCGGCTACGCTGTAGCGCACAGCGCCCGGAAAATCGGCACCTCGATGCGAGCCGCGCACTGTAGCGCGGCGCTGGCGCTCTGCCGGCAGCTGTGGCAGTGTGCTAACATTAATCCAGCGAATACACGGCACACGGCGGCAAATGCCGCCGTGTGCGTTTTGTTTTGAGAACCCGTAACGAAAGTCGTTTTGTCAGGGCTCATATAGGGGTGCGCGAGGGAAGGTCCCCCAGAGGGACTTCCTTCGGGGCGTATCCCCTCGTTTTGTAAACTCTGGGGCGTGCTCATGTCTCACGTAATGAACACCTATGCCAGACTGCCGGTTGCGTTCACGCACGGACAGGGCGTATGGCTGTGGGATGCGCAGGGCAAGCGCTATCTGGACGCGCTCGGCGGCATCGCCGTGAACACGCTCGGCCATGCCCACCCGAAACTGGTGCAGACGCTGGCGGCGCAGGCCGGCAGGCTGATCCACACCTCGAACATCTACCAGATCACCGAGCAGGAAAACCTCGCCGACAAGCTGGCCGCGATCAGCGGCATGGACAAGGTCTTCTTCTGCAATTCCGGCTGCGAGGCGAACGAGGCCGCGATCAAGCTCGCGCGCCTGTTCGCCCGCAGCAAGGGCGTCGAGAATCCGGCGATCGTGGTCATGGAAAAATCCTTTCACGGGCGTACGCTGGCCACGCTGTCGGCCACCGGCAGCCGCAAGGTGCACGCCGGATTCGAGCCGCTGGTGTCGGGCTTTGTGCGCGTGCCCTACGACGACCTGGAAGCGGTGCGCCAGGTGGCGCAGCACAACCGCAACGTGGTCGCCGTGCTGGTCGAGCCGATCCAGGGCGAAGGCGGCATCAACGTCGCGCACCTGGACTACCTGCGCGGGCTGCGCGCGCTGTGCGACCAGTACCAGTGGCTGCTGATGCTGGACGAAATACAGTGCGGGCTGGGCCGCACCGGAAAATGGTTCTTCTACCAGCATGCCGGCTTTCATCCCGATGTGGTCACGCTGGCCAAGGGGCTCGCCGGCGGCGTGCCCATCGGCGCCTGCCTCGCGAGGGGCGCCGCGGCCGAACTGTTCAAGCCGGGCAATCATGGCTCCACCTTCGGCGGCAACCCCTTCGCCTGCGCCGCCGCGCTCGCCACGCTCGAAACCATCGAGCAGGAAAAGCTGCTCGAAAACGCAGTCGAAATCGGTGATTTCCTGCGCGCCGGCTTCAGCGCGGCGCTGGCCGGCGTCAAGGGCGTGGTCGCAGTGCGCGGCATGGGACTGATGCTCGGCATCGAGCTCGACCGGCCCTGCTCCGAGCTGCCCCAGCGCGCGCTCGACGCAGGCCTGCTCATTAACGTGACCGCGGACAAGGTGGTGCGCCTGCTGCCACCGCTCATCATGAACCGGGGCGAGGCGCAGCAGCTCATCGAGCGCCTGGCACCGCTGATCCGGGATTTCCTCGGCCAGGCGGCTGCGGCGAACTGAGGCCGGGAACTGATCATGAAACCGCGGCATTACCTGCAATTCAGCGAGTTCTCGCGCAAGGAATACGAATACCTGCTCGAGCGCGCGCGCTGGATCAAGGCGCAGTTCAAGCAGTACAAGCCCTACCACCCGCTCGCCGACCGCACGCTGGCGATGATCTTCGAAAAGCAATCGACGCGCACGCGCCTGTCTTTCGAGGCGGGCATGCACCAGCTCGGCGGCGCCGCCATATTTCTGAGCACCCGCGATACCCAGCTCGGGCGCGGCGAGCCGGTCGAGGACATGGCGCAGGTGGTGTCGCGCATGGTCGACATTGTCATGATTCGCACCTTCGAGCAGGAAATTCTCGAACGCTTCGCCAGCGTCTCGCGCGTGCCGGTGATCAACGGGCTGTCCAACGAATACCACCCGTGCCAGGTCATGGGCGACATCTTCACCTTCACCGAGCACCGCGGGCCGATCAGCGGCAGGACGGTGGCCTGGATAGGCGACTCCAACAACGTCTGCAACAGCTGGATGAAGGCTGCCGCCATTTTCGATTTCAAGCTGAACGTATCGACGCCGCCCGGCTACGAGGTGGAAGCGGAGCGCGCCGGAGTCTACGACAAGCGGCATTTCGAGTACTTCGCCGACCCGATGGACGCGGCGCGCGGCGCCGACCTCGTAACCACCGACGTGTGGACCAGCATGGGATTCGAAGCCGAGAACGCGGAGCGCCTGCGCGACTTCAGCGACTGGCAGGTCGACGCCGACATGATGAAGCTCGCCGCTGCGGATGCCCTGTTCATGCACTGCCTGCCGGCGCATCGCGGCGAGGAAGTATCCGCAGACGTGATCGACGGCCCGCAGAGCGTGGTCTGGGACGAGGCCGAAAACCGCCTGCATACGCAGAAAGCGCTGATGGAATTCCTGCTTCTGGGCAAGATCGAATAGACCGCCCTGCGTTCACGCCGCAAGCAGCGGCCCACACCCGATTCCTTACTTTTCTTTCGAGCGGACAAATGCCAAAAAAGACCAGTGGAGTTAAGAAAGTCGTACTCGCCTATTCCGGCGGCCTGGATACCTCGGTCATCCTCAAGTGGCTGCAGGACCAGTACGGCTGCGAAGTGATCACCTTCACCGCCGACATCGGCCAGGGCGAAGAGCTCGAGCCGGCGCGCAAAAAGGCGAGGCAGCTGGGCGTGAAGAAGATTTTCGTCGACGACCTGCGCGAGGAATTCGTGCGCGATTTCGTGTTTCCGATGTTCCGCGCCAACGCCATCTACGAGGGCGAATACCTGCTCGGCACCTCGATCGCGCGCCCGCTGATCGCCAAGCGCCAGATCGAGATCGCGCGCCTCACCGGAGCCGACGCGGTTTCCCACGGCGCAACCGGCAAGGGCAACGACCAAGTGCGCTTCGAGCTGGGCTATTACGCGCTCGAACCCAATATCCGCGTGATCGCGCCCTGGCGCGAATGGGATCTGGGCTCGCGCGAAAAACTGCTCAAGTACGCCGAGAAGAACGGCATTCCGGTGGAAGGCAGGAAGAAGGGCGGCTCGCCCTACAGCATGGACGCGAACCTGCTGCACATCTCCTACGAAGGCCGCGTCCTCGAGAACCCGGCGAAGGAGCCGGAGAAGGACATGTGGCGCTGGACCGTGTCGCCGGAGGAAGCGCCGGATCGCGCCGAGTACGTCGAACTGGAATACAGGCAGGGCGACATCGTCTCCGTCAACGGCAAGAAGCTGAGCCCGGCGAACGTGCTCGACACCCTCAACAGGCTCGGCGGCAAGCACGGCATCGGCCGCCTCGACCTGGTGGAGAACCGCTATGTCGGCATGAAATCGCGCGGCTGCTACGAGACGCCCGGCGGCACCATCATGCTGCGCGCGCACCGCGCGATCGAGTCGGTATGCCTGGACCGCGAAGTTGCGCACCTGAAGGACGATCTGATGCCGCGCTATGCCGCGCTGATCTACAACGGCTACTGGTGGAGCCCCGAGCGGCGCATGCTGCAGGCCATGATCGACGCCTCGCAGGCAAACGTTAACGGCTGGGTGCGGGTCAAGCTGTACAAGGGCAATGTGATCGTCGCCGGCCGCGATTCGAAGACCGATTCGCTGTTCGATACCGCCATCGCCACCTTCGAGGAAGATCGCGGCGCGTTCGACCAGGGGGACGCGGAGGGCTTCATCCGTCTCAATGCGCTGCGCATGCGCATCGCGGCGAACCGGCGCAAGCGCGGGAAAAAGTAGGCTGGCGCCACCGCCTGCAGGCCGTTTCGGACCAGCCGGAACGGCCTGTTTGTTTTGGCATGCCGGCGCCGCCGCTACTCGTAGCGGTTGCTGAGCTCGCCTATGCCCGCGATGATGATGCTGACGCTGCTGCCCGGTTTCATCGAGCCGACGCCGAGCGAGGTGCCGCAGGCGATCACGTCGCCCGGTTCCAGCGTCATGTCCTGCGAGATCAGGCTGACCAGCTGCGCCGGCGCGAAAATCATGTCGGCCACCGGATAATTCTGCCGCTCCTGGCCGTTGAGCACGGTGCGAATTACCAGGCCGGCCGGGTCCAGCCCGGTGGCGATCACCGGCCCGAATACGCCGAAGGTGTCGAAACTCTTGGCGCGCGACCACTGCGCAAACGTCGCGTCGCGGTTGAGGATTTCCGCAGCGGTCACGTCGTTGATGCAGGTATAGCCGAAAATGCAGCCGGGCGCGTCGGCTTCGGATACCGCTTTGCAGCGCCTGCCTATGACGACGCCCAGCTCGCCCTCATACACCACCTTTCCGGAATACGAGGCGGGCACGCGGATGACTTCGCCATGCGCGAGGAAAGAGTTGTTGCCCTTGAGGAAATACAGCGGTTCCCGCGGCTCGGGGTTTGCCAGCTTCGCGGCGAGCGCGTGAAAATTGTTCCACAGCGCCACCATCTTGCTCGGCTGCGTCGGCGTGAGCACCCGGACCGCATCGAAGCCGACGACCGCACCGGTAGGCTGCGCGCCGCCGAACATGTCGCCCGAGTGAATCTTGATGCTGCCGTTCTCGAGCACACCGAAGCCGGTCCGGCCCTGGTGCTCGAAGCGTATCCAATGCGCCATTCATTTTCTCCGTAGAAATATTGCGGCCGCGCCGTCCCCGCCCTTGGCCGCGCGCAAGCGCGAATTGTATCTTGTATCGGCGCGCGCCCGCGGCCTCTTCAGGCCGTGCAGTATAATTGCTCCGTCCCGTTAATCGCCTTCATCCGGCACGAGAGACCAGCCATGCCCTCATTCGACATCACCTCGGAAGTCAACAAGGTCGAGCTCAGGAATGCGATCGATCAGTGCAACAAGGAAGTCAGCAACCGCTTCGACTTCAAGGGTTCGGATGCGCGCATCGAGCAGTCCGAACTCACGCTGACCGTCTACGCCGACGACGAGTTCAAGCTCAAGCAGCTGATGGACGTGTTCACCGGCAAGTGCGCCAAGCGCGGCGTGGACGTCCGCGCGCTCGAGCCCAAGGATACGGAGAAGATAGGCGGGGACAAGATCAAGCAGGTGGTCGAGGTCAAGAACGGCATCGAATCGGAGCAGGCGAAGAAGATCGTCAAGCTGATCAAGGACGCGAAGCTCAAGGTGCAGGCGAGCATCCAGGGCACCGCGGTGCGCGTCTCCGGCGCGAAGAAGGACGAACTGCAGACGGCGATCCAGCTGGTGAAGAAGTCGGTCACCGACATTCCGCTGCAATTCCAGAATTTCCGCGACTAGCGCGCAGCTCGCCTGCCGCCGGCAAATTGCCGACGCATCGCGCCGGCTCAGCCCTTCAGTCCCGCGATCCAGCGCTCGTAAAGCCGCGCCGCCACCGCGTTGAGCGCCACCACGCGCGGCTGCAGCTGCGCCTGGATTTCGGCCGCGCCCTGCACCGACGGGCAGGCACAGCGCGCCAGTTCTCCCTTGCCCGATTCGCACCAGCTGCGGATCATTTCCGGCGTCATTTCCACGTGGCACTGCAGGCCCAGGTGCGGCCCGAGCGCGAACGCCTGATTGCGGCAATACGGGCTGGAAGCGATGCCAACCGCGCCCTGCGGCAGCGTGAACGTTTCGCCGTGCCAGTGGAAGGAAAGAAAACTGCGCGTGGCGCCGAACCAGGCGCGCGCGGCCTCGCTGTCGGCGACGTCCACCCTGCCCCAGCCGATTTCCTTCTGCGGATTGAGGCCGACCGAGCCGCCCAGCGCGCGTGCCATGAGTTGCGCGCCCAGGCAGTGCCCCAGCACCGGCACCTGCGCATCCACCGCGCTGCGGATCAGCTTCAGCACGCCCGCAATCCAGGGCAGATCGTCGTTGACGCTCATCGGGCCGCCCATGAACGCGAGGCCGGCGTAGTCCTGCGCCGCAGCGGGCGGCGCCTCGCCGGCGTCGATTTTCACCAGCTTCCACGGCAGTGAATGGGCCTCCAGGTATGTGGCAAAATAACCCGGACCTTCAGTCGGGCTGTGGCGGAAAATGGCGACTGGTTTCATGGGAACGTCCTGCGTGAATTGCGTAAAGAATACCAGCTTGGCGCTTGCGGCAGCACTGGCGCTGCTCGCGAGCGCCGGAAACGCCGCCGAGGTCACGCTGGTCGGGCTGATCGGCTCCAGGGCCATTGTCGTCATCGACGGCGCCGCGCCGCGCACGCTGGCGCCCGGTCAGAAGACCGCCGAAGGCGTTCAGCTGCTGGAGACGCAAAAGGACTCGGCCAGCTTCGAAATCGACGGCCGGAGGCGGACCCTGCGCATGGGCCAGGCCTATTCAGCCGCGGCCAGCGCCAGGCAAAGCGTGACCCTGAACGCCGATGCGCGCGGCCATTTCATCGCCCTGGGAACGATAAACGGCGGCAGCGTGCGCTTCCTCGTCGATACCGGCGCGACCTTCGTCGCGCTGCCCGCCGCCGAAGCGAGGCGCCTGGGAATCGACTATCTGCACGGCGAGCGCGGCAGCATGCAAACGGCCAATGGCGTCGCCACGGCCTACCGCGTCAGGCTCGACAGCGTCAAGATCGGCGACATCGCGGTCAACAACGTCGACGCCGTGGTGAGCGAGAACGACGGCATCGGGGTGACGCTGCTGGGGATGAGCTTTCTCAACCGCATGGAAATGAAGCGCGACGGCCAGAGCATGACCCTGACCAGGCGCTACTGAAACCGGAGGAAAAGCCGGGCGCGGCCGCTCAGGCGGCGTTTTTCTTGTCGCGCTCGATCAGCGCATAGGCCGAGTGGTTGTGTATGGACTCGAAATTCTCCGATTCGACCACATACCACTCGATGCGCTCGTCCTTGTTCAGCACCGCGGCGACGTCGCGCACCATGTCCTCGACGAACTTTGGATTGTCGTAGGCGCGCTCGGTGACGAGTTTCTCGTCCGGGCGCTTGAGCAGGCCGTAGAGCTCGCACGAGGCCTCCTTCTCGACCACGTCGACGATGTCCTCGATCCAGACGAAGTCGCTGGTGCGCGCGGTGACGGTCACATGCGAGCGCTGGTTGTGCGCGCCGTAGGCGGAAATCTTCTTCGAGCACGGGCACAGGCTGGTCACCGGCACCAGCACTTTCATGGTGAAGCGCTGCTTGCCTTGGTCGACGTCGCCGATGAAGGTCACGTCGTAGTCCATCAGGCTCTGGACTTTGGACACCGGCGCCGACTTGTTGACGAAATAGGGAAAATTCATTTCGATGTGGCCGGACTGCGCCTCGAGCTTGTCCATCATCTCGCCGAGCATGCGCTTGAACGTGTCGACCGAGATCTCGCGCTCGTGCGCGTTGAGGATCTCGACGAAGCGCGACATGTGCGTGCCCTTGAAATGATGCGGCAGGCGCACGTACATGTTGAAGGTCGCGATGGTGTGCTGCACCCCGCCGGAGCGCTCGCTCACCTTGACCGGGTGGCGGATGGACTTGATGCCGACCTGGTCGATGGCGAGCCGGCGCGTGTCCTTGGTGCTCTGCACGTCGGCAATGGCAAGGGGATCGCGGGTATTCATGTTGGAGCCCTTCCGTTTTCGGCCGCGGCGCTGACGCCGCAACCCGAGCGGCATTTTACCATGTTAGCCCGGCCCGGCTGCGCGCTCAGGCGCCAAGGCGGGCGCGGATCGCGGCAAGCAGCCCGGCCTTGTCCAGGCCCACTTCGGCCAGCAGCACGCCGGTATCGCCGTGATCGACGAAGCGGTCGGGCAGACCCAGGTGCAGCAGCTGCGGCGCGAGGCCCGCGCCGGCCAGGCATTCGGCCACGGCGCTGCCGGCGCCACCCATCACCGCACCCTCCTCCACCGTCACCAGCAGCGCGTGCTCGCGCGCGAGCTGCTGCACCAGCGCTTCATCCAGGGGCTTGACGAAGCGCATGTTCGCCACCGTCGCGTCGAGTTCCTCCGCGGCCTCGAGCGCGGGTGCGAGCATGCTGCCGAAAGCGAGAATGGCGAGCTTCGCGCCGCGGCGGCGCAGCTCGCCTTTTCCCAGCGCCAGCGCCTGCATCTCCTTGCTCACCGGCGTGCCCGGTCCGGCGCCGCGCGGGTAGCGCACCGCCGCCGGTGCATTCAGCTGGAAAGCGGTGTAGAGCATTTGCCGGCACTCGTTCTCGTCCGACGGCGCCATCACGGTGATATTCGGTATGCAGCGCAGGTAGGCGAGATCGAATGCGCCGTTGTGGGTCGCCCCATCGGCGCCGACCAGTCCGGCGCGATCCAGGGCGAAGACCACCGGCAGGTTCTGGATCGCCACGTCGTGAATCAGCTGATCGTAGGCGCGCTGCAGAAAGGTCGAATAAATGGCCACCACCGGCTTCAGTCCCTCGCAGGCGAGCCCCGCGGCAAACGTCACGGCATGCTGTTCGGCGATGCCCACATCGAAGTAGCGCCCGGGAAATTCGCCCGCGAAGCGCACCATGCCGGAGCCCTCGCGCATGGCCGGGGTGATGCCGATCAGGCGCTCGTCGCGCGCCGCCATGTCGCACAACCAATCCCCGAAGACCTGCGTATAGCTCGGCTTTCCGCCCGGCTTCGCCCCGACGATGCCTGCGTCCGGCTTGAATCTGGACACGCCGTGGTAGAGCACCGGGTCGGCCTCGGCGAGCTTGTAGCCCTGGCCTTTGCGCGTGATCACATGCAGGAACTGCGGGCCTTTCAGTTCGCGGATGTTCTTCAGCGTCGGGATCAGCGAGTCCAGATCGTGGCCGTCGATCGGGCCGATATAGTTGAAGCCGAACTCCTCGAACAGGGTCGAGGGCACAACCATGCCCTTGGCATGCTCTTCGACGCGCTTGGCCAGTTCCCACAGCGGCGGCACTTTGCCCAGCACCGCTTCGCCGGCCTTGCGCGCGGCGCCGTAGAGGCCGCCGGAGAGCAGCCGCGCCAGGTACTTGTTGAGCCCGCCCACGGGCGGCGATATCGACATGTCGTTGTCGTTGAGCACCACCAGCAGATTGGTGTCCATGACGCCGGCGTTGTTCATCGCCTCGAACGCCATGCCCGCTGACATGGCACCGTCGCCGATGATCGCCACCGCGCGCCGGTCTTCGCCGCGCAGCCGCGCCGCCTGCGCCATGCCCAGCGCTGCGGAAATCGAGGTGCTCGAGTGCGCCGTGCCGAAGGTGTCGTATGCGCTTTCCGCGCGCCGCGGAAAGCCGGAGATCCCGCCGTGCATGCGCAGCCTGGCCATGCCCTCGCGCCGCCCGGTGAGGATCTTGTGCGCATAGGTCTGGTGACCCACGTCCCACACCAGCCGGTCGCGCGGCGTATCGAAGACATAATGCAGCGCGATGGTGAGTTCCACCGTGCCGAGGTTGGAGGAAAGATGGCCGCCGGTGCGGCTGACCGAGTCGATGATATACGCGCGCAGCTCCTGCGCCAGCTGCGCCAGCTGGCGCCGCTCGAGCGCGCGCAGATCGGCCGGGCTGTTGACGGTCGTCAGCAGCGCGTACATCGACGGATCGTAATCGCCCTTCGGCTCGTGTGTCTTTTCGTTGCTCACATTCGACTTTGCAGAGGTATTCGGATTCTAGAATTTGCGAAGCACGATGAAATCCGCGAGTTCGCGCAGGCGTCCGGCCCTGGCATCGAACGGCGACAGCGCTGCCTGCGCCTCGGCGCGCAGCTCTTCTGCGAGAGCGCGCGCGCGCGCCAGCCCCAGTATGCTGACATAAGTCGGCTTCGCCTGCGCAGCGTCCTTGCCCGCCGTTTTCCCGAGCGTGGCGGTGCTCGCTTCGCAGTCGAGCACGTCGTCGACGACCTGGAATGCCAGCCCCACCGTCTTGGCGTAGCGCTCCAGGCGCTCGAACTGCTCCGCGCCCAGGCCGCTGCCGCAGCGCGCGCCGAGCACCGTCGCGGCGCGGATCAGCGCGCCGGTCTTGTGGATGTGCATGAATTCGAGCTCGGGCAGACTGAGCGTCCTGCCGACGCTGGCGAGGTCGATCGCCTGTCCGCCGGCCATGCCGCGCGAGCCGCTCGCCAGCGCCAGGATCCTGAGCATCTCGAGCTGCGCTTCGGCGCTGTCCGCGAGTGCGTGCTCTGCGAGCAGCTGGAACGCGAGCGGCTGCAGCGCATCCCCGGCGAGCAAGGCGGTGGCCTCGTCGAACTCGACGTGGCAGGTCGGCTTGCCCCGGCGCAAAACGTCATCGTCCATGCACGGCAAGTCGTCGTGTATCAGCGAATAGGCATGGATCAATTCAACCGCGGCCGCGACGATTTCAAGCCGTGCCGCGTCGGCCTGCGCCAGCTCGCCGGCGGCGAATGCGAGCAGCGGCCGCACGCGCTTGCCCCCGCCGAGCACGGCATAGCGCATCGCCCGATGCAGGCGCTCGGGCGCGATGTCCGCTGCCGGCAGCAGGCGCTGCAACACGTTTTCCATGCGCGCCTGGACCGCTGCCATCCAGGCGGCAAAATCAGTCGTCTTGTTCGGCACCAGGAAAGGCTTGGAGGGTATCGGCTTCGAGTATCTGCACTTGCTGCTGCGCCTGCGCGAGTTTGGCCTGGCAGTACTGCGCGAGTTCCAGGCCGCGCTTGTGCGCGGCAAGGGATTGCTCCAGCGACAGCTGCCCCGATTCCATTCCGGCTACGAGTTTTTCCAACTCGGCAAGAGCGGCTTCGAAACTGGGGGACTCGCCGCCGGCGGAAATCGGCTTGGGCGATTTTGGCATGATGGGAAATTAACCTTGCAAACCGTGAAAATAGCTGAACTTCACCCCGCCAGTCAAATCAAAAACGCGGTAAAATTCTGAAATATTGGCCTTTTGCCGACTGGCTATGCGCGAAAAGCCGCGCACGAGTCTAGCGAGGTTAAGTAATGTCCGATATCGCCAACCCCTCAAAACTCAAGCAAAGCAGCCCGCAGCTTCCCGTCTCCTGGTATTTCGACCAGCAGATGCTGGAGCTCGAGAAAAAACTGCTGTTCGACTGCGGCCCGGGCTATATCGGCCATGAGCTGATGGTGCCGAACGAGGGCGACTACCACAGCCTGGAGTGGATGGACCATGCGAAGCTGCTGATGCGCAACGCCGGCGGCGTCGAGCTCCTGTCCAATGTCTGCCGCCACCGCCAGGCGATTATGCTCGAAGGGCGCGGCAATGCCCGCAACATCGTCTGCCCGCTGCACCGCTGGACTTACAACACGCGCGGAGAACTGCTTGGCGCCCCGCACTTTCCCGACAATCCCTGCCTCAACCTGCACAAGACGCCGCTGCAAAGCTGGAACGGACTGCTGTTCGCGGGCAAGCGCGACGTCGCGCAGGACCTGAGCACGCTGCGCGAGCGCGCCGACCTGGACTTCTCCGGCTACATGCTGGACCGCGTGCATATCCACGAGTGCAATTACAACTGGAAGACCTTCATCGAGGTCTACCTCGAGGACTACCACGTCGTCCCGTTTCATCCGGGCCTGGGCAATTTTGTCACCTGCGACGACCTCGAATGGCAGTTCGGACCGCGCCATTCGGTGCAGACGGTAGGCCTCAACAACCGCCTGTCCAAGGCCGGCTCGCCGACCTATGCGCGCTGGCACAAGGCGGTGCTCGACTACTACCAGGGCGCGGTGCCGCCGCACGGCGCGATCTGGCTCACGCTCTACCCGAACATCATGATCGAGTGGTATCCGCATGTGCTGGTGGTGAGCACGGTGCATCCGCGCGGCCCGCAGGCCACCACCAACGTGGTCGAGTTCTACTATCCCGAGGACGTGGTGCTGTTCGAGCGCGAATTCGTCGAAGCGGAACAGGCTGCCTACTGGGAGACCGCCATCGAGGACGACGAGATCGCGCTGCGCATGGACCGCGGCCGCAGGGCGCTGATGCAGCAGGGCATCAGCCAGGCCGGCCCGTATCAGTCGCCGATGGAAGACGGCATGCTGCATTTCCACGAATACCTGCGGCGCGAACTGGGCAAACCGGCCTGAGGCGCCAGCGCCGGGAAGCCGCCGGCGCCCAAACCGAGTTAGGACAAGGACACGCATGCCGCATACCACCGTGGTCAGCACCGCAGAACTCGCCGCACACCTGGACGACCCCGCATGGGTGATTTTCGACTGCCGCCACGACCTTGCCAGGCCGGATGCGGGCGAGGAGGAATACGCCAAGTCGCACATTCCGGGCGCGCGCTTCCTGCATCTGGACCGCGATCTCGCGGCACCGCCGAACGGAAAGAACGGCCGCCATGCCCTGCCCGACGCGGACGCGTTCGTGCGTGCGCTGGGCGCCGCCGGCGTGGATTCTGGCAAACAGGTCATTGCCTATGATGCAAAGTTGGGCGTATACGCCTCGCGGCTGTGGTGGATGCTGCGCTGGCTCGGCCATGACAAGGTGGCCGTGCTCGACGGCGGCTATACCAAGTGGGTCAAGGAAGCGCGCCCGGTGACCGCTGCGCAGCCGCGAGCAGCGAGCGCGCGCTTCGGCGGCCGGCCTCACGCGGCTGCGGTGGATGCCGCCGAGGTGCAGCGCGGACTGGGCCGGCCGGGCCGCGTCCTCATCGACGCGCGCTCTCCCGACCGTTTCCGCGGCGAGAACGAAACGCTGGATCCGGTCGGCGGGCGCATCCCCGGCTCGGTCAACCATTTTTACCGCGACAACCTCGACGCCAGCGGCTGCTTCAAGCCCGCGGGCGAGCTGCGCCGGTCATTCTCCACGCTGCTCGGCTCGCTGCCGCCGCAGGCCGTCGTGCATTCCTGCGGCTCGGGTGTGTCCGCCTGCCACAACCTGCTGGCGATGGAGATCGCGGAGCTTGCCGGCTCGCGGCTGTATCCGGGCTCCTGGAGCGAGTGGTGCAGCGACCCCGCCCGCCCGATGGAAAAAGGCTGAGGGGACGGTCCAATGAGCGCGATGCACCCGGAGCAGCAATACCTCGACCTGCTGCGCCACGTGATCGAGCACGGCGCCAGCAAGAGCGACCGCACCGGTACCGGCACGCTGTCGGTGTTCGGCTGGCAGATGCGCTTTGCGCTGACGCCGTTTCCACTGCTCACCACGAAGAAGCTGCACCTGAAGTCCATCATCCATGAGCTGCTCTGGTTCCTGCAGGGCGACACCAACGTGCGCTACCTGCGCGAGCACGGCGTCAGCATCTGGGACGAGTGGGCCGACGCCGACGGCGAGCTGGGACCGGTCTACGGCCACCAGTGGCGCAAGTGGGAGACGCCGGACGGGCGCTCGATCGACCAGATCGCGCAACTGATAGAAGGCATACGCAGCAATCCGGATTCGCGCCGGCACATCGTCAGCGCCTGGAATCCGGCCGACATCCATCGCATGAAACTGCCGCCCTGCCATGCGCTGTTCCAGTTCTACGTCGCCAACGGCAGGCTGTCCTGCCAGCTCTACCAGCGCAGCGCGGATCTGTTCCTGGGCGTGCCCTTCAACATCGCTTCCTACGCCCTGCTCGCCTTGATGGTGGCGCAGGTATGCGCGCTGCAGCCGGGCGAGTTCGTGCACACCCTGGGCGACGCGCACCTTTACCTGAATCACCTGGAACAGGCGCGCGAGCAGCTCGCGCGCACGCCGCGACCGTTTCCAACGATGCGCATCAACCCGGCGATCAAGGATATTTTCGGATTCCGCTACGAAGACTTCAGCCTGGAGGGCTACGATCCGCATCCGGCGATCAAGGCGCCGATCGCCGTCTGATGCCGAATGCCGCACGCATCTGCCTGATCGCGGCCATGGCGGCGAATCGCGTGATCGGCCGCGACAATGCCCTGCCCTGGCGGCTGTCCGCCGACCTCAAGCGTTTCAAGGCGCTGACCATGGGCCATCCGGTGCTGATGGGCCGCAAAACCCACGAATCCATAGGCAAACCGCTGCCGGGACGGCGCAACCTGGTGATCACGCGCAATCGCGCTTACGCCGCCCCGGGCTGCGAAGTGGTTCACTCCCTGGACCAGGCGCTCGCGGCCTGCGCCGATGCGCAGCACGTGTACGTCATCGGCGGCGCCGAACTGTACCGCGAGGCGCTGGCGCTGGCGCAGAGCCTGGAACTGACCGAAATCCACGCGGAGTTCGAGGGCGACGCCTGGTTTCCGCAGATTGACCCCGGTCAGTGGCGCGAAGCTGCGCGCGAAGTCCACGCAGGCGGGGCCGACGTCCCGTATCGCTACGATTTCGTGCGCTACGAGCGCGTAGCCTGAAGTTTCAATCTGCCGGCGTATCCGGCCGATTCGACAGGCGGATCATGGTGGCGAGGCCGCAGGCGCACAGCGCCCGTTCGCCGGCGTTCACCGCCGTCACCTCGAACTCGCACACCGTGAGCGTGCGGCCCGACTTCTTGGCGCGCGCGATGGCCACCAGGCTGTCGCCCGCGGCCGGCGCGAGCAGGTTGATCTTGTACTCGACCGTCAGCACCGAATCCTCCGCCCCGAACAGCGTATAGGCGGCATAACCGCAGGCGGTATCGGCAATGGCGCTGGTAAAACCGCCGTGGAACAAGCCGTGCTGCTGCGTCAAGTCTTCGCGGTAGGGCAGCTCGATTTCGCAGTAGCCGGCCTGCAACCGCCCCATGCGCGCGCCCAGCAGGCGCATTGCCGCCTGGCGCGCGAAGCTGCCGCGCACGCGCGCTTCGAAGTTCGGGTCCACCGCCCGCCATGCTTCAGCCATATCCGTCCGTGTCCATGTTCCAGGGGCGCCCGGCGCCGCCGGCGCCGGACTGTTGCGTCCAGGATCGCGGCAGGACGCATCCCGCCGCCGATGATGGGCCCCGAATTCTCTTCCGCCGCGGGTCCCGTTCAGGGTATAATAGCAGTGCAGGAATTTAAGGCAGTGGAATTTGCTGGTCGGTCGTAGCCGCGTTCGCGCTACTCCTCAGGTCGTCGTTTTCCTCCCTGTAGTTCTCGCATTCGGGCGCAAGCCTATTTCAATTTTTATCTAGGAAAAGCAGACATGAGTACAGGTACCGTCAAGTGGTTCAACGACGCCAAGGGTTTCGGTTTCATCACCCCCGACGGCGGCGGCAAGGATCTATTCGCGCACTTCTCGGCGATCCAGGGTAATGGCTTCAAGAGCCTCCAGGAAAACCAGAAGGTGAGCTTCGACATCACCGCCGGCCAGAAGGGCGATCAGGCGATCAACATCAAGCCGGTCGAGTAATAGACTGGATTGAGCAAAAAAGCCCGGGCAACCGGGCTTTTTTTCGTTTACACGTGGGCGAATCGGCGCAGCGACTGCGCGACGGTCGCAGCCATGCTAGCCCAGGCGCACGCAATCGACGTGGTAGCGCCCGTCTTCGCCCTTCACCAGGCCATGGATGTCGGTCTCGAAGCCCGGGAAGCGGTTGTTGAAGTCGCGCGCGAACTGCAGATAGCGCACGATGGTGGCATTGAAGCGTTCGCCCGGGATCAGCAGCGGAATGCCCGGCGGATAGGGCGTCACCAGCACGCTGGTGACGCGCCCTTCGAGCTTGTCGATTTCCACGCGGTCGATCTCGTGGTGCGCCATCGCGGCAAACGCGTCCGAGGGTTTCATCGCCGGCTGCATGTCGGACAGGTACATCTCCGTGGTCACGCGCGCGACGTCGTTGGCCCGGTACATGCCGTGGATCTGCTCGCACAGGTCGCGCAGGCCCATGCGCTCGTAGCGCGGATGCTTCTGGCAGAACTCCGGCAGCGCGCGCCACACCGGCTGGTTCTTGTCGTAATCGTCCTTGAACTGCTGCAGCGCGGTCACCAGCGTGTTCCAGCGGCCCTTGGTGATGCCGATGGTGAACATGATGAAGAAGGAGTACAGGCCGGTCTTCTCGACGATGACGCCGTGCTCGGCCAGATACTTGGTGACGATGGCCGCAGGAATGCCGGTCTTGGCGAACTTGCCCGACACGTCCAGGCCCGGTGTGATGACCGTGGCCTTGATCGGGTCGAGCATGTTGAACCCTTGCGCCAGATCGCCGAACCCATGCCACTTGTCGTTGGACCTGAGCACCCAGTCCTCGCGTGAGCCTATGCCCTCGGCCACGATTTTTTCCGGTCCCCACACCTTGAACCACCAGTCCCTGCCCCATTCGGCATCGACCTTGCGCATGGCGCGGCGGAAATTGAGCGCTTCGAGTATCGATTCCTCCACCAGCGCGGTGCCGCCGGGCGGCTCCATCATCGCCGCGGCCACGTCGCAGGACGCGATGATCGCGTACTGCGGCGAGGTCGAAGTGTGCATCAGGTAGGCCTCGTTGAAGGCGTGCCGGTCGAGTTTCTGCGTCTGCGATTCCTGCACCAGGATCTGCGAGGCCTGCGAAATGCCGGCGAGCAGCTTGTGCGTGGAGTGCGTGGCGAAAATGATCGAATCCTTGGTGCGCGGACGCTCGCGCCCGATGGCGTGCATGTCCTTGTAGAACTCGTGGAAGGTCGCGTGCGGCAGCCAGGCCTCGTCGAAATGCAGCGTGTCGATGGAGGAGTTCAGCGTCTGCTTCAGCATCTCCACGTTGTAGACCACGCCGTCGTAGGTGCTTTGCGTGATGGTGAGAATGCGCGGTTTCTTGCGCTTCGCCGCGCGCGCAAAGGGGTTGGCTTCGATCTTCTTCTGGATGTTCTCCGGGCTGAATTCTTCCAGCGGGATCGGGCCGATGATGCCCAGGTGGTTGCGCTTCGGCGTCAGGAACACCGGAATCGCGCCGGTCATGGTGATCGCGTGCAGGATGGACACGTGGCAGTTGCGGTCCACGACGACGATGTCGTCGGGCGCGACGTTGGCGTGCCATACCATCTTGTTCGAGGTGGAAGTGCCGTTGGTGACGAAGAAGCAGTGGTCGGCGCCGAATATGCGCGCGGCATTGCGTTCCGAAGCGGCGACCGGACCGGTGTGATCGAGCAGCTGGCCGAGTTCGTCCACCGCGTTGCACACGTCCGCGCGCAGCATGTTCTCGCCGAAGAACTGGTGGAACATCTGCCCCACCGGGCTTTTGAGGAACGCGACGCCGCCCGAGTGACCCGGGCAGTGCCAGGAATACGATCCGTCCTGCGCGTAATGCACCAGCGCGCGGAAGAACGGCGGCGACAGGCCGTCGAGGTAGGCGCGCGCCTCGCGGATGATGTGGCGCGCAACGAATTCCGGCGTGTCCTCGAACATGTGGATGAAGCCGTGCAGCTCGCGCAGGATGTCGTTCGGCACGTGGCGCGAGGTGCGCGTCTCGCCGTAGAGGTAGATCGGGATGTCGGCGTTGCGAAAGCGGATCTCGTCGATGAAGGTGCGCAGGTTGAGCATGGCCGGATCGAGCTCCGGCCCCGGCGTGAACTCCTCGTCGTCGATCGACAGGATGAAGGCCGATGCGCGGCTCTGCTGCTGCGCGAACTGCGACAGGTCGCCGTAGCTGGTCACGCCCAGCACTTCCATGCCCTCGTCTTCCATCGCCTTGGCGAGGGCGCGGATGCCCAGGCCGCTGGTGTTCTCGGAGCGGAAATCTTCGTCGATGATGACGATGGGAAAGCGGAATTTCATTCGGTTCTCCGTGATACGGAAAGGCTAGGCGCCTGCGCTGCAGGCTTCGGGCTCACGCTGAGGTCAGTCGCGCAAGAACGGACGGGCGAATGCCCGCGTCCGTGTCCGGACCGGAGCGCGAAAATTGGAGGTATTGCAGGGAATGTCCGGGGCACGATTGCGGGCCCGCCCCGGGGCCGGGGAGTTTCCTGGCGCGGCGCAGTGCGCGACGAAGGAAATTTGCGAAGCGCCGCTAGCGAGCGGCGCGCTACGCTGCCGCGTATCCACTAGGACATCGGCGCGCACAGGACGAAGCACTCGTCTGCGGGCCGGCAAGAGGGTCGGCTGAGGCTGCTGATCACTGTGGCGCGAAATCCCAGGGCAATTTCGGCCGGATTATACGCCGCGACGCGCCCGGCGCAATAGCGAATATCCCTGCCGGCGCGCCCCCCGGACGCGCGTTGCGCGACACAATGCGCGCCCTTCGCCATCCGCTCCGAAAGCTGCCGCACGCCCTGGCCGCATGAAGCGCACAATGACGCTCGGCGCCGGCAAGCGGCGCAGCGGCTGAAAGGGCCTTATGCAAAAAATCGAATTTTCCCTGAATCGCGAATTCGTCCAGCTGAACCAGCTGCTCAAGCTGACCGGCCTGTGCGACAGCGGCGGCGCTGGGAAGGCGCTGGTGGCGGGCGGCACGGTGTCGGTGGACGGGAACGTCGAACTGCGCAAGACCTGCAAGATCCGCGTGGGCCAGCTGGTGACGCTGGGGGACGTGGAAATCCGGGTGGTGGCGGCCACGCAGAACGCGCCGGATTGAGCGGCGCCGCCGCTGCCCGCCGCTAGATTTTCGGCAGGGTCACGCCCTGCTGCCCCTGGTACTTCCCGCCGCGGTCCTTGTACGAGGTCTCGCACACTTCGTCGGACTCGAAGAACACCACCTGCGCCACGCCTTCGTTGGCGTAGATCTTGGCCGGCAGCGGCGTGGTATTGGAGAATTCCAGGGTCACGTAGCCTTCCCACTCGGGCTCGAACGGCGTGACGTTGACGATGACGCCGCAGCGCGCATAGGTCGATTTTCCCAGGCACACGGTGAGCACGTTGCGCGGAATGCGAAAGTATTCGACCGTGCGCGCCAGCGCAAACGAATTCGGCGGGATGATGCAGACGTCGCCCTTGAAATCGACGAAGGATTTCTCGTCGAAATTCTTCGGATCGACGATGGTCGAGTTGATGTTGGTAAAGATCTTGAAATCGTCGGAGCAGCGGATGTCGTAGCCGTAGCTCGAGGTGCCGTAGGACACGATCCTGTGCCCGTTCGCCGCGCGCACCTGCCCCGGCTCGAACGGCTCGATCATCTTGTGCTCCGCCGCCATGCGGCGGATCCACTTGTCGGACTTTATGGTCATGGGAATTGCGCTGCGCTTGGCAGCAGCCTCGTCCTAGGTGTTCTGGATGACGATGTTCGGGAACTTCGAGCTCATGTCCTTCGCCTGCTCCGAAATCTTGACCGCGACGCGGCGGGCAATCGCACGGTAGATCTCGGCGATGCGCCCGTCCGGGTCGGACACCACGGTCGGCTTGCCCGAATCGGTCTGCTCGCGTATGCCCAGGTCCAGCGGCAGCGCGCCGAGCAGCTCGGTATTGAAGTCCTTGCACATCTTCTCGGCGCCGCCGCTGCCGAATATGTGCTCCTCGTGGCCGCACTTGGAGCAGATATGGATGCTCATGTTCTCGACGATGCCGATGATGGGAATGCCGACCTTCTCGAACATCTTCAGGCCCTTGCGCGCGTCGATCAGCGCGATGTCCTGCGGCGTGGTCACGATCACCGCGCCGGTGACCGGCACTTTCTGCGCCAGCGTCAGCTGTATGTCGCCGGTGCCCGGCGGCAGGTCGACCACGAGGTAGTCCACCCCCTGCCAGCGCGTGTCCTTGAGCAGCTGCTCCAGCGCCTGCGTCACCATCGGGCCGCGCCAGACCATGGGCGTGTCGACTTCGATCAGGAAGCCGATGGAAATCGCCTGCAGGCCGTGTCCCATCATCGGCTCCAGCGTCTTGCCGTCCTTCGACTCGGGCCGGCCGGTGATGCCCAGCATCATCGGCTGCGACGGCCCGTAGATGTCGGCATCGAGTATGCCCACGCGCGCGCCCTCGGCAGCCAGGGCCAGCGCCAGGTTCACCGCGGTGGTCGACTTGCCCACGCCGCCCTTGCCCGAGGCCACGGCGATGATGTTCTTCACTTCCGGTATCAGCTTGACCCCGCGCTGCACGCTGTGCGAGACGATCTTGCTCGCCACGTTGACCGTGACCTTGCCCACGCCCGCAATGGTGCCGAGCTTGTCCTTGACCAGCTTGCGGATCAGCTCGAACTGGGTCTTGGCCGGATAGCCGAGCTCGATGTCCAGCGCTACGTCGGCGCCGGCGAGCTTGATGTTGCGCGCCGAGCGCGTGGCCATGAAATCCTTGCCGGTATTCGGGTCGGTAATTTCCTTTAGGGCGGTTTGAATCTGCAACTCTGAAACTGACATTGTCCAAACTCCTGGTCGCTGCGGCCGCGCCGCTGCGGCGGCCCGGCAAAAGGGCTCCATTTTAATGGATATCCGAGGGGCTGCGCGATACAATTAACCCCTTCCAAATAGCGGTTACTGCCCCTGGCGGGCTGCCGCGCCGTTTACGGCGATCAAACAAAGAATGAAGCGCAGACTTTTCGTCACCACCGCCCTGCCGTATGCGAATGGCTCGTTTCACATCGGCCATATCATGGAGTACATCCAGGCCGACATCTGGGTGCGCTTCCAGCGCATGCAGGGCAACGAAGTGCACTTCGTCTGCGCCGACGACGCGCACGGCGCGCCCATCATGCTCAAGGCCGAGGCCGAAGGCGTGACGCCGCAGCAGCTGGTCGCGCGCATAGGCGCCGAGCGCAAGCAGTATCTCGACGGTTTTCACATCGGCTTCGACAACTGGCACTCGACCGACTCGCCCGAGAATACCGAGCTGTCGCAGGACATCTACCGCAAGCTCAAGGCCGCCGGGCTCGTCTACACCAAGCAGATCGAGCAGTTCTACGACCCGGTCAAGGGCATGTTCCTCGCCGACCGCTACATCAAGGGCGAGTGCCCCAAATGCGGCGCCAGGGACCAGTACGGCGACGCCTGCGAGAACTGCAGCTCGGTTTACTCGCCCACCGATCTGGTCAACCCCTACTCGACGCTGTCGGGCGCCAAGCCGGTGTTGAAATCGTCCGAGCACTATTTCTTCCGCCTTTCCGATCCCAAGTGCGTCGCGTTCCTGCGCGAGTGGGTAGGCAAGGATCGTCTGCAGTCCCAGGTCGCGAACAAGGCGAAGGAATGGCTGGACGGCGAAGGCGACAAGGCGCTGGGCGACTGGGATATTTCGCGCGACGCGCCCTACTTCGGCATCCCGATCCCGGATGCGCCGGGCAAGTATTTCTACGTCTGGCTGGATGCGCCCATCGGTTATCTCGCCAGTTTCAAGAACTACTGCGCGAAGAAGGGCATCGACTTCGCCGGCTTCCTCGCCGATCGGCAAACCGAGCAGATCCATTTCATCGGCAAGGACATCATCTATTTCCACACCCTGTTCTGGCCGGCGATGCTCAAGTTCGCCGGCTACAAGGTTCCGAACAGCGTGTACGTGCACGGCTTCATCACCGTGTCGGGCGAGAAGATGTCCAAGTCGCGCGGCACCGGAATCTCGCCGCTGCGCTACCTCGAAATCGGCATGAACCCGGAATGGCTGCGCTACTACATCGCGGCCAAGCTCAGCGCGAACGTCGAGGACGTGGACTTCAATCCCGACGATTTCCTGGCGCGGGTGAACAGCGATTTGGTGGGGAAATACGTAAATATTGCCAGCCGGGCCGCAAGTTTCCTAAGCAAGTACTTCGACGGGCAACTCGTGCCTCCTAGTGAGGACGCATCGAAGGACGACATCGACATCATTGGCGCAGTCGACATCGACGACGATGTGGCGCAGGCCTACGAAGAACGAGAGTTCGGCAAAGCCCTCAGACTGATCATGTCCTACGCCGACCGCGTGAACGAATACTTCGACTCGAAGAAGCCGTGGGAGCTGGCCAAGAAAGTCGACCAAAGGGATGAACTGCACCGGGTAGTCAGCCGCTGCATGAATGCGTTTTTCAAAATGACCGTCATGCTGAAGCCGGTACTGCCGACACTCGCGGCGCAGGCCGAGGTCTTCATGAACACACCTGACCTTGCATGGGCAGACCTAGGCAGACGGCCAGTGCGAGTGAGGCAGATCGGAACTTATCGTCACCTCATGACCCGCGTCGAGGAAAAGCAACTCGACGCCCTGCTGGACATCGCGCCGGCAGCGCCGGCGAAGGAGCAGAAGAAAGTGAACGAACCCTCCAAGACCGGCTCCCAGAGCCGGTCTCCAGCCGTTAGCCCGGCGTCCACGCCGCATCCGGCCTCGCCCGGCCCGGCGGCCCCGGCCGCGGCGCCGGCGACCATTTCCATCGACGACTTCGCCAGGATCGATTTGCGCGTGGCGAAAATCATCAAGGCCGAGCAGGTCGAAGGCGCGGACAAGCTGCTCAAGCTCACGCTGGACATCGGCAGCGAACAGCGGACCGTGTTCGCCGGCATCAAGTCGGCCTACGCGCCGGCGGCGCTGGAAGGACGGCTGACCGTCATGGTGGCCAACCTCGCGCCGCGCAAAATGAAGTTCGGCCTGTCGCAGGGCATGGTGCTGGCGGCGTCGGGCGAGGCGCCCGGCATCTTCCTGCTCGCGCCCGACAGCGGCGCGCAGCCGGGCATGAAAGTGAAGTAATGGCCCTGCCGGCTGCGGCCATGCACCTGATCCTCGGCGTCATCCTGCTATGGCTCGCGCTCGGGCTGGTGGGCGTGCTGTTCCCGCGCAATCTGCGGCTGGTGAGCCGGGCGCTGTTTCCGCTGGGCGCGCTGGGCGCGCTCGCGCTCGCGGCGGCCGCGCTCGAAGCGCTCGGCGGGCCGGTGCAGACGCTGGTGCTGCCGCTGGGCCTGCCGGATCTGCCCTTCCACCTGCGCCTGGACGCGCTGTCGGCATTCTTCCTGCTGCTGCTGGGCGCGGTGAGCGCCGGCGTTTCGGTGTTCGCCGCCGGCTACTTCCGCCGCGGCGAAGGCACGCCGCCGGGCCTGCAGTGCCTGTACTACCACGTGTTCATCGCCAGCATGGCGCTGGTGCTGCTCGCCGACGACGCCTATGCCTTCATGGTTTTCTGGGAGACCATGGCGCTGTCCTCGTATTTCCTGGTCACCAGCGACCACACCAAGGCGGAGATCCGCCGCGCCGGCTTTCTCTACCTGCTGATCGCCCACGTCGGCGCCATCGGCATACTGCTGTGCTTCGGCCTGCTGCACGGCAGCGGCGACTACACTTTCGACAACATGCGTGACGTGCAGCTCGCGCCGTTCTGGGCCACGATCGCGTTCGCGCTGGCGCTGTTCGGCTTCGGCGCCAAGGCCGGCATGCTGCCGCTGCACGTGTGGCTGCCCGAGGCGCATCCGGCCGCGCCCTCGCCGGTGTCGGCGCTGATGTCCGCGGTGATGCTGAAGACCGCGATCTACGGCCTGCTGCGCGTGCTGTTCGACCTGCTGCACATACAGGTGTGGTGGTGGGGCGTGGCGATCCTGGTGCTCGGGCTCGCGACCGCGCTCTACGGCGTGGTGTTTTCCGCGGTGCAAAGCGACATGAAGCGCCTGCTCGCCTATTCCTCGATCGAGAACATCGGCTTCATCCTGGTCGGCGTCGGCCTCGCCGTCATCTTCCAGTCCTACGGCATGCGCGCGCTGGCCGCGCTCGCGCTCACCGCCACGCTGTATCACTGCATCAACCACGCCTACTTCAAGAGCCTGCTGTTCCTCGCCACCGGCTCGGTGCTGCACGCGACGCGCGAGCGCGGCCTGGGCAAGCTCGGCGGCCTGATCCACCGCATGCCCTGGGTCGCATGGCTGGCGCTGGTGGGCACGCTCGCGATCGCCGGGCTGCCGCCGCTCAACGGCTTCGTTTCCGAATGGCTGCTGCTGCAGGCCTTCCTGTTCACGCCGAACCTGCCGCATCCCTACCTGAACATGCTGATCCCGGTCGCCGCGGCCGCGGTGGCGCTTGCGGCCGCGCTCGCAGGCTACGTCATGGTGAAGTTCTACGGCGTGGTGTTCCTCGGCCAGCCGCGCGAAGAGCGCCTCGCCGATGCGCATGACGCCGGACTGCTCGAGCGCGCCGGCCTCGTCTGGCTCGCGGCCGGTTGTTTCGCCCTCGGGCTCGCGCCGGTGTCGGTGATCGGCGCCATCGATGCGGTGAGCAGCCAGCTGCTGGGCAAGACCCTGGGCGCGAGCGCCACCGGCTGGCTGTTCCTCACGCCGATCAGCCCGGAGCGCGCCAGCTACGCGCCGCTGCTGTTCATGATCGTGATCCTGGCGGTATGGCTCGCCACCTGGCTCGCGGTGCGGCATTTTTACCACGGGCGCGTGCGCCGCGCGCCGGCCTGGGACTGCGGCTTCCCGGCGCAGACCGCGCGCATGCAGGACACCGCCGAGGGATTCGGCCAGCCCATCCGCCAGGTGTTCGAACCCTTCTTCCGCATGCAGCGCGAGCTGCCCACGCCCTCCGACGCCGCGCCGCGCTACCGCGTCACCGTGGAGGATAATCTGTGGTACTGGCTCTACCTGCCGCTGGCGAAGTTCACCGACGCAGTCACGCGCGTGGTGACGCTGCTGCAGCGCGGGCGCATCTCGGTGTATCTGATGTACAGCTTCGTCACCCTGCTCATCCTGCTACTGTTCGTCAGATGATTTCCTGGTCCGGACTCGTCGCCCAACTCACCGAGATCCTGCTCGCGGTGCTGCTCGCGCCGATGCTGCAGGGCTGGGTCAACCAGTGCCGCGCTTGGATGCAGAACAAGAGCGGCCCCGGCATCCTGCAGCCCTACCGCACGCTGAGAAAGCTGTTCGTCAAGGAGGCGGTGCTCGCGCACGGCGCCTCGCCGCTGTTCCGCGCGATGCCCTATGCGCTGTTCGCCTGCATGTGCCTCGCCGCCGCGATCGTCCCCATCCTCGGCACCGACCTGCCGTTCTCCCCCGCCGCCGACGCGATCGCACTGGTGGGCATATTCGCGCTGGCGCGGGTGTTCATCTCGCTCGCCGCCATGGACATCGGCACTGCCTTCGGCTCGCTCGGCGCCAGGCGCGAGATGATGGTCGGCTTTCTCGCCGAGCCGGCGCTGCTGATGTCGCTGTTCACCGCCTCGCTGATTTCCCACTCGACTTCGCTCGCCACCATGGTGCAGCAGCTGGCGCAGGCGCAGTTCGTGATCTACCCCAGCCTCGCCTTCGCCGGCGTCGCCTTCACCATGGTCTCGCTCGCCGAAAACGCGCGCATCCCGGTCGACAACCCGACCACGCACCTGGAGCTGACCATGATCCACGAGGCGATGGTGCTGGAATACTCGGGGCGCCACCTGGCGCTGGTCGAGCTGTCCGCGGCGATGAAGCTGTTCGTCTATTCCTGCCTCGGCATCGCCCTGTTCTTCCCCTTCGGCATCGCTGAAGGCGGCGATGCGCTCGGCCTGCTGCTCGCGCTGCCCGCGCTCGCCGCCAAGCTCGCCTTTGGCGGCTTCTTCCTGGCGCTGATCGAGATGGTGAGCGCCAAGATGCGCATCTTCCGCGCCCCGGAATACCTGGGCACGGCCTTCCTGCTCGCGGTGCTGGCGATGCTGATCCACTTCCTGCTGGAGACCTGAGGTGCATCTGTCGTTCACATCGCAGATCATCAACCTGCTCGCCGCGGTCATGCTGCTGCTGTCGTTCGCGATGCTGACGCAGCGGCGCATCCTTTCGCTGATCAACCTGTTCGCGCTGCAGGGGCTGACGCTGACGCTGTCGACGCTGGTGGTGGCCTGGAGCACCGGGCAGCATCATCTGTATTACTCGGCGGCGCTGACCTTCGCGCTCAAGGTGCTGATCCTGCCCTGGGTGCTGCACCGGCTGATCCGCAAGCTCAGCGTCAAGTGGGACGTGGAGACGCTGATCAACATTCCCACCACCATGCTGATCGGCATCGTGCTGGTGATTCTGGCGTTCAACGTCGCGCTGCCGATTTCGCAGCTCGCCGGCACCATCACCAAGAGCACGCTGGGCATCGCGCTCGCCTGCGTGCTGCTCGCCTTCCTCACCATGATCACGCGCTCCAAGGCGGTGCCGCAGGTGATCGGCTTCCTCGCCATGGAGAACGGGCTGTTCTTCGCCGCCACCAGCGCCACCTACGGCATGCCCATGGTGGTCGAATTCGGCATCGCGCTCGACGTGCTGGTGGGCATGGTGATCCTGGGCGTGTTCTTCTTCCAGATCCGCGAGCGCTTCGACAGTCTGGACATCCGCCACCTGGAAAAGCTGAAAGAAGAATGAAACACGCTGCAACCATCCGCCGCGCATGAACTGGCAGCTCTATCTCGTCCTCGGCACCCCGCTCGCGGGCGGGATGCTGCTCGCGCTGTGGGGCCACCGGAGCTGGGCCGCGGGGCTGAACATCGCCATGAGCATCGCCACCTTCATCGCCGCGGCGGCGCTGACCGCGAACATCATCTCGGAAGGCCCGCTGATCACCGCCGACGAGCAGTTCTTCGTCGACTCGCTCAACGTGTTCCTGGTCGCGCTCACCGCCTTCGTGTCGATGACGACCTCGCTGTTCTCGCGCCCCTACATGCGCATCGAGCACGCGCACGGCAAGCTCTCCGACAACCGGCTGCGCCTGTTCCACAGCATGTACCAGCTGTTCGTGTTCACCATGCTGCTGGTGCTGCTGACCAACAACCTCGGCATCCTGTGGGTGGCGCTGGAGGCGGCCACGCTCACCACGGTGCTGCTCGTGAGCCTGTACCGCACGCCGGCGAGCCTGGAGGCGGCGTGGAAGTATTTCATCCTGTGCGGCGTGGGCATCGCGCAGGCGCTGTTCGGCACCATCCTGCTCTACTCCGCCTCGGAAAAAGTGCTGGGCTCGGGCGGGCACGCGCTGCTGTGGACCTACCTCGACACGGTGTCCGGCCACCTCGAACCCACGGTGATGTCGCTCGCCTTCGTGTTCCTGCTGGTCGGCTACGGCACCAAGGTCGGGCTGGTGCCGCTGCACAACTGGCTCCCGGACGCGCACGCCGAGGGCCCGACGCCGGTGTCGGCGGTGCTCTCCGGGCTGCTGCTGAACGTCGCGCTGTATGCGCTGTTGCGCTGCAAGGTGCTGGTCGACGGCGCGCTGCAGGCGCCGTTCGCGAGCCACCTGATGATGGGCTTCGGCCTGCTGTCGGTGGTGGTGGCCGCGTTCTTCCTGTCGCGGCAGAAGGACATCAAGCGCATGTTCGCCTATTCCTCGGTCGAGCACATGGGCCTCGTCACCTTCGCCTTCGGCATGGGCGGACCGGTGGCGAACTTCGCCGGGCTGCTGCACATGACCGTGCATTCGCTCACCAAAAGCGCAATATTCTTCGCCGTCGGCCACGCGGCGCAGAAAGCGGGAACGCAGATCATGGAGGACATCCGCGGCCTGATGAAAGTGAGCCCGACAGTGGGCTGGGGCCTGATGCTCGGCTCGGTCGCGATCCTCGGCCTGCCGCCGTTCGGCGTGTTCGCGAGCGAGTTCCTCATCCTCACCAGCGCCATGCGCATGCAGCCCTGGGCCACGCCCTTCCTGCTGATCGCCCTGGGCGTGGCCTTCGCCGCCGTGTTCAGCAAGGTGCAGCCGATGGTGTTCGGTGAAACCAACGCGAAGCGCCTGCCGCACCCGCCGGCGCTGATTCCGGTGTTCGCGCACCTGGCGATCGTGCTCGCACTCGGCTTCTACATTCCGCCCTACCTGGTCGACTGGTACCACGAGGCGGCGAAGCTGATCGGATGAGGGCCGGGAGACCATGAGCTTCGACAGCCTGCCGCTGCAACTGACCGAACTGCCCGGAGCGGTGCCGGCGTGGCGCGCCGACGCCGCCGTGCAGGAATTGCTGAACGTCTGCCAGGCGGTGAAAGACCAGGGTGGCCGGCTGGCCGCGCTGTGGGGGACGGACGAGCACGACCGCGGCGCAGGCTGCGCGCTGCACCTCGCGCTCGCGACGCCCAAAGGCATGCTCTGGCTGCGCTGCGCGCTGCCCGCGGGCGAGCTGCAGTATCCGGACCTGTCGTCGATCTTCTATCCGGCGCAGCGCATGCAGCGCGCCGCGCGCGATCTGCTCGGCATCGACGCCGAGGCCGCCGACCGCCGACCCTGGCTGCGCCACGCGGCCTGGCAGGAGGGCGACTTCCCCCTGCGCCGCGACGTGCGTGCCGCGACGGTGTTCGCGCAAGGCGGGCCGGAGTACGAATTCGTGAGCGTCACCGGGGACGGCGTGCACGAGATCCCGGTGGGGCCGGTGCACGCCGGAACCATAGAGCCCGGACACTTCCGCTTCTCCATCGTCGGCGAAAAGGTGCTGCGCCTGGAGGAGCATTTGGGATACACGCACAAGGGCGTGGACAAACGCTTCCAGGGCATGGCGCTCACCGAGGGCGCAAGGCTCGCCGGACGCATCAGCGGCGACAGCACCGTGGCCTATGCCTGGGCGTATTGCATGGCGGCCGAAAGCATCGCCGGCATCACGCCGCCTGCGCGCGCGCTGATGCTGCGCGCGCTCATGCTCGAGCGCGAGCGCGTCGCCAACCACCTCGGGGATCTGGGCTATCTGGGCAACGACGGCGGGCTCGCCTTCGGCCTGGCGCAGTTCATGCGCCTGAAAGAGGACCTGCTGCGCGCCAACCAGCGCCTGTTCGGCCACCGCTACCTGATGGACTGCATCGTGCCCGGCGGCGTCGCGCGCGATCCGGGCCGCGCCGCGCTCGATGCGATCGGCCCCGAGTGCGGGCAGCTCGAGCGCGAGGTGCGCCTGCTCAAGGACATTTATGACGACCATCCGGGGCTGCAGGACCGCTTCCTCACCTGCGGCCGCCTGACGCCCAATACGGCGGGCAAGCTGGGCGTGATCGGCCTCGCCGGCCGCGCCAGCGACCAGCACTGGGATGTGCGCGCGCAGGCCGGACATGCGCCCTACGACACGCTCGGGGTGCGCATGAAGACGCACAAGAACGGTGACGTCGCGGCGCGCGCGATCCTGCGCTTCGAGGAGATCTTCGAATCGCTGCGCCTGATGCGCGCCATGGTTAAGCGCCTCGCCCCGGGCGATATCGCGCTGCCGCTGCCGCCGGCAGCGGCGGGCGCGACCGGGCTGGGCTGGGTCGAAGGCTGGCGCGGCGAGACCGTGCTCACGCTGGAATCGGGCGCCGACGGCGCGATCCGCAGCTGCCACGCGCACGACCCGTCCTGGCAGAACTGGCCGGCGCTCGCTTTTGCCGTGTACAACAATATCGTTCCGGATTTTCCCCTGATCAACAAGTCGTTCAACCTGTCGTATTCGGGTTGCGACCTGTGATCGCTCATCGGACCCGCGCATCATGTATGAGCTGCTGAAACAGATCGTCCGCGTCGGCATCAAGACCGAGGCGCCGCCGCAGGCGGACGAGGCGCTGCGCGTGCTGGCGCAGCGCCTGCAGCAGGAGATCCTCGGCGTGTTCGCCGGATCGCTCGCGATCCGCCACGTGGACGCGGGCTCCTGCAACGGCTGCGAGCTCGAGATCCACATGCTCAGCAATCCCTACTACAACATCGAGGCGCTGGGCATCAAGTTCGTCGCCAGCCCGCGCCACGCCGACCTGCTACTGGTGACCGGGCCGGTCGCGCGCAACATGGAAGTGGCGCTCAGGCGCACCTACGACGCGATGCCTGCGCCCAAGCTGGTGGTCGCGGTCGGCGACTGCGGCTGCAGCGGCGGCATATTCGGCGAGAGCTACGCCAGTTGCGGCCGCGTGGCCAATGTCGTCGACGTGGATGTCGCCGTGCCCGGCTGCCCGCCCACGCCGGCGGCGCTGCTGCAGGGCATACTGACCGCGATCAGCGCCGGCGCCCGCGGCTGACGCCTGCATGAGCGTGCCGACTCTGCCGCTCGCCTTCGTCGGCTGGTTTTTCGCGATCGTCTGCTTCGCCGCGCTGGTGTTGGGCGTGCTGCTGATGCAGCAGTTTCTGCGGCGCGATCAATTTCCTGCAGGCTACCCGCAAGCGCGCATCGTCGGCGATGCGGTGCTGCTGCTCATCTGGAGCATCGGCCTGGCGTCGGCCTTCGGCCTGCTCAACGGCCAGGCCTGGGGCCGCAGCGGCCTCGAATACTTCTGCTGGGTGCTGATCGCGCTGGTGCTGCTTTCGGGAGCGTCGCGGCTGGCCGGACTCGCGCGGCGCGCGCCGGACGATCGGCTCGCGCCCGGCGCCTGGGTTGGCGCCATCGCCGGCGTCATGCTGGTTGCGCTGCCGCTGATCGCGCTGTGTGCCGTCAGCATCGCCACTTTGCGCAGCGATCAGGTGCGCCTGCATTTCGAGCAGCGGCTGCCGCGCTGACGCGCCGCGCGTTCGCGGCGTGTTGCGATAATGCGCGCTTTCGGATATAAACGACTCAGTCGCAATGACTGGCAAGCCCTTGCAAATTGTATTTTGCGACGCCCAATCTAGGGGAGCATGAGGGGAGTCGTCCCCTCATTTTTTGAATAGACTGAGCCGCAACAACACGGTCGCAGCAACCGGCTTGCAATAACTCCAAGACAACGAATCAAGTTCGAGCATGGAAAAAAAATACGCCTCTCATTCGGGCAGGATGCTGATGGTCGGCTTCGGCGCAGTCGGCCAGGGCTCGCTGCCGCTGATCCTGCGCCATATCGACATGCGCCCGGAGCAGATCTCGATCGTCACGGCGGATGAATCCGGCAGGAACGTCGCTGGCAAGTACGGAGTGAAATTTCGCGTCGAACCGCTGACGCGCGGCAACTATGCCGCCATACTCGAGCACGAACTCGGCGCCGGGGACTTTCTCGTCAACGCGTCCTTCGACGTCTCCAGCGTCGCGTTGATCGAGTGGTGCCAGCAGCATGGCGTGCTCTACATCGATGCCTGCATCGAGCCCTGGCCCGGCGGCCATACCGATGCCGCGGTGCCTGCCAGCCGCCGCTCGAACTACGCCTATCGCGAAGCCGCGCTGGCGCTGCGCGCAAAGTATCCTTCCGGACCGACCAGCGTGCTGATGCACGGCGCCAACCCCGGGCTGGTGTCGCACCTGGTGAAACAGGCGCTGCTCAATCTCGCCGGCGATGCCGGCCTTGATGCGGGCACGCCGCGCAGCCGCGAAGCCTGGGGCCGGCTCGCGGCCAGACTGCAGGTGAAGGTCATCCACGTGTCCGAGCGCGACCACCAGACCAGCCTCGTGCGCAAGCGCAACGGCGAGTTCGTCAATACCTGGTCGAGCGAGGCATTCTGCGGCGAGTCGCTGCAGCCGGCCGAACTCGGTTGGGGTACGCACGAACGCAACTGGCCGCAGGACGGGCGCGAATACGGCTTCGGCGGCGGTGCGGCGATCTACCTCGATCGTCCCGGCGTGGCCACGCGCGTGCGCTCCTGGGCGCCCGAAGAAGGTTCGTTCCAGGGTTGGCTGATCTCGCACGGGGAAGCGATCTCCATACCCGATTACCTGTCAGTGCGCGAAAACGGCAAGGTGATCTACCGGCCCACCTGCCATTACGCTTACCACCCCTGCGACGATGCGGTGCTGTCGCTGCAGGAATTCGCCGGCAACGGCTGGCGCTTTCCGCCGCAGCAGCGCCTGCTGCGCGACGAGATCGATTCGGGCTTCGACGAGCTCGGCGTGCTGCTGATGGGCCACAGCAAAGGCGCCTACTGGTATGGCTCGCAGCTCGGCATCGAAGAGGCGCGCAGGCTGTGCCCGTACAACAATGCCACCAGCCTGCAGGTCAACGCGCCGTATGTGGCGGCCATCGTCTGGGCGCTGCAGCATCCGCGCGCCGGCATCGTCGAACCCGACGAGCTCGACTATCAGGCACTGCTGGACATGTCGGTACCCTATCTCGGGAAACTGGTGGGCGTGTACACCGACTGGACACCACTCGCCGGCCGCAGCAGACTGTATCCGGAGGATATCGATCCGTCCGACCCCTGGCAGTTTCGCAATTTCCGAGTAAGCTGAGCGCCCGCCGGGCCGCGAGCGGTGCGCGTGGTGGTGCGCCGTTTTGCTTTCACCGCAGGGCTTGATGTACATCAAATTGGCCCGGGCGCGTTCCTTTAGTATCTTCAAAACAAACGGTTTTGCTTGGCAGCACGGAACGAATACAGGGGAGCGGGGAGAGCAGTAAGCAGCAAGGAGGTAATCGCGGCCATCGCGGAGGCGATGGCCGCGCTTTGAATGTCGCCTCGATCGCATAAGCGCGGCCGCGACCGGCAATCGACGTAACGCCAGTCTGGACGGCGCGCAGCGACAATCACTGCAGCGGCACTGGAGTGGAAGTACCGAGTTGTCCTGGGCGAAGCAGGGCAAGGATGCTGTTTATTTAACCGGGGAATCGATGGCCATGGGTGTCTCGAAATTTGCGGCTTGGGCAACGGCAGGGCTGGTCGTTCTGGCGGGGATGTCCGCCATCTGGCCGGGGCAGGCCATGGCTGCGAAGGCCACCGAGGCGAAAGCGGAAGCGAAGGCGAAGGAAGTCGGCAATCCGGAAAACGCCGTGTGCCTCGGCTGCCACGGCAACGAAGGTTTCACCATGCCCGGCCCGGACGGAAAGCCGCGCGACCTGCATATCATCCAGGACAAATTCGGCAACAGCGTGCACGGCAAGCGGCTCTGCACCGAATGCCACAAGGACATCACCGAAATTCCGCACAAGCCCGGCGTGACGCACAAGGTCAGCTGCGTCACCTGTCACGAGGAACTGTGGGCCAAGGCGCAGAAAGAGGGCACTACCGGGACGCCGCAAAATGCGCGTCTGGGCGTGGTGGTGAAGCAGATAGACCGCTTCATGAAATCGATCCACGCGCGTCCCAACAAGGACGACCAGTCGCGCACCAACGCGACCTGCTACAACTGCCACGATCCGCACTATGTCTACCCCACCGGCAGCGAACAGCGCCAGGAGTGGCGCTTGACGATACCCAATGTGTGCGGCAAGTGCCATACCAGGGAACGCGAGCAATATGCGACGTCGGTGCACGGCAAGCTGGTGCTGGAGGACAAGGCGCCGAATGTGGCGGTCTGCTCCGATTGCCACACCACCCACGACATCGAGGATCCGGCGAAAAGCTCGACCAGGCTTGCCATCACCAAGAACTGCGGCAACTGCCATGAAGAGAGCCTGAGAACCTATACCGAAACCTATCACGGGCAGGTGAACAAACTCGGCTACGCGTACACGGCCAAATGCTTCGATTGCCACGGCAGCCATACCATCCAGCGCGTCGACGATCCGAAATCCACGGTGTTTCCGGCCAACCGCCTGAAGACCTGCCAGCAATGCCATAAGGACGCGACGCCGGGGTTCGTGACCTTCGAGCCGCACGGGACGACGCATGATTTCGGCCGCTACCCGCAGATGTGGCTCGCGTCCAAGCTCATGATCCAGCTGCTGGTCGGAACGTTTGCGTTCTTCTGGACGCATACGGCGCTTTGGTTCTACCGCGAATACAAGGAGCGCCAGCAACGCAAGACGCGGCCGCACGTGCGCACCGAGGGCATGGAGTTGAAAGGCAAGTATTTCCGCCGCTTCCCGGCATTGTGGCGCGCCGGCCACCTGCTGTTCGCACTGAGCCTGATGATCCTGACGCTGACCGGCATGACGGTGTTCTACTCCGGCAGCGCCTGGGCGCCGGTCATCGCGAGCGCCTTTGGCGGGCCGAAAGTGATGGCGCTGGTGCACCGCACCTGCGCTGTGGTCTTTGCCAGCGTGTTCATCGGTCACCTGATCTACGTCGTGCTGCGCCTGTCCAAGGTGTGGAGGACGTTCCAGTGGTTCGGCCCCAACTCGCTGATCCCGCGCTGGCAGGACCTGTGGGACATCATTGCGATGTTCAAGTGGTTCTTCGGACTCGGGCCGCGCCCGATGTTCGACCGCTGGACCTACTGGGAGAAGTTCGACTACTGGGCGCCGTTCTGGGGCGTGACCATCATCGGCCTGAGCGGCGTCATGCTGTGGTTCCCGACCGCGACCGCCTCCGTACTGCCCGGCTGGGTGTTCAACGTGGCGACGATATTCCACGGCGAGGAAGCGCTGCTGGCGGCGCTGTTCCTGTTCACGGTGCACTTCTTCAACAATCACTTCCGTCCGGACAAATTCCCGCTGGACGTGGTGATGTTCACCGGCTCGGTGCCGCTGGAGGAGTTCAAGCACGAGCACACGGTGCAGTACAACCGGCTGCTCGAGTCCGGCGAACTGTCCAAATACCTGGTGGACGAGCCGTCGCGGCCGATGACCCTGGGCTCGAAGATCCTGGGCTTCACCCTGATCACCTTCGGCCTGTTCCTGCTGGTGCTGGTGCTGACCGGCTTCATCGGCGGCCTGACGGGCTGAGGCGGAACGCTTGCGCGCCCGGGCGAGAACAATCGCGGGGGCGCGTCGCCAGGCTCAGGCTGTATTTTCGGTCCCTAACGGACTAGAATGTGAGCTTGTCCGCCGGCGCTGGATGCGTCGAAAAAGCCCTGGGCCGGCGGGCCTGTGCCGAATCACTAGACTTCGAGATCAACAATGAAAAATACTTTTCTGGGCCTGGTCGCACTGTCCGCGATTTCGCTTGCGCTGGCAGGCTGCACGGACAAGCCGGCACCGGCAGCCAAGACGTCGACGGGCGACGCTGCCGCAGGCAAGATCATCGCTGAAAAAGACTGCAAGGCCTGTCACGGCCTGGACGGCAAGGGCGTGGCCCCGGCCATTCCGAACCTTGCAGCGCAGCGCGAACCATACTTGTACAACTCGCTGAAGGAGTACAAGGATGGCAAGCGTTCGCACGCGGCGCTGAAGAACATGACATCGAACATGAGCGAGGCGGACCTGCGCAACGTTGCGGCGTACTTCGCCAGCCAGCCGCCGGTCGCCAGCGCGGTGTCGGGCGACATCAAGCATTCCTCGCCGTACGAGAAAGGCAAGACCCTGGCAGAGACCTGCGCCAAGTGCCATGGCGCGGACGGCAACAGCACCATTCCGGGCACGCCTAGCCTCGCCGGTCAGCAGCCGCATTACCTTGTCGCCGCGATACAGGAATATCATCAGGGGGATCGGGCCAAGGACGCAATGAGAGCGGCCCTGCGCGACGCGGACAACGCCGACCTCGAAAGCATCGCCCTGTATTTCGCGTCGCAGACCCCGGTCAAGCGCAGTGCGCCGGCTCGCGGCGATCCTGCGGCGGGCGAACCTGCCACGGCCGTGTGCGGCGGCTGCCATGGCGCCAATGGCGTAAGCGCGGACGCCGCCACGCCCAGCCTTGCGGGCCAGGACGCGCAGTACCTTGAAAAAGCCATCAAGGCGTATCGCACGACGCGCAAGAATTGGGGCATGCAGCGCTACGTCGCCGGCCTGAGCGACAAGGACATCGAAAATATCGCGGCGTACTACGCCGCGCAGGCGCCCAAGGCTGCGGACCAGGTGCCGACGTCCACCCAGGAGTTGGCGGCGAAATGCGACCGCTGCCACGACCAGCCTGCCAGCCCGACGATGGCGGCGCCCAAGATGAAAGGGCAGGACAGGGACTATCTTGCGATGTCGCTGCGCGCCTACCGCGACGGCAAGCGCGAAAGCTCGACCATGCACACCATGAGCTTCCCGTACAGCAACGCCATCATCGACAGCCTGGCGTCCTGGTACGCCAGCCAGCCGGCGAAATAGCGTCGGCAGCGGACGGTCGAATTCGCCGCGCCGCAATCGGCGCTGAAGCGTCCGCCCGCGGCAGCGGCCGTGTGAGCTGCGCTGTCTGCGGGTACGCCGAAACCCGCGGTGGCGCTTAGCGCTTGTTCGCCGCCGGAGCCGGCAACTGCTCCGCCATGCACTTGCGGTGTGCCTCCCGTGTGGCCATTCCCTCGCAGGCTTTCAGCGCGCGCGTGTGCGCTTCACAGCGCTCCTTGTTCCTGGCCTTGGTGCAGTCGCGCGGCTTGGGCGGCGTGAACCGGGCGGCCGATGGCGGCAGATGCATGCACTCGCGCCACGCATCGTCGGTTTTGTCCCTGCAAGCTTCGATTTGCTTGTTCAGAGCCTCGCAGCGTGCCCGGTCCTTCGCCTTGGCGCAATCCATGGGTTTGGCACGGATACCCTCAGCGGGCCTGACTCCGGCTGCGGGATTCTGCGCTGCGGCGGGGACAACTACAGCGGCGGCGGTGATGGCAACAGTCAATAACGACAGGAAGGTTTTCATCGTGATTCTTTCCAATGAGAATTTGGCAAGGTCCAGCGTCCGCAAGCGCGGCTGCTTCCCCGGAGGGCGCGGCGCGCAGATCCAATCTATGCCCGCAATTCCCCGCCGGATTGACAATTGTCAATACGCAGCTGACAGGTAGACGGCCCGCGCTGGACTCGGATGCCGTTGTGCGCGGAGGTGGCGCGCAAACTGCGCTGCCGTGCCGGTGCGGCACGGCCGAGGATCCCTCTCAAAGCAAAACAGCCCGGACAATGCCGGGCTGTTTGGGAAGGCAGCCGCAATCGCGGCCGGCAGGCTGCAGTTGCGTTCAGCCGATGACCACGCCCTCGCCCCGCGCAAGGATTGCTGCCGGAGTTTTCCCGATCCACATCTGGTACATCGAAATGACCCACATCGCAGCGAAGCTCAAGCCCTGTACCGCGCCCGCTCCCATCGTCACCCATGCGAACGGGTGGTATATCTTGACCAGATACCAGGAGCTGATGTCGATCGCGATGCATATCAGAGGCAGCGCCATGATCAGGTACTTGAACCAGAGCGGCCGCACATAGGCGTGGCTGAAAATGGTCCCCACCAGGAAGAATATGAAGGTCATACCGAAAAGATGAATGTGCGAGACGCGCACCAGGGTAAAGATGTCGGTCCCGGTATCCTGCTCGGTCACCTTCTTGATGTTGTCGTAGCCACCGAGGTTGACCAGGTGCGGGTTGCTGCCGTCGTGGCAGGACATGCAGCGCTTGTCGATGGTCGGCCGGATGAAAGTCTCGTAGGTCGGGCGATCCGCGCCCTTCTGCGCCCAGCTCACCAGCGCATTGGCTTCCTCGGCGGGCAGCATGGTCGACATCGGCCCACGCAGCGCCGCTTCGAGCCGCGAGCCCTTGCCGCTTCCAGCGTAAGCGACAACCAGATCCTCTTCGCTCATTCCCGGTTTGCCGTCGCGCCCGGCGTAGACATGCGTCAGGTAGATTAAGGCAAACAGGTAACCCATGCCAAGTATGCACAGCACGCCCGTGTACAGGATGCGCATGCTGTATGGCAGTTCCGAATAGTGGTTATAGAGCCGGTGCAGCGGGGCTACGCTCATGATGTTTTCCTTTGACTTTTTTGCGGAAGCTGCGGGCTTGGCGAAATCCCGGCCTCACAGAATCCACTCTGAAAATTGTTGCCGCAAATATTCATTGCCGCGCGGCCCGCAGCGCGTTTTCTGGCACGGCATTCGATACCTTGCTCACTTCGAGGGCAAGGGCAGGAATACCACCGCACGCGCTTTCTGGCGTGAGTAATACGCCGCGAGCCCCTCGATATCACCCTCGCTGACGCCGTCCAGCATGGCAGACATTGCCTTGCTCCTGCGCTCGCCCTTCTGATAAGCGCGCATTACCCGTTCCAGGTAATCGCTGCGCTGCGCGGCAAGCGCCGGAACATGCAAATCCGTGCTATTGCCGTTTACCCCATGGCAGCGATCGCAGCGTTGCGCCAATTCTTCCGTGGTGAGGGGCTTGCGCACCGTGGGCGGCTGCGGCGCCTGACTTGCGTAGTAGGCCGCCAGGTTCTTGATGGTGGCGTCGTCGACGGAGGCCGCCGGCGCCTTCATCGCCGATTCGTTGCGCGCACCGTCCTTGTAGCTCTTCATTGCGGCAATGAAATACTGCGCATCCTGTCCGGCGAGACTGGGCGCAGTGCCGGTACTGACCCCGCCTTCCCCGTGGCACCCGGCGCAGGCGACGGCCGCGCTCTTGCCCGCTGCCGCGTTGCCCGACGACGGCGTCTTCGCCTTGCCGGTCTTCTGCAGGCCGAAGTACAGGGCGATGTTATCCAGTTCCGCATCGGTCACCGCGGAAACGAGGGTCTTCATCATGTCGTCCTTGCGCTGGCCGCTCTTGTAGGCCTTCACCGCCGCGACGACATATTTCGGATCGAGTCCGGACAGGTTCGGCATGCCGGGCGTACTGGTGATCCCGGTTTCGCCGTGGCATCCGGCGCAGCCGGACGCCGCCGCCTTGCCCGCGCTCAATGGATCGAGCTTTGCCGGCCCCGCCTTGGCGCTGACGCTTGCAGCGGGAGCCGCTGGATCGAGGTTTGCATAATATGCGGATACTTTGACCAAGGCATCGTCGCTGAGGAATTTGACGGCGTTGTTCATCGGCGTATTGCCGCGCCCCCCGACCTGGTACACGCGCAATTCGCTATAGACGTAGCCGGCGCGTTGGCCGGCAATGTTGGGCATGTCCTTGTCCTTGGTCCTGCCCACGCCGTTTAGCCCGTGGCAACTTGCGCAGGATGCCTCGGCGACGCGCTTGCCCTCGGCAATGTCCTGCGGTGTCGCCAGCGCAGCCTTGAGCCCACCGCTGGGCCCGGAATCACCCGCGGCGCCGTAGGCCGCACCGGCGGCAATGAGCCCCGCCATCAATATGCCGGTCGCGAGCATAGGTGAATAAAAAATGCGTGCACTTCGCTTCATCGACGTTCCTTCGATCAGCCATCCAAACCTGCAATATTCCACGTCCACGACACCAAGTATCGCCGGATCCTGCTTCTCAAAACCGGGGGTACGGTAAACGGTACGCGAACTACGCTTTGCAATGCGGCATGCCGCGGAATTTTAACATGAAGCCGGGATATTGGCAGCCTTGGCAAGGCCTCCGGCGGCCTATTTTGCGAGGTCCTGCCGCCCCCCGCGCACCGCCAGCATCGCCGCTTCCATGCGGCTGCGCACGTGCAGTTTTTCCAGGATATTGGTGATGTAATGCTTGATCGTCTTTTCCGACAGATGCAGGCGGTCGCCGATCTGGCGGTTGGTCAGCCCGTCGACTACCAGCTTGAGAATTTCGGACTCGCGCTCGGTCAAGCCTTCAAGCGGGTCATGTGGCGCCGGGCTGCGCGTAAGCGTCACCAGTATCCCGGCTGCCAGCGAGGGCGTGACATAGACCTCGCCCTGCGCCACCGAACGGACCACGCGCGCCAGTTCGTGAGCGGAAACGCCCTTGAGCACATAGGCCCGGGCGCCGGCCTTGAACGACGCCAGCAGCTTGTCCTCGTCTTCGGCGACGGTAAGCATCAGTACCTTGGTGGTGGGGCAGGCGGCCCTGATCTTTTCCGCGGTCAGGATCCCGCCCCAACCAGGCATGGTGATGTCCAGCATCACCACGTCCGGAACCAGGTCGCAGGCCATGCGCAGAACCTCCTCGCCGCTATCGGCCTGTCCGACGACGTCGAAATCCGGCTCCGCCGCGAGCGAATGCACCACGCCTTCGCGAAACAGCGGATGATCGTCCGCCACCAGGATGCTGATGCGTTCAGCCATGTTCGTACTCCGCTTGTGTCAGGGGCAGTGAAACGCGGACCGCGGCGCCCTGACCTACGCTGCTGCGCACCTCGAAGTTCCCGCCCAGCAGTTCCACGCGCTCGCGCATCCAGTCGAGGCCGAAATGGCCGTCCGGCTTCAGTGCGCCGGGGTCGAAGCCCGGGCCGTCATCGGCGATTTCAACTTCAACTGCGCGCGCGCCGCCAGTCACGCTGACCCGCTGGTTGCGGCCACCGCCGTGCCGGAAGCCATTGGCAAGCGATTCCTGCAGCACCCTGAACAGCGTGATGCGTACCTGCAGCGGCGCAGCGTCCGGGACCCGGCCGATGTTGAGCGGCACCGCGACGCCAGTCTTGCGCTGATGATCGGCGGCGGCGCGCTGCAGCGTCTCGATCAGCGACAAGCTCTCGATTTCTGGCAGCTGCAATCCGCGCAGAATGGCGCGCAGATCGGTAAGCGCGGACTGGAGCGCGAGCTGCACCGTGCGGAATTCCTCGCTCACGTTGCCATCGCGTCCGATCGCATGCTCGCAACTCCCGCACACGTCGCCGAGCGCCTCAATGCGCATGGACGCCAGCGCCAGCCCCTGCCCCGGTCCGTCGTGCAGATCGGTGGCGATATTGCGCAGGAACTGCTCGTTCAGCGTCATGGTGCGCGCAGCGGCGCGATTTACCCGCTCGTGCAACTGCTCGTTCTGCGCGAGCAGCGCCGTCAACTGCGCCACTTTCTCCTTGAGCTCGCTCTGTGTCGCCCTGATGGTGTCGTTCGCCTTGCTCACCAGCGTTGCGAGCAGGGCCAGCATCGCCAGGGTAATCGCGCCTTGCACGCCCCAGCTGCGCAACTGTGCCGTGCGCACGCTCTGCTCCATGCCTGCGGCGGTGTGGAAGAAGCCCGCCACCGCAAGCACCGACCGGTCGCCCTCGGCGCGCAGCGGCGAGTACGTCTCGATCAGGCGCGACCAGCGGCTGTCCCCCAGCGCGCCTTCGAGCTCCGCCTTCTCAATGATGCGCGAGCGCACCTCCCCGGCGAACGCCGACGCCAACGGCCCCTCCATCGCATAGATGGTTCCTACCGCCGAGGGATCGGCGCTGTCATAAAGGATGCGGCCTTTGCGCCCCCAGATCTTGAGCGCGACGATGTGCTCGCCCAGGTGAGTGCCGGAAAGCAATCGGTCGAGCGCGACGCGGTCGGCGTCGTCCAGGCGGTCGCCGTTGACCAGGGACTGCACGTGCGGCGAAATGGCCCCGTCCAGATACATGTTGGTCACGATCCCGGTGCCGGTAATGACGCCGCTCTGAATCTGGCTTCCCACCCAGGTGGCAATCAGCACCATTCCGCCGAGCAATATCAGAAAGCCGATCAGCAGAAACCGGTGGACAAGGCTCAACTTGGATAATGCGTTCATCGCGGCGCCAGTCTATGCGATCAGCTTAGCAGCCGCCGCGACGCGTCGCCAGCGACCAAGGTCTCGGACCAGGGGGCCGAGATGAAGGGGCCGCAGGCCGAGCCAAAATCGCGCAGCCGGTCCGTTGTGGGCGTGGGCGCGGATGCGCATGATGGAACGCAACGCAAACCAGCCCAGCCATGTCGAAACTGTGCACCCGCCACCCACGCATCTCGGCTTACCTGCTCGCGCTGGCAGCCCTGACGACCTGCCTGCCGGCCACCGCAGCCGGTACCCCGGCCGCGTCCGCCCGGCCGGGCATCTATGCGGCGATATGGGAAGAAACAGCCCGCGGCGCGCCCGAAATCTCGACGGAAGAATTGAAAGCCATGCTGTCCCGGGGCGGGGTCACCGTGTTTGATGCACGACCGGCAAGCGAATACGCCGCGGCCCACATACCGGGCAGCATCAATCTGGACGAGACCAGGCTGGGGCGCTTCACCCAGACCTACGAAGACCGCGCCGCTGCGATGGTCGTGTACTCCAACGGTCCGTTCTGCGACCTCGCCCGGATCAAGTCCGATGAACTCCTGAGCCTCGGCTATTCCAGGGTAAGCCGCTACCAGCTTGGCCTGCCGTTCTGGCGCCTGCTCGGCAACGCCGCGGAGACCAGCCTCCAGGGGTTTCGCGAAATATATCGCACGGGCAACGCGGTGATCGTCGACGCGCGCAGCCGCGCCGAATTCGCGGCCGGAACCGTGCCCACGGCACAAAGCATTCTCGCAGGCGAAGCGGGCCGCGCCAAGGAAGACCGACGCCTGCGCTACCTCGACCCGAATACCCGCATTGTCGTGTTCGCCGACAGCGCACGCGCGGCCCGTGGCGTCGCCGAGGAAATTTCGCGCAACGCCTTCCCCAACAGCAGCTATTTCGGCGGGACCTACCAGGAGCTGAAGCGCGACAAGTTCTTCGTGGAACGCAAGCCATCTCCCTATTTCTTTGACGGTCTCACACGGTAACTGGAAGGCAACCATGCCAAAACACATCGTTCGATTGGTCCTCATCATTGCGGCGGCACTGGTCGTGGCGGCAATCGCCCCACGCATACTCAAGGTCGATTCCTTCTATCGCTTCGGGCACTACCGCGCCAATGCCGTACCTGAAATCGCCGCCAGGGAGCCGGTCTATCAGACGCCGCGCTACTGTTATGGCTGCCACACCGAGCGCCGCGCGCAATGGTCGGCGGGCAGCCACAAGACGGTGATCTGCGAAGTCTGCCATGGCCCGGCACAGGGTCATCCGCAGGACGTCAAGATGACCATCCCGGCGGACGCAGTGAAGCTGTGCACGCAGTGCCACGAAGCCATGCCGGGTCGGCCCAAGACCCAGCCGCAGATCCAGGTGGCGGAACACTCGGGTGGCCAGCAGTGCACCGTCTGCCACAATCCGCATTCGCCCAAGATCACTGTTGCCACGGCGAAGGTGAGCGGGAATGCCGCCACCGGCAAGCAGCGCGCCGCCGCCTGCTCCAGCTGCCACGGCGATGCCGGAATCAGTCCAAACGACACCTGGCCCAATCTTGCAGGCCAGAGCGCTTCCTATCTGGTGCGCATACTCACGGCGTACAAAACGGGTGACCAGACCGATCCGATCATGACGCCGCTCGCGCAGGGCCTGAGTGCAGCGGACATCCAGAATCTCGCCGCCTACTTTGCCGGCGAAAGCTGCAAATCGGAAACGGCAGGCAAGCCGGTCGGCGACGCTGCCGCGGGTGCGGCGGTAGCGAAGAATTGCACGGCTTGCCACGGCGAGGGCGGCAGAGGCGGAAACCCCGCCTGGCCAAAGCTGGTGGCGCAAAAACCCGGGTACCTGATGAACGTGCTCAAGGCATTCAGGGCTGGCCTGCGCAAGGACCCGATGATGGCGGGGGTCAGCAGAGGATTGAGCGACACCGACATCGCGAACCTGGCGGCCTACTACGCCGCGCAAAGCTGTCAGAACACCAAGTAAGGGACGACAAAATCATGACCGAAGAATCCAAACCTACATTGAACGCGCGGCGCGCGTTTCTGGCCAAACTTGGCGGCGCCGCTACCTGTGCCGGCGCAGCGATGGGAGCCGCGACCCTGGGCATCCTGCCAAACGCGACCGCCAAGTCCGAACCTGGCGCGGACGGCGCTTCCTTCCCCAACGAGAACTACGACTGGAGCAAGCACGAGTGGGCCTTCGGCGTTGACGCGACAAAATGCATCGGCTGCCTGCGCTGCGTCGAGGCGTGCAAGCGCGAGAACGACGTTCCGCAAAACGCGCACCAGTTCCGCACCTGGGTGGAACGCTATGTCCACCTCGAAGGCGACGATGAGGTCCACATCGACAGCCAGCAGGATCCGGTCAACATCGAGGCTTCAGGTTCAGAAAAGACCTTCCGCTTCGCCAATCGCTACAAGGATGCGAAAGTGTACAAGGCATTCTTCGTGCCGAAGCTGTGCAATCACTGCACGCACCCGTCCTGCGTGCAGGTCTGCCCGACGGGCGCCACCTTCCGCACCAAGGACGGCGTGGTCCTGGTGGACGAGACCTACTGCATCGGCTGCAGATACTGCGTCCAGGCCTGTCCCTACGGCGCGCGCTTTTTCAACGAGGAAAAGCACGTCGCCGACAAATGCACCTGGTGTTATCACCGCATCACCAAGGGATTGCAGCCGGCTTGCGTCGAGGTGTGCCCGGTCGGTGCGCGCATGTTCGGCGATCGCGAGGACAAGCAAAGCCCGATCAGCCTGTTCATCCGCAACAACCGCGTACAAGTGTTGAAGGCCGAAATGGGCAACGCGCCCAATGTCTACTATGTTGGTATTGATAAAGAGGTGAACTAATGGACGCGATTCTTCATTTTGCCCCTTACACGGGCTGGGTATATCCCAACGAGACCATCGTTGAATGGTCAGTGCTGATCGCGGTATACCCATACCTTACGGGACTGGTCGCAGGCGCGTTCACGGTTTCGAGCTTGTATCAGGTTTTCGGTTTCGAACGGCTGCGCCCGGTGGCGCACCTCGCGCTGCTGACCTCGCTCAGTTTCATGATTTTCGTGCCTACCCCGCTGCTGCTGCACCTCGGGCACCCGGAGCGTGCGTTCAACTCGACAATCACGCCGCACTTGACCTCTGCCATGGCCATGTTCGGGTTCTTTGCGAGCTTCTATGTCTGCCTGCTGATACTTGAAGGATGGTTTGCCTATCGTCCGTACATCGTGCACCAGGCGCAGCAGCGCTCCGACCTGCTCGGAAAGATCTACAAGCTGCTGACGCTCGGTTCCTATGACGTGTCCGAACACGCAATGCGCATCGACCGCAAGTGGATCTTCGCGCTCGCGGTCATCGGCATCCCGGCGGCTCACGGCTTGCACGGCTATGTCGGATTCATGTATGGCTCGGTGAAGGCGCGCGAGTGGTGGTCCTCCGACCTGATGGCGGTCATCTTCCTGTTCTCCGCGATCATCTCGGGCGTTTCGCTGCTCGCGGTGCTCTATGTCGCCTCCTGCAAGCTACGCAATCTCGCGGTCGACCTCGCCTGCCTCAAGGGGCTTGCCTACACTATCTGGGGCTTCATCATGGTCGCACTGGTGCTGGAGGGACTGGAATTTGCCAACATGGTGTACAAGGGCCACGACGGCATAGATATGATCATGCACTACGTGACCGGGCCGTTGCTCGTTCCTTATTTCGTCCTTCAGTTCGCCGTCGGCGCGATCACGCCCTTCCTCTGGCTCTCCTACATGATCTGGCGCGGAACGACGGGCAGGGCGCTGGTGATAGGCGTGACCGTGTCGGCCTGCCTGGTGCTGTTCTCGGTGTTCATGATGCGCTGGAACGTTGTGATCGGCGGCCAGGAAATTTCCAAGACCGGCAAAGGCCTGCTGAGCTATCACCTGTACTTCTGGGGCAAGGAAGGCGCGCTCATGGCGATCCTGGTGACCTTGGCGCCGCTCGCGCTGCTGTTCGGTCTGACGAAATTCCTGCCGCCCTGGGCTGAGACAACCGATGCCCACGGCTGAGCCGGGCGGAATCAGCGTGTTGGAAGAGGGAAGACGAACGGCGCGAGCGAATGAAGGTTCGCGCCAATCGTTTCGAACGAGGTGAAATGCACTTTCAATCTGAAAAGGATATATACATGAAACGTACGTTATGCGTGGTTGGTGCCTTTGCGGCAATGATGGCCTGTGGCCAGGTGGCGACCGCCGCCGACGGCAAGGCGGTATTCGAGAAGACCTGCAAAGGCTGTCATACGGCGATGAAGCCGAAGGTGGGCGACAAAGCCGCCTGGGCGCCGCTGATTGCGCAGGGCGCCGATGCCCTGACTGCAGCTGTCATGAAGGGCAAGAAGCCGATGCCGCCCAAGGGCGGCGCCAAGGACGAAGCGGAAGTGAAAGCCGCCGTCGAATACATGATGAGCCTGTCGAAATAGATCGACGCAGTCACGCCGCGCCGGCAGGCGCTGCCGCAAGACGATTGTGTTGCGGCAGCGCGCCTTCGTTTCCGCTATATTTGTGCGCATCGCTTCCACTTTTGGGGTGCCATGGTCAGGCATCTGCAAATCTTCGGGCTGGTGCAGGGCGTGGGCTTCCGCTATCGCATGATGGAGGAGGCGCAGGCACTGGGCGTGAACGGCTGGGTGCGCAACCGCCGCGGCGGCAGCGTCGAAGCGATGGTCGCCGGCACGCCCGAGGCGGTGGAGGCCATGGTCGCCTGGGCGCGCCGGGGCCCGCCATCGGCGCAGGTGGAGCGCGTCGATGCCGCCCCCGCCGAAGGCAGCTTCACCGGCTTCGAATTGCGCCCGACCGAGTAGGCGTTCACCGCGAAACGAGGGGATATGCCCCTCAGCCGTAGACCACTTGCACGTTTTCGGGCCGCAGCCATTCGGCGAGCGACTGCATCAGCGCGTCGTCCGGCCGCACGCGCCAGTCCTCGCCCAGGCGCACCTCGCAGCTGGCCGAATCGTTGTGATAGCTCACGCACACCGGGCAGCTGCCCTTGCGGTAGGGCGCAAGCAGAGTCTTGAGCCGCGCGGCCGCGGCAGCGCCGCTGCGGCTGGCCTCGCCGTTGATCGACAGCCTGATGGCCTTGGCGAACTGGGCGCGCGCGGCGGCGAGGTCATAGATGCGCTCGGCGATGATGCGCATGAAGCTGGCGTCCCCGTCTTCGCCCGCGGCGGCGCGGCGCACGTTCCTTATTTTGGCGTCGATCACAAGCAGCATGTCTTCCTTGCACAGCTCGCGGTACTGGTCGAACACTTCGCCGTAGATGGTCACCTCCTGTACCGCGCTGCCGTCGCTCAGGTTCAGGATCACCATGCGCCCGCTCTGCGTCCTCTGCACGCGCACCGACTCGACTACGCCCGCGATGAGCTGGCTCTTCTGCTGGTAGTCGCCGTTCGCGCCGGGCTGCAGGCCTTTCAGGGTGCTGCGCACGAAATGCTGCACCTCGGCGCGATAGGCGCTGAACGGATGGCCCGACAGATAGAAACCCAGGCTCGCCTTTTCCTCCTTCAGCAAACGCACCTCGTCCCAGCGTTCGGCACGGTTCAGCGGCGGTCGCCCGGCGTCCGCGCCGCCGGCGTCGCCGAACAGGTTGACCTGCTGCGCATTGCGCTCGCGCTGCTCCGCCGCCTCGAGCGCAATGCCGACCGAGGCGAACAGCACGGCGCGATCGCGCTCGATGCAATCGAACGCGCCGGCGCGCACCAGCGCCTCGAGCACGCGGCGGTTGACGATGCGCTTGTCCACGCGCTCGCAGAAATCGAACAGGTCGCGGAACGGCCCGCCCTCCGCGCGCGCGCGCACCATGGCGCCGATCGCCGCCTCGCCCGTGCCCTTGACCGCGCCCAGGCCGTAGCGGATGCTGGTCTCGTCCACCGGCACGAAACGGTGGACGCTCGCGTTGATGTCGGGTGGCAGGACCTTCAATCCGTTCGCCAGCGCATCGACGTAGATCGCGTGCACCTTGTCGGTGTCGTCCATCACCGCCGACATGTTGGCCGCCATGAATTCCGACGGAAAATGCGCTTTCAGATAGGCCGTCTGGCAGGCGACCAGCGCATAGGCCGCGGCGTGCGACTTGTTGAAGCCGTAGCCGGCGAACTTCTGCATCAGGTCGAACAGCTCGTTCGCTTTCCTCTTCTCCAGGCCGTTTTTCTCCGCCCCGGCAACGAAGATGTCGCGCTGCTGGTCCATCTCCTGCTGGTTCTTCTTGCCCATCGCGCGCCGCAGCAGGTCGGCGCTGCCGAGGCTGTAGCCGCCGATCACCTGCGCGATCTGCATCACCTGTTCCTGGTACACCATGATGCCGTAGGTCGAACCGAGGATGGGCTGCAGGCGCGGATCCATATACTCGACGCGCTGCCGGCCGTGCTTGCGCTCGATGAAATCGGGGATCAGGTCCATCGGCCCCGGCCGGTACAGCGCCACCAGGGCGATGATGTCCTCGAAGCGGTCTGGGCGCGCCTGTTTCAGCAGGTCGCGCATGCCGCGCGATTCAAACTGGAACACGGCGGTGGTGTTGGCGCTGGCGAATACCCTGTAGATCCCGGGATCGTCGAGCGGGATTGCTTCGAGCGAGAAATCCGCATGCCGCTCGCCGTAGCTGCGATCGCGGATGTAGCGCACGGCCCAGTCGAGGATGGTGAGCGTGGTCAGGCCGAGGAAGTCGAATTTCACCAGGCCCACGGCCTCGACATCCTTCATGTCGAACTGCGACACCACGCTCTCGGCGCCCTGCGCGGTGTAGAGCGGGCAGAAATCGGTCAGCTTGCCCGGCGCGATCAGCACCCCGCCCGCATGCATGCCGACATTGCGCGTCAGACCTTCGAGCTGTCCTGCCAGCGCCAGCAGCTCGCGCGTTTCCTCGTCGCTTTGCTCGCGCTCCGCGAGCCGCGGCTCCATCTCGCGCGCCATCTGCAAGGTGATCAGCTTGCCCGGCTGGAACGGAATCATTTTCGCGAGCTCGTCGGTGCGGCCGTAGTTCCACTCCATCACGCGCCCGACGTCGCGCACCACCGCCTTCGCCGCCATGGTGCCGAAGGTGGCGATCTGCGACACCGACTGCGCGCCGTATTTGTTCCTGACGTACTCGATCACCCGGTCGCGTCCGTCCTGACAGAAATCGATGTCGAAGTCGGGCATCGACACCCGCTCCGGGTTGAGGAAACGCTCGAACAGCAGGTCGTAGCGCAGCGGATCGAGATCGGTGATGCCGAGCGAATAGGCGACCAGAGAGCCGGCGCCCGAGCCGCGTCCCGGGCCCACCGGCACCGAATTCGACTTGGCCCAGTTGATGAAGTCGGCGACGATCAGGAAGTAGCCGGAGAAGCCCATTTGCGTGATCGTCTTGATCTCGAACTCGAGCCGCGCGCGGTACTCGGGCTCGCGCCGTTCGCGCTCGCTCGCATCCGGATAGAGTTTTGCCAGGCGCGCCGCAAGGCCCTGCGCCGCCTGCTGCGCCAGGTAATCCTCCAGGCCGATGCCTGCCGGCGTCGGGAACGGCGGCAGCTTGCTCTTGCCCAGCTCGAGCACGAGATTGCAGCGGCGCGCGATTTCCACGCTGTTGGCAAGCGCCTCCGGAATATCGGCGAACAGTTCCGCCATTTCCGCCTGCGTCCTGAAGTAACTCTGCGGCGTGAATACGCGCGGCCGGCGCTGGTCGGCGAGCACGTAGCCCTCGGCGATGCACACGCGCGCCTCGTGCGCGAGAAACTCGTCGGGCCGCAGGAACTGCACCGGGTGGGTGGCCACCACCGGCAGTCCGAGCCGCCCCGCCAGGGCGAGCGCGCGCGCAATGTAGTGCTCGGTGCCGGGCGCGCCGGCGCGCTGCAGTTCGATGTAGAAGCGCCGCGGGAACAGCTGCGACCATTCCTGTGCCAGGCGCTCGGCCTGCCCCGCATGGTCCTGCGCCAGCGCGCCGCCGATGTCCCCCGCCTGCGCGCCCGACAGCGCGATCAGGCCGTCCACTGCCGCGGGACTGAGCCAGCCCCGCCTGATTTCGGCGCGCCCGCGCGCCTGGTTCTCGAGCCAGGCGCGGCTGAGCAGCTCCGACAACTGCAGGAAACCGGCGCGGTTGCGCACCAGCAACAGCAGGCGCGAGGCCTTGTCGCGCTCGGCCTCGTTGCTGATCCAGACGTCGCAGCCGATGACCGGCTTCACCCCTGCGGCGCGCGCCGCCTTGTAGAATTTCACCATGCCGAACAGGTTAGCCAGGTCGGTGATGGCCAGCGCCGGCATGCGGTCCCTGGCCGCGCGCTCCACCGCGTCGTCGATGCGCACGATGCCGTCGGTGACGGTGAACTCGCTGTGCAGGCGCAGATGGACGAAGGCGGGTGTCATAGGATGGGTGGAACGCAGACACGCAAATTTTACACCCGCGCGCCCGCATGCATGGCGCGCAGGACAATCAGGTTCGCACTAGTATAATTGTCGCCCCGCCGCGCCTTCGCTGCGCCCCGATAGCGGCGCGAAACAGCCATGAACGTACTTAATATCGCCGCCTACCGCTTCGTCGCGCTCGATGACCTGCCGCAGCTGCGCGCAATGCTGCAGGCGCGCGCCGCGGAACTGGGACTCAAGGGCACGATCCTGCTCGCGGCCGAAGGCATCAACCTGTTCCTGGCTGGCGCGGGCGATGCGGTCGAAGCCCTGGTGCAGACGCTGCGCGCGGACGCGCGCCTTGCGCCGATCGAAATCAAGCGCAGCTGGTCGAGCGCGCAGCCCTTCGGCCGGCTGCGGGTGAGGATCAAGCGCGAAATCGTGTCCATGCGCCGTCCTGAAATCGATCCGCGTGCCGCGCCGGCGCCGCGGCTTGCCCCGCGCGAACTCAAGCGCTGGCTGGACCAGGGCCGCGACCTGGTGCTGCTCGACACGCGCAACCAGTTCGAGGTCGAACTGGGAGCCTTCGAAAACACGCTTGCGCTCGGGCTGAAGTCGTTCAGCGATTTTCCGGACGCGACGCAGACCCTGGACGAAACCTTGAAGGAGCGGCCGATCGTTGCCTATTGCACCGGCGGCATCCGCTGCGAGAAGGCCGCGCCCTGGCTGATCGCGCAGGGCTTCCGCGAGGTGTATCAGCTCGAAGGCGGCATCCTCAATTACTTCGAACAATGCGGCGGCGCGCACTTTCGCGGCAGCTGCTTCGTGTTCGACGAGCGCGTGGCGCTGGATCCGGCCCTGCGCCCTGCCGGCGGCGTGCCGGACCGCGAAACGCGGCATGAGCCAGGCTGAAGCGCCGCGCAACACGCTCGCGTTCGCCGCGCTGCTCGCCGGCGCCGCGGCGATCGCCATGTCCCCCATCTTCGTGCGCCTGTCGGACACCGGTCCGACCGCCAGCGCGTTCTGGCGCGTGGCGCTGGCGGCGGCACCCCTGTGGATCTGGCTGTTCGCATCGCGGCGCGGCGCACGTGCCGGGCCCAGCTCGTGGAAACCGCTGGTCCTCGCCGGACTGTTCTTTGCCGGCGACCTTGGCGCCTGGCACGTGTCCATCATCTACACTTCGGTAGCGAACTCGACCCTGGAAGCGAATTTCGCGCCGATCTTCGTGACCCTGGGCGCATGGCTGCTGTTTCGGCAGCGCGTGTCGCGCCTGTTCCTGATCGCGCTGACGGTGACGCTGGCCGGTGCGGTGCTGCTCATCGGTCCCAACTTCGCCCTCGGCGGGCGCGCGCTGCGCGGCGACGCGCTCGGCCTGCTGACCGCAGTGTTCTATGCCGGCTACATGCTGGCGATCAAGCACGGAAGCGAACGCAGCAGCATCGCGCACATCATGGCTGTCAGCACCAGCATTGCTGCGCTCGCCCTGCTTCCCTATGCGCTCGCCACCGCCGACGTGTTCTGGCCGCAATCGGCAAACGGCTGGCTGCTGCTGATCGGCCTCGCGCTCGTCTCGCACATCGCCGGCCAGAGCCTGATCGCCTACGGCTTCGCCCATCTGCCGGCGGCGTTCTCGTCGGTGAGCCTGCTGCTGCAGCCGGTGCTGGCGGCGGTCTATGCCTGGGCGCTGCTGGGCGAAGCGGTGTCGCCGCTGCAGATGCTGGGCGGCGCGGTGGTGCTGGCCGGAATCTACCTGGCCAGGCGCGCGAGCTGGAACGCCCAGGCCGCCTGAGCAAGGGATAAGCGCCCTGCGCGCGAACCCTCATCCTCTGCTCCTTCTCCCAGAGAGAGAAGGAAGTCTCCAGGCGTAAATGGCGTGTTACCTATTTACACGAACCCCGCTAAGCCGCGGCGAAACCCAGTCCGCGCGCGGCGAATGCAGCGCGCAGCGCCTGCGCGAACGCGACCGCCCCCGGCTGATCGCCGTGCAGGCACATGGTGTCGGCGGCGACCGCGACGCGCTCGCCATGGCGGCTGACGACGATGCCCTCCTCCACCATGCGCAGCGCCTGCGCCACCGATTTTTCCGCTTCCTCTATCATGCCGCCGGGCGCGTCGCGCGGCGCCAGCGTGCCGTCGTTCTCGTAGCCGCGGTCGGCGAACACTTCGGCTACCGCCTTCACGCCCTGGGGCGCGGCGAGCGCCATCATGCGGCTGCCCGACAGCGCGTAGAGCAGCGCATCGCCGCCCAGGTCCTTCACCGCGCGCACGATCGCCTCCGACAGCGCATCGTCGTTGGCCGCCATGTTGTAGAGCGCGCCATGGCATTTGACGTGATGCAGCCGCGCGCCTGCGGCGCGCGCGAACGCCTCCACCGCGCCGGCCTGGTACAACACCAGGTCGTAGGCTTCCTGCGGCGTGATTTTCATCGCGCGGCGCCCGAAGCCCGCCAGATCGGGCAGCGAAGGATGCGCGCCGATCGCGACGCCATGGTCTACGGCGAGGCGCACGGTCTTGCGTATCGTCGCCGGATCGCCGCCGTGAAACCCGGCGGCGATGTTGGCCGAGGTGACGAGCGGCATGATCGCCGCGTCATCGCCCATGCGCCAGTGGCCGTAGCTCTCGCCCATGTCGCAGTTCAGGTCTATGGTCTTCATGCTGGCTCAGTCTCCGTACTGAAGTTCGATTCCCCGGATGATATCCGCGATCGTCGCATGCAGCCCGTGCAGCGCGGCGCGCGCCTCGTCGACGCTGCAGCGCGCGAAGCGCAGCGCGCCGCCGGGCGCCAGCTGCGACAGCATGGGCATGTCGGCGCCCGCGACTTCGGCGATCTTGGGATAGCCGCCGGTGGTCTGATGATCCGCCATGAGCACGATCACGCTGCCGTCGCCCGGCGCCTGCACGGTGCCGAGGCAGGTCGGCTCGGACAGCAGGTCGCCGGAATTGCGGCGCGCCAGAGCCGGCCCGGCGAGCCGGTAGCCCATGCGGTTCGAGTCCTGAGACACGCGCCAGGCCTGGTCGAAAAAGGCGCGCCGCGAGGCGGCGTCGAACTGGTCAAAATGGCGGCCCTCCATCGCGCGCACGGTAAGCGTGCGCTCGAGCGGCAGCGACAGCGTGCTCACGCGCCAGGCGGTACTGCTGAACCCGGCGCCGCTGCGCGCACCCTTCAGGCGGGCAAAGCGCGCCGCGGCGAGCGCCGGTGCAACCTGATCGAGCGCAAGCGCGTCGCCCGCGCGCAGGGCGCGGCCCTCGTATCCGCCGAACGCCGCGGGCACATAGGTGCTGTGGCTGCCGAGCACAGCCGGAACGCGAATCCCGCCGGCCACCGCGAGGTAGCCGCGCGCGCCCTGCAGCGCGCGTCCTACGCGCAGGCGCGCCCCGGCGCCGAGCAGCACCGGCCGGTTCTGCGGCAACGCCGCGCCCGTCACGGTCGCCTCGAACGCCGCGCCGCACAAGGCCACCAGCGCGGCATCCTCGAACAGCAATTCCGGGCCGACGACCGTGCATTCCAACGTCGCCGACGCGGCCGCATTGCCGACCAGGGCGTTGGCGAGGCGGTGGGCCACGGCGTCCATGGCGCCGCAGGGAACGACACCCATGTGCTGCAGGCCGTAGCGGCCCAGATCCTGCACCGTGGTATGCATGCCCGGACGCAGCACCCGCAGCGTCACTGCGCGCGCCTTTGTTCGAATTCGGCGCGCGTGATCGCCACGAAACGCACCAGCATCCCCGGCGCGAACAGCGCCGCGGGCTCGCGCGTCACGTCGAATACCCTGAGCGGCGTGCGCCCGATCACGTTCCAGCCGCCCGAGATCTCGAACGGATAGACGGCGGTCTGCGCGTTGGCGATTGCGATCGATCCGGCGGGCACGCGCGTGCGCGGGGTCGCGCGCCGCGGCACCGCCAGCCTCGCGTCCAGGCCGCCGATATAGGGCTGCCCGGGCGCGAAACCCATCATCAGCACGCGGTGCTCCGGGCCGGCATGGCGGCGCACGAGTTCGACCGCCGGAAGCTTCACCAGCGCCGCCACTTCCTGCAGGTCAGGGGCGAATTCCGCGTCGTAACACACCGGCACTTCGAGCAAGCTTGCGCGCGTGCGCCGGGCGCGCAGCCCGCGCAGGCATTCTTCCAGCAGGCGCGCCGCGTCGGCGACCGGATCGAGCGCCGCCGGCGCGCGCGCATGATCGATGTGCAGGGCGAGCGAACCGAGCGCAGGCACGATGTCGCCTATCCAGGGCACATCCTTCGCGCGCAGAGCCTGGGCCAGTTGCTGCAGCCGCGCATTCACATCCAGGTCCAGCTTGGTGCCGAATTCGGCGAGTACCGCCGAATCACCCAGCGGAAAGACCCGGAATTCGCTGCCCTCGGCGACAACGCCGCCTGCGGCGCCGTCGGTCAGGTCTGCTTTACGATTCGCGCGCAAGGGAACGAGGGCGTGGCCGCCAAGGCTGAATGAGGAGTCGGGGAAATTCTACCATCCGCGCTACTGCCGCCAGGTAGCCCGGTCCAAGCCGGCGGCAATGCGCCTGACCGCAAATGCAGGGAGGCGGCATAGTGCAGCCGCGCGCCGCGCTACATGAAGAACATGGCGCCGCGGTAGTCGGTGAAATAGCGCGGCGCCCTGCGCTCGATGCGCACCTCCTTGATCTCTGTTTCCGCGGCGGGCGCGGGGGCTGCAGGGTGCTGCGACAGCGCCACCACGATCACCGTGGGCGCAGGCGGCGGCACGTGGACCGCGTGGCGCAGAGGCTCGGCCGGCAGTTGCGCCGTCTGCACCGGCCGCGGCGCGGCGGCAAGTTCGCGCGCGAGCGCAAACAGTTCCCCGGATTCGCGCGCTGCGCGCGGCTCGATCGGCTGCGGCTCGAGCGTCGCGACCACCGCAAGGGTCGGGCCGGCCTGCGCCAGCGCGGCCGGCAGAATGCTCCCGCGCTCCCGTTCTGTTGCGATCGCCGCAATCGGCTTGGGTTCCAGCGTCGCGAACATTGCGGCGGCCGGAGCGCGCGGCGCCTGCGCAAGCAGCGACGCGAGCCCGGCCTGCCCTTCGGCGTGCAGCGCCAGCGCAACCGGCTGCGGTTCCAGCGTCGCACCGAATTCAACTGCGGTCTGCCGCGACGCCAGCGCGAACAGGAAGGCGCGGCGCGGCTCGATTTCGACGACGGCCGGAATCGCCTGGGGCTCCTGCGTGGCGACGATTTCGGCGCCAGACAGGGCAGGCGCGAGAGCCAGCAAGGCGACTGCGCCGCGCCCGCCATCATCCCGCGCCGCGGAAAGCGGCTGCGGCTCCAGCGTCGCAGCGGCCGGTGCGGCAGGCATCGGCGCGAGGGCGCTTCCCCTGCCGGCTGCGCGCGCCCGCGCGGGCGGCGCGCCGATCTCGATGTCCTGCGGCAGCAGGCTGGGCCGCGAACTCGCCGACGCCAGCAGCATGCGGCCGCCCGGCGCCGCCGCCACCTGCATCAAGCCGCCCGCATGCCGCTGCGATTCGCGCTGCATCTGCGCGTAGAGCAAGGCATAGCGGTAGAAGCGCCGCAGCTCGGCCGTCTCGGGCGCATCCGCCGCGGCGCTCATTACGGGCGGGGCATCGCGCTGGGTCGACTGGCGCGCCGCGGCAGGCACGCGGAACAATCCCGCGAATATGCCGGTTTCGCGCCTGGCACCGACCAGTCGGCTCAGATTGATCGCCTCCTTGTCGGGCGCGGTAAGCAGCACGCGCAGATTGAGCATGCCTGCATGCGCAAGCTCCACCGTCCTGCCCGGGTTCAGCAACACCTCGCCGCCGGCGCTCGTCAGCGCCTGCGCGTCCTCGCCGATGACGTAGACGCTGCCCTCGGCGAGCGTAGCCAACTGCGCCGGCCGGTCCGGATGCGAGCTGCGCTCGGACGCAAACGCCATCTGCGGCAGACGCAGCGACGTGCTGATGGTGCCGGCCAGGTTCAGGTTTACGCCCGGCCCGCTGACCCTGCCGTCGCTGAGAAAATACACGCTGCCGTTGGAAACCACGCCGCCCAGATTGCCGAGCGACTGCGGATCGAATACCTGGTTGACCACGACGCTTTGCGCGCCGGGCTGGATGAACTTCACCACTTCGCCCGCGCCGACATGGAAGCTGGGCCAGTTGATCTGGGTGCGCGCGCTGGTGCTGGTGACGCTGAGCGTCGCCGGGTTGTAGCTCGCGCTGCCGGCGCTGACCACCGGTGCCGCGGGCCCCGCCATGGCGGAACCCGCGCAGGCCCAGGCGGCAAGGCAAAGCATCTTGCGCGATAGGCTGCAGTCCACTGCTGTCACTGCCGTCATTGTGCCCCGGAGCGGCTATGCCACGCATCCAATCTAGCACAAGTTCCGCGCGATTGCCCCGTACGGAATCCGGCCCGGGACCCGGCGCCGCGCGCAATGCGCGGCAGGACCGGCGCCTAAACCACTACGGTCTGCGCCTGTCCGTTTGCGCGCGTCTCGATGCGTCCGATACGGTAGGCGCGTTCGCCGAACTCGGCGAGCAGGCGCAGCGCCGCGTCCGCATCCGCATCGGCCACGATGAGTGTCATGCCGATGCCGCAGTTGAACACGCGGTGCATTTCGGCTTCGGCCACGCCGCCATGCTGCTGCAACCAGTTGAACAGCGGCGGCATCGGCCAGGCGGACTTCTGCAACACCGCGGTGACGCCCTCGGGCAGCGCACGCGGGATGTTCTCTACCAGGCCGCCGCCGGTGATATGCGCCAGGCCCTTGAGCTTGATGCTGCGCATCAGCGCCAGCAGCGGCTTGACATAGATGCGCGTCGGTTCGAGCAGCACGTCGGCCAGCGGCCGGCCGTGGAAGTCGGCACTCAGATCCGGCTTGGCGCGTTCCAGAATACGGCGCACCAGCGAATAGCCATTGGAATGCGCGCCGCTCGAGGCCAGCCCCAGCACCGCATCGCCCGCGGCGATGTGCCTGCCGTCGATGATCGCGCTTTTTTCCACCACGCCCACGGCAAAACCGGCGAGATCGTATTCGCCGGCCGGGTACATGCCGGGCATTTCCGCGGTCTCGCCGCCGATCAGCGCGCAGCCGGCGATTTCGCAGCCGCGCGCGACGCCCTTGATCACGTCGGTGGCGCTGGGCAGATCGAGCTTGCCGCAGGCGAAGTAGTCGAGGAAGAACAGCGGCTCGGCGCCCTGCACCAGCACGTCGTTGACGCTCATTGCGACGAGGTCTATGCCCACCGTGTCATGGCGCTGCAGCTGGAACGCGAGCTTGAGCTTGGTGCCCACGCCATCGGTGCCGGCAACCAGCACCGGCTCGCGGTATTTTTTCGAAATTTCGACGAGCGCGCCGAAGCCGCCGATTCCGGTCAAAACCTCGGGGCGCAGGGTGCGCCTGGCGTAAGGCTTGATCGCCTCGACCAGGGCGTCGCCAGCGTCTATGTCCACGCCGGCATCGCGGTAGGACAGGGAGTTTTCCGGGGGAGTATTCAAGATTTGTATGTTTCGCGGGTTGCGGCTACAGTTTCGGGCTCTGCAGCGCAAAGTCTACTCGAAATGACGCCCAAAATCCTGGCTGAGCCGAACAATCTGTGGTGGTTCATCCCCGCCGCGGTGCTGGTCGCACTGCTGTATTTTCTCAGCCCGATTCTGGCGCCATTCCTGTTCGCCGCCATCCTCGCCTACATCAGCAACCCCGCAGTCAGCTGGCTCGCGCGCCACCGCGTGCCGCGCGCCCTGGGCGCAGTCCTGGTGCTGCTCGCGCTCGCAGGCCTGCTGGTTCTGCTGCTGCTGATTCTGCTCCCCCTGTTCATCAAGGAAATGCACCTGCTGTGGGAGCGCCTCCCGGGATTGCTGGTCCAGGTCAACGAGCACCTGCTGCCCTGGGTCAGGGAACGGCTCGGCATCGAGCTGCAGATCGATCCCGCCGCGCTCAGGAGCCTGGCCAGCGAAAGCCTGCAGGGCGTCGACGGCTGGGGCATGAAACTGCTCTCTTCGCTCAGGATCGGCGGGCTCGCGGTGCTCGGCTTCGTGGTCAATCTGCTGCTGGTGCCGGTGGTGCTGTTCTATCTGCTGCGCGACTGGAATCTGCTGCTGGCGCGCGTCGAAGGCCTGCTGCCGCGGCGCTGGCACGCCCAGCTCACCGGCATCGCCGGTGAAATCGATGCGGTGCTGGCCGAGTTTCTGCGCGGGCAGATCGCGGTAATGCTGTTGATGAGCCTGCTCTACGTCGTCGGCCTGTGGCTGGCGGGGCTGCAGTTTGCGCTGCCGATAGGCATCGTCACCGGCATGCTGGTGTTTATCCCCTATATCGGCATGCTCACCGGGCTCACGCTCGCGACCCTGGCCGCGCTGATGCAGTTCGGCAGCCTGGGCGGCCTCATCCCGGTATGGATAGTGATGGCCATCGGCCAGACCCTGGAAGGCATGCTGGTGACGCCGCTGCTCGTGGGCAAGCGCATCGGCCTGCATCCGGTGGCGGTGATCTTCGCGCTGCTCGCCTTCGGCCAGATCTTCGGTTTTTTCGGCGTGCTGCTGGCCCTGCCTGCGAGCGCCGCCCTGCTGGTGGGCTTGCGCCATCTGGGCAGGCACTATCGCAACAGCAGTCTGTACGCCAAATGATGCAGCAACTGCTGTTGCAACTCGCGCCGCCGCCCGCGCCCACGCTGGACAACTTCGTAGCCGGGCGCAATGCCGCGGCGCTGCAGGCCCTGCGCGATATCGCCGCCGGCGCGCCGGGCGAGCGCTTCGTCTACCTTTGGGGCGCGCCCGGCAGCGGCCGCACGCACCTGCTGCGCGGCCTGGCGCAGGCGACGAGCGGGCGCAAGGCGCGCTATCTCGATGAGCTGGCGGGGGCAGATGCGCCCGAGGATGGGGTAGTCGCCATCGACGACGTGCAGCGCCTGGGCGCAGGCGATCAGGTGGCGCTGTTCGACCTGTACAACAGGGTGCGCGCTTGCGGCGGCGCCCTGGTAGCCGGCGGCGACGCCGCGCCGGCACAGCTGGCGCTGCGCGAGGATCTGCGCAGCCGGCTCGCCTGGGGGCTCGCGTTCCAGCTGCACCCGCTGTCCGACGAGGAAAAGGCCGCGGCATTGCGCGCGCACGCGCGCGCGCGCGCGTTCGCGCTACCCGAGGACGCCCTCGCCTACCTGCTTGCGCACGCCCCGCGCGACATGGCGAGCCTGATCGCGATACTCGAGGCACTGGACCGGCATTCGCTCGAACAAAAGCGCCCGATCACCCTGCCGCTGCTGCGCGATGCACTGGGGGAAATCAGGGACAGGCACGCCTGAGCGCGGCGGCGCATTGGGAAACACGGACAAAGGAATCGCATTGGAACTGGTTTTATTCGACCTCGACAACACCCTGCTTGCCGGCGACAGCGACTACGAATGGGCGCAGTTCCTGATCGACCACGGGGTGCTCGAACGCGCCAGCTATGAGCAGCGCAACGAGGAATTTTTCGAGCAGTACAAGGCCGGCCGGCTCGATATCTACGCCTTCCTCGACTTTCAGCTGGCGCCGCTCGCGCGCTACCCGCGCGCACAGCTCGATGCCTGGCACGGGCTGTTCATGGCGCAGAGAATCCTGCCCTTGATATCGGATGCCGCGCGCCGGCTGGTCGACGACAGCCTGCGCGCCGGGCATCTGTGCGCCATCGTCACTGCCACCAATTCCTTTGTCACGGCCCCGATCGCGCGCGAATTCGGCGTGGCGCACCTGGTCGCCACCGAGCCCGAGGAGGTCGGCGGCAGGTTCACCGGCAAAGTGAGCGGCACGCCCTGCTTTCGCGAGGGCAAGGTCGCCCGGGTGGGGCAATGGCTCGCCGGCCTGGGCAGGCGCTGGGAGGATTTCGACGTCTCGCGTTTCTACAGCGATTCGCACAACGATCTGCCGCTGCTGGAGCAGGTCACGCGCCCGATCGCGGTGCGCCCGGACCAGACGCTGAGGCAGGCGGCGCTGGCGCGCGGCTGGGAAATCATCGCGCTGGACTAGTCGCCTGCGCCACAGGCGGACGCCGATTTTGAGGTATCATGCCGCCCATTGTGGCCTTGCGTCCGGATTCCCCAGGCCAGGGGCGATCCGGGGGCTGTTGACCACGCAGTTTCGAACCCGCCGGCAGACCGGCTCCGAGCCCTCCATCATTCCCGTATTTTGATCAAGAAATTCATCCGCCGCATGTTCAGCATGGGCGCCGAACCCGCGCCGAAGATCTATGCGCGCGACAAGCACGGCATCGCCCGCAGTTCCATCAGCCGCGGCGCGCTCAAGGTATGCGAGATCCTGCGCGCGCACGGCCACGCCGCCTATGTCGTCGGCGGCGCGGTGCGCGACCTGCTGCTCGGGGTCGTGCCCAAGGATTTCGACGTCGCCACCGATGCGCACCCGGACGAGGTGCACCGGCTGTTCCGCCGCTCGCACCTGATCGGCCGGCGCTTCAAGCTGGTGCACGTGCTGTTCGGTTCGGAAACGGTGGAAGTGTCCACCTTCCGCGCCGGCGAAGGCGGGGAAGCCGACGAGCACGGACGCCTGCTGCGCGACAACGTCTACGGCACGCGCGTGCAGGACGCGGCGCGCCGCGATTTCACCGCAAATGCGCTGTACTACGATCCGCACGACGAGACCGTGCTCGACTACCACGGCGGCTACGCCGACGTGCGCAAGAAGACCATGCGCATCATCGGCGATCCGCGCCTGCGCTTTCGCGAGGACCCGGTGCGCATGCTGCGCGCGGTGCGCTTCGCCGCCAAGCTCGGATTCAGCATCGACCCGGCGACGCGGGCGCCGATCCGCGATCTGGCCAAGCTGCTGGTGAACGTGCCCTCGGCGCGGCTGTTCGAGGAAATGCTGAAATTGCTGCTCTCGGGGCATTCGGCCGCGTGCCTGGCGCAGCTGCGCAAGGAAGGCCTGCACCAGGGCCTGCTGCCGCTGCTCGACGTGATCGTGGAACAGCCGCTGGGGGAGCGCTTCCTGCGCCTCGCGCTGGACCAGACCGATACGCGCATCCGCTCCGGAAAATCGGTATCGCCGGCCTTCCTGTTCGCGGCGCTGCTGTGGCACGAGGTGCTCGCTGCATGGAAAGCCAACGAAGGCAAGGACATGCGCAGCATCCCGGCGCTGTACCTGGCCATGGACCAGGTGCTCGACGCCCAGACCGACAAGCTGTCGATCCCGCGGCGCCTGACCGCGACCATGAAGGAAATCTGGGCGCTGCAGCCGCGCCTGGAGCAGCGCTCCGGCAAGCGCGCGCTGGTGCTGCTCAACCATCCGCGCTTTCGCGCCGGCTACGATTTCATGCTGTTGCGCGCGGAAAGCGGCGAAGTGCCGATGGAACTCGCCAACTGGTGGACACGCTTCCAGGACGCCGAAATGGAGGAGCGCAACGCCATGCTGATTCCGGATGCGGCACCGAAGAAACGCCCGCGCCGCCGGCGCCGCAGCCGGGGCGCAGACGCCGCGGCGCCTGCCGCCGCACCTGAAGGACCGCAGGACTAGGCTCGCGGGATGCGGACGAGCAGCCGGCAGGATTTTCGCCCGCGCGCCGCGCGCGGGCCGCGTGAACTTCATGCACACCGCATTCATCGGCCTGGGCAGTAATCTCGGCGCACCCGAGGCGCAGCTGCGCCGCGCGATCGCGGCGCTGGCCGAATTGCCGCAATCGCGGCTCCTCGCCGCCTCCTCGCTCTATCGCAGCGCCCCGGTCGGCAACGCGGACCAAGCCGATTTCGTCAATGCCGTGGTGCAGGTCTGCACCGCGCTCGCGCCGCAGGCGCTGCTTGAGGCGCTGCTGCAAACCGAACAGCGCTTCGGGCGCGAACGCTCGTTCCGCAACGCGCCGCGCACCCTGGACCTGGACCTGCTGCTCTACGATGCGCAGCGCATTGCCGTGCCCGGGCTCGAGCTGCCGCATCCGCGCATGCACGAGCGCGCATTCGTGCTGGCGCCGCTCGTAGAAATCGCGCCCGATTGCACCATACCCGGCCGCGGGCGCGCCGCGGCGCTGCTCGCGCGCTGTGCCGGCCAAAGCGTCGAAAGGCTCTCCGCAGAATGAAAATCCCCGTCATCGCGCAGACCGCGATACTGCTCACGCTGTCCAATATCTTCATGACCTTCGCCTGGTACGCCCACCTGAAGGAGCTGCGCAGCAAGCCCCTGATCGTCGCGGCCTTGATCTCCTGGGGCGTGGCGCTGTTCGAGTACCTGCTGCAGGTGCCCGCCAACCGCATCGGCTACGGCCGGCTGTCGCTGCCGCAGCTCAAGATCATGCAGGAGGTGATCTCGCTCGCGGTGTTCGTTCCCTTCGCCCTGTACTACATGCAGCAGCCACTCAAGCTCGACTACCTGTGGGCAGCGCTGTGTATCATGGGCGCCGTGTATTTCATCTTCCGCTCGTACTAGCTTGGACAAGTACCGCCACATCGTCATCGAAGGGCCCATAGGCGTAGGCAAGACCAGCCTCGCGCGGCGGCTTGCCGAACACCTCAATGCCGCGCTGCTGCTGGAGCAGCCGGAGCAGAACCCGTTCATCGCGCGCTTCTATCAGGACATGCAGCGCTATGCCCTGCCGGCGCAGCTGTTCTTCCTGTTCCAGCGCTTCAACCAGCTGCGCGAACTTGCCCAGCTCGACCTGTTCAAGCGGGTGACCGTGGCCGATTTCCTGCTGGAGAAGGATCCGCTGTTCGCGCGCCTCACGCTGAGCAACGACGAGCTGCAGCTGTATCAGCAGATCTACGCCACGCTCGCGCCGCAGGCGCCGCGCGCGGATCTGGTGATCTACCTGCAGGCGCACACCGAGACCCTGGTCGAACGCGTGCGCCGCCGCGGCGCGGACTACGAGCGGCCGATCACCGAGTCCTATCTCGCCATGGTCGCGGACAGCTACAACCGCTTCTTCTACCATCACGACGGCTCGCCGGTGCTGATCGTCAACTCCGAGCGGCTCAACTTCGTCGACCGGCCCGCCGATTTCGAATTGCTGCTGGAGCGCATCGCCGGCATGCGCGGGCAGCGCGAGTTCTTCAACCTGGGCGAATAGGAATTCCCGAGCATGGACATCGTCACCTCCGTCACGGCGCTGCGCGAACGGCTGCAGCGTGAACCGAATAACGTGTTCGTGCCCACCATGGGCAACCTGCACGCAGGGCACATCGACCTGATACGCGTGGGCAAGCCCAAGGCCGCCTGCACCGTGGTGAGCATATTCGTCAACCGCCTGCAGTTCGGGCCGAAAGAGGATTTCGAGCGCTATCCGCGCACCTTCCAGTCCGATTGCGACAAGCTGCGCGACGCGGGAGTGGACGTGGTATTCGCGCCCGACGAAAAGGAAATTTATCCCGAGCCGCAGACCTTCGTGGTCGAGCCCTCGGAACTGCAGCACGTGCTCGACGGCGCGTTCCGCCCGGGGCATTTCCGCGGCGTCGCCACCGTGGTGCTGAAACTGTTCAACATGGTGATGCCGCACGCGGCGATCTTCGGCAAGAAGGACTACCAGCAGTACCTGGTGCTGCGCGACATGGTGCGCCAGCTGGCCTTGCCGGTGGAAATCATCCCTGCCGAGACGGTGCGCGCCGCCGACGGCCTGGCGCTGTCCTCGCGCAACGGCTACCTCTCCCCCGCGGAGCGCGCCGAGGCGCCGCGCCTGTATGCGCTGCTGCGCGACGCGAAGCACAGGATTGCAGGCGGCGAGCGCAACTTCCAGCGCATCGAGCTCGAGGCCATGGCGCAGCTGGCGCAGCACGGCTGGGCACCGCAGTACCTTGCGGTGCGCCGTCGCGCCGACCTGCAGCCACCGGCAGCCGGGGAGCGCGAGCTGGTGGTGCTCGCGGCCGCCTACCTCGGCAAAACCCGGCTCATCGACAATATCGAAGTGAACCTTTAGACAGGACGCGAACATGAAACAGCCCTTCAGCCGCGCCGCAGCCCTCGCCTGCGCCAGCCTGGTACTCAGCGCCTGCAGCAGCGCGAGCCTGGATATGTTGTCGCTCAGCGGCCCCAAGGAGCAGGATACGACGCGCGCGCCGGCCGGCGCGACCGCATATCAATGCCAGGGCGGAAAACGGCTGTTCGTGCGCTATCTGGACGGAGGCGCCGCGGCGTGGGTGATCCTCCCGGGCCGGGAATTCCGCCTCAACAAGACCGTCTCGACTTCCGGCAGCCGCTACAGCAACGGCAGCGACACGCTCGACGCCAAGGACGGCGAGGCGACGCTGCGCGAGGGCGAGACGGTAAACTACGCCGATTGCAAGGCAGCGCCCGGCTGAACGCTGCCGGAGTCGTCCGACGAAAGGGGGTAAACGCGTCATGAAGGATGCGAGCCATTTGTATGAAGTCGAACGCCGCGCCGAGCATGCCGCACGCCCCGGATTCCGCATCACCGAACTGCAGATCTCGCCGGCGCAAGAGGTCCCCTGGCATTACCACAGCAACGTACAGGACACCTTCTATGTGATCGAGGGGCAGCTGCGGATATTCCTGCGCGAACCCAAAGAGGAGGTACGGCTCGCGCCCGGCGGCAGCTATTCGGTGGCGCCGCGCCGCGCGCACCTCGTCACCAACGGCGGCGACGGCTCGGCGACGTTTCTGGTGCTCCAGGGCATCGGCGAGTACGACTATATAGTGCTGAGCTAGGCGAGCCGCGCCGCGATGAGCACAAGACATTGGATCGGGCTGATGCTGCTCGCCTGCGCCGCGCATGCCCACGCCCAGATCGCGCAGAAGGTGGTGGACATTCCGACGCGCCCGGGGGTATCGCAACGCCTGCTGGTGCTGCCTGCGCCGGAGCCGAAGGCCGCGGTGGTCCTGTTTGCCGGCGGACACGGCGGACTGCAGATCTTCCCCAATGGAACCATGCAATGGGGGGAAGGCAATTTTCTCGTGCGCACGCGCCAGCTGTTCGCGCAACACGGTCTGTTCACCGTAGTCGTCGATGCGCCCTCGGACCGGCAGAGCCCGCCCTATCTTTCCGGCTTTCGCCAGACGCCGGAACATGTGGCCGACGTCAAAGCCGTCATTGCCTGGCTGCGCACCCAGGCCAAGGTGCCCGTATGGCTGGTGGGAACCAGCCGCGGGACGCAGTCTGCCGCCTATGTCGCGACGCAGCTCCCCGGCGCCGAGGGACCGGACGGACTGGTGTTGACGTCCACCATCCTCACCGACAGAAAGGGACGCCCGGTGCCCGCGATGGAGCTGGACCGGCTGCGCGTTCCGGTGCTGGTGGTTCACCACGAACACGACGGCTGCAAACTGTGCTCCTTCGGCGAAATTCCGGCCCTGATGGCGAAACTCGACCACGCGCCGAGAAAACAGTTGTTGTCGTTCAAGGGCGGAGAAAATCGCGGCGATCCCTGTGAGGCCTTTGCCTACCACGGCTACAACGGCATCGAGCCGGACGTGGTTGCGCAGATCGCGGCGTGGATCGTGGCGCGCTGAGCGGGCGCGCGCAACGCGGGCGTTGCCGCCTTGCGCGACTAGCTGGGATAGGGCTCCAGCGTGATCTGGTCTACGGGGCAGCCCATCGCCTTGGCGATGGCGTCCAGGCTGCCGTCATCCACTGCAACCGGCTCGAAATCGCCCGCCCCGCCCTTGCTCTCGATAAATGACTTGGCCGCGCTCTCGGTCGTCCAGACGACGACAGGATCGGGCTCCACGCCGGGGACCTGGACGCAGATCGGGAAGCCGTCGGACTTGTAGACGATCGCATACATGAGCACCCTCCAAATGCTACGGGGCCGCGGCCCCCATCCATACCGCGCCGAGGACCCTGTCCGGTGCAGGGCCACACATGTAACTTTAACCCAATTCAGCCGCGGTTGCGCAAGCCCGGCGCAGGCCGTCAGTGCATTGCGCGGGCGACGGGACCGGCGGCGCTAGGACCGCGCGGATGGGGGTAGCGCGGCCGGCACAGGCGCTCCGCGGCCGACGATGCGACGAAACAGCTGCTCGAATTCACGCTCCTCGTCGGCGCTTGCGCGCAGATCCTGCGCTTCGGCCCGGGCAGCATCGATGCGCGCCCAGTCGGTCTCGCCGAACAGCTTTTCCGCCAGGGGCAGCGCCAGCGTTTCCTCCTGGTGCATGTGGCGCAGGTAGAAATCGCAGAATGCCTCCATGGCAGTGGCAAAGGCGAGGAACTCGCGCTCGCCGCCGGCCTCGTAGCGCAGCAGCGACTGTTCCAGGCTGCCCATCGCCGCCGCCACGCACGCATGCTCGCGCTCGAGCTCGGCGATCGCCGCACCGGCTTCGCCGCCGCGCGCGCGCAAAGGCATGAACAGCAATTCCTCCTCCATCGGATGATGGCGGCGCGCCGGAAACGCGTCGAGGTAATAGAGCATGTCGCGCAAGCGGCCGAAGTCGGGAGGGCCTGCGCCTGCGCGCAGCTGCTCGACCCGCTCGCGCAGCGCCTGCAGCACCGCAGCCAGCTTGCGGTGCTCGTCCCTGAATATGGTCAGCGCATCATTCACGATGCAAGCGCCCTTGCTGATAGTCCGGCAACAGATCGCCTGGGCTGGCGTCCGCAATCCGCGGCACGCTGCCCCCGTTGCGTCTTCTGCCGACATGCTAAGCAGCGGGGGATTGCGCCCATTGACATTGGTCAAGCGCGCGGCGGTTTCCTGGCACAGACTGGACACCGTGTCGGACTAGCGCCAGGATTCCAGCGCATGAAACTCAGCTTTCTCGGCGGCGCCGGCGAAGTGACCGGCTCCTGCACCCTGGTGGAAACCGGCGAATCTCGCTTTCTCGTGGATTGCGGCATGTTCCAGGGTGGACACGATGCCTGGGAGAAGAACCAGGCGGCGCTCGATTTCGCCCTGCGCCGGATCGACTTCGTGTTGCTCACCCATGCCCACATCGATCATTCGGGGCTGCTGCCGCGCCTGTCCGCGCTGGGCTACAGGGGTCCGATCCACACTACCGCAGCGAGCGCCGAGCTGCTCGAAGTCATGCTGGTCGACAGCGCGCACCTGCAGGAGAAGGAGGCCGAATGGCGCTCGCGCCATCGCGACGATCGCCGCCGCCGGCCCGCGCCGCCGCTGTACACGACCAGCCAGGCGCGCGCCTGCCTGGAACAGCTGCGCACCGTAGCCTACGACACCGAGTTCCGGCCGCATCCGGGCATCAGCTGCCGCTTCCACGATGCCGGCCACATCCTCGGCTCGGCCATCGTCGATGTGCGCATGCGCGGCACCACCGGCACGCGCCGCCTGATTTTCTCCGGCGACCTGGGCTACGCAGGCAACAGGCTGTTGCCACCGCCGCGCCGCATCGACAGCGCGGACCTGCTGCTGGTCGAATCGACCTACGGCAACCGGCTGCACAAAGCGCCGGACGCCACCGAGACTGAGCTGGTCGATGCGATATCGGCTACGCTCGCGCACGGCAATGTCATCATCCCGGCATTCGCCGTAGGCCGCACCCAGGCAGTGCTTTATGCGCTGGCCGGGCTGACGCGCTCGGGGCGGCTGCCGCCGCTGCGCGTATTCATCGATTCGCCCATGGCCGAAAAAGCGACGCTGATCACGCGCCGGCACCTGGAATTGCTCGCCCCGGAGGAGCGCGAACTCGATCACTGGATGCGCGGCCATCCGCCCGAGCTGGAGCTGCGCTACACCCATGAAGTCGAGGAATCGATAGCGCTCAACCAGATCCGCTCCGGCGCAATCATCATCTCGGCCAGCGGCATGTGCGATGCGGGCCGCATCAAACACCACCTGCGCTGGAATCTGCCGCGCAGTTCCTGCGCCGTCCTGATCACCGGATTCCAGGCCGAAGGCACGCTCGGCCGGCGCCTTGTGGACGGCGCGCGCGTCGTGCGCATATTCAATGACGACGTTCCGGTGCGCGCGCGCCTGTACACCATAGGCGGCTTGTCGGCGCATGCGGACCGCGAGGGGCTGCTCGACTGGCTGCGTGGATTTGCCCATGCGCCGAAACGCACGTTCGTGGTCCACGGCGAGCGCGAGACGGCGTTCGGTTTTCGCGACGAGATCAGGCGGCGGCTGGGTTGGACCGAGGTCGAGGCGCCGCTGCAGGGCGAGGTTCGCACCTTCGCCTGAGCGCGCGCAGCGCGCTTCCCGCCGCGACCGGAACTCAGGCCTGGCTGCGCGCCCAGCGGATCAGCGCCGATTCGTCCATGGCACCGGACTGGCGCGCAAGCTCCCTGCCGCGGCGGAACATCACCAAGGTCGGAATGCCGCGGATGCCGTAGCGCGCGGCGATCGCCTGCTCCTCCTCGGTATTGAGCTTGGCCAGGCGCATCTGCGGTTCCAGCTGCGCCGCCGCCTTTTCGAAATGCGGCGCCATCATGCGGCAGGGCGCGCACCAGGGCGCCCAGAAATCGACCAGCAGCGGGATGTCGCTCGCGCCGACATGGCGCTCGAAACTCGCAGCGTCTAGCGCAAGCGGGTGGCCGGTGAACAGCGCGCGTTTGCACTTGCCGCAATTGCCCCCCTCGATCAGGCGCGCCGGCGGCACGCGATTGGCGACATTGCAGTGCGGACAGACAACTTGCAGCAACTTATCCATGCGGCATCCAGGAAAAGCTTGATTTCCTGCATATAAGGTCGAATCGCGGGAATTCCAGTACGCCGACGCGACTTTTTCAGCTCGCGTGTTCGCGCAGGCCGCTCCGGTCGAGGATGTGGATGTTGCGGCCGCTGACGCGGATCAGCCCGGCCTGCGACAGCTCGTGCAGAATGCGCGAGAAATGTTCGCGCGTGATATTGAGCCTGGAAGCGAGCACGCTCTTGCTCGCCACGAGCAGCACATCGGCAGGCTGCCCCGGCGCGGGTTCGTGGTCCTCCAGCGCGGCCAGGAGGTAGCCGGTGACGCGATTAGTCGCGTTCTTCAGGGTGTAGGCCTCGATATCGGCGACCAGCCGGCACTGGCGTAGCGACAATTCGTTGAGCATGCGGCGCGCGAACACCGGGTTGCGCTCGACGGTTTCGAAAATCGCCGCCTTGCCGATGTGCAGCAGCTGGCAATCCGCAAGCGCCTCCGCGTACAGATTGTGCGGCCTGTCGATGAACATGACCGCCTCGCCGAAGCTCTGCCCCGGGCCGAGGATCTCGATCACTTTTTCCGCGCCGGCTGAAGCCAGCAAGGCGAGCTTAATGCGGCCGAGCACGATGAGGTACATGCCGTCACAGGGATCGCCGCGACGGAACAAGGCCGCGCCCGCGGCGACACGCCGCTCCGTGGTCGCGGCAGCTATGGCCTCGAGCTCGGCCGTCCCGAGATCGCGAAACTGCGGCAGGCCGCGTAGAAAATCCAGCGCGGCGAAGGGCTCCGCGTACGCGCTCATCGCCTCACCTGGCCCGCGAAGGGCGGCGCCAGCCGCAGGCGCGGGGCGCTGCGGCGCTCTTCAGCTAATGCCCTGGTGCTGGCAATTGGACAGCGCGACACGGCGGCGTATTCTTGGAACAGCGCTATGGCCCGAAAGGCGAGACCACAGCTTACTCCTATGGCGCGCGGCAGGCCAGCCGCAACCCGGCTCTCAGGCCTTGATTCCGGCGAGACGGTTGATTTTCGCAGGATCCACTTTGAGCCGTGCCGCGGCGCCGAGGATTTCGTTCCAGCTGTTCGCATCCACCGGTATGCCCTCGGCCAGGCGCTTGGAGCGCCATTCGCGCTCGGGTTCACCGGCCAGGCGCACCTTGTCGTAGCCCGCGCGCGCCGGCGAGGCACTCACCCAGTCGAGAAATGCGCGGGCCTCGCGCTCGAACGTGGCCAGATCGGCGACCGCCTTCGGATCGAGGACGATGCTGAGCATGCCGTTGAGCACGCGCTTCTCGCCAGTGGCCGGCCCCGCGCAGGCGAGTCCCGCGGCAAGCGCGCCGCCCAACAGCTCGCACGCGACCGCCATGCCGTAGCCCTTGTGCTCGCCGAACGCGAGGATAGCCCCCAGCGGTTCGACCACGGCATAGCCCGGCGTGTCGCTGTCATTGCCCTGATCGTCGATGATGCGTCCGAGCGGCAGCTTTTCGCCCTTGTTGTGCGCGACGCGCGCCTTGCCCTGCGCGATCACGCTGGTGGCGAAGTCGAGCAGGATGGGCTCGCGCCCGGCGACCGGAATGCCGACCGTGAACGGGTTGGTGCCGAAGCGCGCGTCGCGGCCGCCGAAGGGCGCGACGATGGGGCGCGAGATGACGTTGACGAAGTGAATCGAGACGAAGCCTTCGGCCACCGCCATCTCGGCCCAGGCGCCGATGCGGCAAAGGTGGTGCGAATTTCCCAGGGCCATGATGCAGCTGCCGAACTTCTTCGCGCGTTCGATCGCGAGCGTCATCGCCTCGTGGCCGATCACCTGGCCGAATCCGCGCTGGCCGTCGACGCGCAGCAGCGCGCCGCCGTCCATCACCGTCTTGATGTGCGCGTTTGCCTTCAGCCCGCCCTCGACCCAGGCTTCGGAATAGCGCGGCAGCATGCCGATGCCGTGCGAATCATGGCCGGTGAGATTGGCTTCGATCAGGTTATCGCTCACCAGCCCGACTTCGCGCTCGTCCGAGCCGAATCCGCGCACCAGTTCGCGTATCGCCGCTCCGAGCGGCTCGGCGCGGATGAGATGTATGTCAGCCATGCATTCTCCTTGGAAGCCGCAACGGAAGTCATTCGGTTGCGGCAGATTTAGGGGAGCACGAGAGAAGATCCCCCAAGGAGACTTTCCCGTCGAGCGGGATCGAGACCTGCGGGGCGTATTCCCGTGTTTCCTTACAGACCCCGTACGTTTGTGGTCTGTGTCGCGCGGCATTATCCCACGGCATGCGCGCTGCATTTGCCGGCCGCGTCCGCGACGCGATCAGGGGCGCGGCTGCAGCACCCGGCGCAGTTCCGCCTGCTTCTGCGCCGCGTCGGCGCGCGCGCGGCGCGCCAGCGTTTCCAGCTGCTGGCGCGCCGGCAGGTACTGCCTGGGCCAGGACACGCCCTCGATCGCGTAGCCCATGGCGGCATAGTCGGCCGCCGCACGCAGGGTGAAATTCGGATCGGCCAGATGCGGGCGCGCCAGGGCGCACAGGTCGGCGCGTCCCGAGGCGACGATGGTGTTCACCTGGTCGGCGCTGGTAATGGCGCCCACGGCGATGGTGGCGATGCCCGCCTCGTTGCGGATCTGCTCGGAGTACACGGTCTGGTACATGCGCCCGTAGACCGGCCTGGACGCAGGGTCGGTCTGGCCGGTGGACACGTCGATCAGGTCGCAGCCGTGCGCGCTGAATGCCCGGGCTATTTCCACGGAATCCGCGCCGGACAGCCCGCCGGCGATCCAGTCGGTGGCGGAGATGCGCACCGCCATCGGCTTGTCCTGCGGCCAGGCCGCGCGCACCGCGTCGAATACTTCGAGCGGAAAGCGCAGCCGGTTTTCGAGCGGGCCGCCGTACTCGTCCGTGCGCCGGTTGGTCACGGGCGAGATGAATCCTGCCAGCAGGTAACCGTGCGCCATGTGCAGTTCCAGCATGTCGAAGCCGCAGGCCTGGCCCAGGCGCGCCGCCGCCACGAACTGCCCGCGCACGCGCTCCATGTCGGCGCGGTCCATTTCGCGCGGACGCTGGCTGTCCGGATAGTAGGGCAGCGGCGAAGCCGCGAGGATCGGCCAGTTGCCGCGCGGCAGCGGGTGGTCCATGTCCTCCCACATGAGCTGCGTCGATCCCTTGCGGCCCGCATGACCGAGCTGCAGGCACACCTTGGCCTGGCTATGGCGATGGGCGAAATCGACGATGCGCGTCCACCACTGCGCATGCTCGGGGGCGTAGAGTCCGGCGCAGCCCGGCGTGATGCGCGCCTCGGGCGCGACACAGGTCATTTCCGTGTACAGCAGGCCCGCGCCGCCGAGTGCGCGCGCGCCGTAGTGCACCAGATGCCAGTCGTTGGGCGTGCCTTCGACCGCGGCGTACTGGCACATGGGCGAAACCACCACGCGGTTGGCGAGGCGCAAACCGCGCAGCCTGAACGGCGCGAACATCGGCGGCGGCGCGGCGAAATCTGGCGGCAGCGCGATGTGCTCGGACGCGGCGATCGTGCCCGCCCACCAGCGATCGACCGCGGCGATGAAGCCGGGATCGCGCAGGCGCAGATTGTCGTAGGTGATCTGCTTGGAGCGACTCATCAGGGCGAAGTTGAACTGCACCGGCTCCATGTGCCAGAAGCGGCGCACGTTCTCGAAGAACACCAGGCTCACGTTCGCCGCATGCTGGATCCGCTCCGCCTCCTCGCGCCGCGCCGCTTCATAGGCGGGCAGCGCGGCACGCGGCACCTGCGCATGCTGCATCAGCGCCGCGTGCAGGGCGATCGCGTCCTCCAGCGCGAGCTTGGTGCCCGAGCCGATGGTGAAATGCGCGGTGTGCGCCGCATCGCCCAGCAGCACCACATTGTCGTGGTGCCAGCGCGCGCACGTGATCGTGGGAAAATTGCGCCAGTGCGAGCGGTTGGTGAGCACCTTCGCCCCGCGCAGCTCCTCGGCGAACAGCCGCTCCACATACGCCGCCGTCGCGCCTTCGTCCTCGATGCGCAGGCCGGAATTGCGAAACGCCGCGTCGGTGGTTTCCACCACCAGCGTGCATTCGCCTTCGGCGTACATGTACGCGTGCAGGTTCCAGATGCCGCAGGCGTCCTCGCGGAAGCTGTAGGTGAATCCGGGCAGGCGCATGCGCGCGCCCAGCCAGACGAACTTGTTGCTGCGCAGATCGACTTCGGGCCGGAACTGCTGCGCCAGGCTTTCGCGCACGCGGCTGTTGATGCCGTCGGCGGCCACGATCAGGTCCGCGTCGCCGTGCGCGGCCAGCCCCGGATCCTCGGTCTCGTAGCGGATGTCGACGCCCAGCGCCGCCGCGCGGCGCTGCAGGATCTGCAGCAGCGTGAGGCGCTTGATGCCGGAGAATCCGTGGCCCGAGGAACGCAGCACCTGCCCGCGATAATGCGTGTGGATATCGTCCCAGTAGGCGAAGTTCGCTGCGATGTCGCGATAGGACGGCGCGTCGGCCGCGCGCAGATTGTTGAGTGTTTCCTCGGAGAGCACGATGCCGAAGCCGAAGGTGTCGTCGGCGCGGTTGCGCTCGGTCACGCTGACCTGTGCCTGCGGCAGGCTCTTCTTCGCCAGCACCGAAAAATACAGCCCGGCGGGCCCGCCGCCGATAATGTCCACTTTCATCGCTGCTCTCCTGCGCAGTGCGTTGGTCGGCCCGGAGTGCTGCGTCAAGCACACATCGAACCTGCGCGTCTTATGATAATTGTCAAATGCGAATCGGGATGCGAGTGGACAATGAAAGCACGTTCAAAGTTACTTGTCTCCTCCTCCCCTTTGAACGATTTGGCCCAAGACGCAAGCTGCTTGGGCCTTTTTCTTTGGCGGCTTGCTGGTGCGGGAGGCGGAACCAAAAATCGCCGGCACACCGGCATGGGTGCTTGCGCTAAGGTATGCGGTTTGCAAATCTACGCACGCAACTACGCACTAATTTCTGTAGCTGCCTTGCGCTTGTAGCGTAGCGCGACATCGCCACCAGGAGCATTATGCCATTGGCATACTCCCCGCGCACTGACGGGGTGTCTTTTCTGGACAAGGTCGCCGCGCGCGCCGGGCTACCCCCTTTGAAGAAAAATCCGATGTTTTGGAACTCTCAACTTGGGCGATCATTTTTCCAGCGCTAAGCGGTTCAGCCTCTCTTTTAGTCCACTCTCTCTGATTTCCGTCTGTGCGCGGTTCGCCTCTATGTTTTGATGGGTGGGCGCCATGTACACGCCGTCCGGGAGCAGGTCAGCGCTAGTCAGCCAGTAGCCGTATGCGTCTTTCAGTGCGCAAAGCCCGTCTTGGTTGTTTGCCAAAAATGACCGCGCCGCGTCGTAGTACGGTTTAACCGCTTTCTTTTGCTCCGTAACGCAACCAAATGTATCCGGCTTCGCAAGCATGTTCTCCAGCGGCCCTGAAATTCGGTAAACGGCCCGTGCTAATACCTGCTAATTAAAAACATCGAATCCACAATAAACGTGAAGCCTATCCTTTATAGCATGGGTAAAGCAGTCAACCGGATCAGCTTTGCGGCATTCCAAGGCTTGGGCTCCCACGCCACAAGAAAAAAGCATGACCAATGCGAAGACAACAACGCGCCCGCGTGAAAAGACAGTTTTCATTTTTTTCCCTTATTGATTGCGCATCACTTTATACGTAGTCCGCCCTGCATGCGAACGAGCAGCGCCTTGACACTCCGCGGGTAGGCACAGGTAAGCCGCTGCTCAGACCAGGCGAGGGGCCGCCCTTACGGCTATTCTGCGACACCTTCAGCTTGCCTTCTGCCGTGCCGCGCGCCCGCCGTTCCTGCTATAGCGTGTCGTCATCGTCGCCGTAAACGGAAACCTCGCCGACTCGCCGCGCCCGATACGCAATAGTCAGGGCTTTCGCTGTAGCGAGATATGCCCGCTGCGCTGCCAGCGCGAGACGCACCCAGGTTCCCGCTGCCACGTAATCAGGCGCGGCCTGCGCGGAGGCCGTGTACTTGAAAAACAATTCATTCAGCAGCTCCATTTGATCGGACAGGCTGCTTATGACGTTCTCCACGCCGGTGTCAGGGTCAAGCATTGCTTTGTCGCACGCGAGCCGATGCGCGTATGCGGCCTCAACGCTGTCGGTGTCGGTCACTCTCGCCAGAACGTGTGCCGCTGCAAGGGGGGCGGGTGAGGGGAGAGCGCAGCCCTCGCTCCCGTGCTATGCGAATTCGAAAATTCTGGCCGGAGTCGTGGTTGTCGGGCAGTCTTGCGAAGGTTGGCGGACGTGATAACGTTCGACTCATGCTTGATCTGCTTCTCCTGGCCATTCACCTGCTGGTCACTCTTCTGAAACTTAGCCGCCCAGGCGGCGCCCGCGCAATCGTGGCGGAATCCCTTTTTGCTCAAGCACCAACTGATCATCATTGACCGTTCCCGGCAGCGCGCCCCGAATCTCAGGACGCTCGATCGCTTTGTACTCGGACTGATTACGCTGTTTGTGAGCCCACGCCGCATCCCAAAGCTATCTGCAATTGTGAAGTCGGCTACATTGTTCAAATTCCATCAAGCATTGATCCACCGAAAGTACCGCATACTCTTCTCGTCTTCGGGTCTTCCGCGCAAACCCGGACCGAAAGGTCCGTCTTCCGAACTCATTGCGGCAATCGTCGAAATGAAGCGGCGTAATCACAAGTTTGGCTATCTGAAGATCGCCCAGCAGATCTCTCACGCATTCGGCCTCGACATCGATAAAGATGTCGTGCGCCGCGTGCTCCTGAAACACTACCGGCCAGACAACTCCAGTTCCGGCGGACCCTCGTGGCTGACACTCATCGCGCAGGCCAAGGACAGCCTCTGGAGTGTCGACTTGTTCCGCTGTGAATCAATTCTCCTGCGCAGCTATTGGGCAATGGTGGTGATGGATGTGTTCATCCGTCGCATCATCGGCTTTGGCGTCGAGCGTGCATACATCGACGGCGTATCCGTCTGCAGAATGCTCAATCACGCCATTGCGGACCAGACTCTACCGAAGCGCGTGAGCACTGATAACGATCCCCTGTTTCGCTTCCACCGTTGGCTCGCTAGCCTGCGCGTACTGGAGATCGATGAGGTCAAGTCGGTTCCCAACGTACCCTCCTCGCATCCTTTTGTGGAACGGCTGATCGGCACACTGCGCCGCGAGTATCTCGATCGCATGTTTTTCCGGAATGCACTCGATCTGCAGCGAAAGTTGCGGGAGTTCAGTCTTTATTGCAACCGCAGTCGTATTCATCAATCCCTAAGTGGGGGCACCCCAGGGGAGAAGTCTGGTAAACCTCGGCCCGTCTGCGCTGCGCTTGGTTCCTACGGATGACAGCAGCATTGCCAAGGCCTTTTCCACACGCCAATCGCCGCGTGAATATAAATTCGCCAAGCACGACCAGGCTGCAGATCACGCATGAGCGAAACGGCATCACGCCTGTCGTGGCGCGCAAGACTGCACGGAACAGACGTTATTAGCTGGAATTCATGAATTCGCCGCGCACAGGTAGCATCGCAGCCTCCATGCGCGAACATGGCGCATGCGCCTTCATCCCCTGAAGATGTCGAATGGCTCGATTTTCAGCACCTTGCGCACACCGATGTAGCTGGAGATCCCGGCGATGATCAATACCATGACAAACGCGAGCAGCAGGCTGCCGAGCGTCACTATCGCCGTGTAGTCGGGAATGCGCAGCTTGGCGAGCGCGATCATCAGCGTGCACAGGCCGATGCCGAGGCCGAATCCGGTCAGGGCGGTAAAACCCGCCTGGAACAGAATCATGTACACCAGCTCGTGCCCCTTCGCGCCGATCGCCTTCAGCGCGCCGAATTTGTCGAGATTTTCCAGGATGAAGGTATAGAAGGTCTGACCCGATATGGAAAGGCCGACGATGAAGCTGATCGCCGTCATGATCAGTATGGTGGTCCCCATGCCCGTTTGGTATTTGTAGAAATCGGAAGTCTTCTGGATGAACTCGTCCTCGGTCAGTGCCTGATATCCGAGCGATCCCACCTGCTGCTTGATATGCTCTATCGCGTCGGCGTCCTTCGGTTCCACCAATATGTACGACACCGTAAATCGTGGAGACGGAAGGTACTGGATCGCGCGTTTATACGTCGTATACAGCGTCGGGATCCCGAACAGGCCGCTCGATGCGACTTGGGCGATGCCGACGATCTTCCCGCGGTGGTCGTTCAGCTCGAATTCCGTCCCGAGCGCGGGATTCTCGAGTTTGCGGAATTCCGCGTCCTTCACCACGATGAACCCGTTCTCCGCGTAGATATCCTCGATTCTCCCTTCGAGGAGCGCAGGTCTGCCGAACAGACTGGTGTCGTCGAGCCCGATCACCGTGACCGATTGATATACGCCGCTGCGCAGCTTGACCAGCGCGCCGCCGGAAAACAGCGGCACCGCGTGTTTGACGCCGTTGATGCTGCGCACCGCGTCGAGCACATAGTCGGGCATGCCGATGCTGTTTGCCACGGTGTTGACCGCGGGGTCCATGATCCACATCTTCGCGCCGACGTTGATCACCGTCGACGACGAGCGTTTCAGCACGCCGGAAAACATCGACGTCATCTGCACCATCAGAAATACGGCGAACGTGATGCCGAGCAGCAGGGCCGCGAACTTGCCCTTGTCGTTCACGAGCAGCTTGTATGCGATGCGCAGTATGCCCTTCACCGCCGTCCTCCCGCACCCGCCGACGGGGCGGCGCTGACCGACGTGGCGGGCGCGAGCGGCGGCTTGCCTGAGGCGGCGCGCTCGCCGACGATGTTTTCCGCGCTGTTCCACCAGCCGCCGCCGAGGGCGACGAACAGCGCGGCGCTGTCCTGCAGCCGTTGCGCCACGGTCTGCAGGTAGCCCATTTTCGCCTGGTAGTACTGGGTGTCCGCGTTAAGGACGGAAAGATAGTTGACGGTCCCCGCGCGGTAGTTGAGCTGGAGGAGCCGCAGCGCCTCCTCGGCGGCGGCGAGTTGCTCAGACTGTGCGCGCAGGGTCTCGGCGTCGTGTTCGAGGCCGCGCAGGGTATCCGCCACCTGGGCGAGCGCCGCGAGCACGGTCTGGCGATAGCCCGCTTCGGACTGCGCATAGGCATCGACGGCGGCTTGCTTCCTCGCGCGCAGCGTGCCGCCGTCGAATATCGGCGCGAGCACGCCGGGCCCCACGCTCCAGAACCTGCTGTTGGACGCGCCCAGATCCGGTATCGCCGTGTTGTTGCGGCCATAGCTGCCGTTCACGGTGAAACTGGGGAACAGGGCCGCGGTGGCGACGCCGATATTGGCACTTGCGCTGTGCAGCGCCGACTCGGCGGCGAGTATGTCGGGCCGCTGGCGCGCGAGTTCCGAGGGCAGGCTCAGCGGCAGTTCGGCCGGCAGCGCGAGATCGGCAAGCTCGAGCTGCGGCGGCGTCCACTCTGCCGGGGTCTTGCCGACAAGCGTGGCAAGCAGGTGTTCCGTCTGGTCGAGCTTTTGCCGCAGCGGCGGCAGCGTCGCCTCGGCGGCCGCGAGCTGGCTGCGCACGCCGAGCACACTCGAGTAGGGGACAATGCCTGTGGACGCCTGCACCTGGGTGAGCCGCGCTTGCTCTTTCAGCAAAACGATCAGCCGCTCGGTGGCCTCGATCTGCGCCGCGTATCCCGCGTGCGCGACCAGCGTATTGACGATGTTGCCGGACAGCGAAAGATAGGTCGCGACCACCGCGTAGCGCTCGGCGTCGGTCTGCGCCTCCAGGCTCTCCAGGCCGCGGCGCGCACCGCCGAAGACGTCGATCGCATAGCTGACGCTCGCGCTGAGGGTGAACAAATTGAAGATGCTGCCGGAGGCGTTCTGGCCGACCTTGAGCGGCGAATAGAGCTGGCGCGTCGCCCCCAGGCCGGCATTGACCTGCGGATAGAACACACCGTATCCGGCCTGAAGGTTGTCCTGGCTCTGGCGCAGGCGTGCCTGCGCGGCCTGAAGGCTAGGGTTGTCCACGATGGCCTCGCGGATGACTGCCTCGAGTTTCAGCGAATTGAACACGCGCCACCAGTCTCCGGCGATCCTCGCGCCGGGCGAGAAGCGCTGCGCCTGCCCCGCCGCCTCAGCCGCGCGCTGATCGCCCTGCGTGTAGCGCTGCACCGCGGGCGGCTCGGGCCGCACGAAGTCCGGTCCCACGGCGCATCCGCTGAAAGACAGCGCGCCGGCAAGGGCCCAAGCCGCCGCGGCCGAGTTTCCCGCCCTTATCGACGCTAGGCTTTGCATTGCAGGTGACGGTGAGGCGTGCATGGCGGATGCTCAGCTCTCGCCGATGTAGACGTCGACCAGCTGCCCTGGATACAGATTGAGCTTTTTCGTCTGCTCGAACTTGAAGATCAGCGGCAGCACGCGCACGTCGACCCGCTCCGTGCGCTGATTGGACAGCTCTATCTTGGGCGACACATAGGGCTGTACCCTGACGAATTGCAGGGGAGCGCTCAGGCTGGTGCCGCGGATGAACATCGTCGCGCGCATGCGCGCGTGCTCGGGCAGGCGGTGCACGAGGATCTCATCGACGTAGACGCGGACCCCGAGATAGTCCTGCGGGGCTCCCATTACGATGACCGGAGCGGCACCCTGGCTGTAGGTGTCGAAGGTGCCCTGTGGCGAGACGTAGCTGCCCGCGGCGGCGCTGATAGCGAGGACCACGCCGTCCGCGGGCGCCTTCACGGCGTACTTGGAAAGCACGGCGCTCGCCGCCGCATAGGCCTTCGCTTGCGCGCGGTATTGCCGTTCCTGGTTCCTGATGTCGTAGCTCCACGCTCCCGCCCTGGTCAGCTCGTATTGCTTCTGCGCAACTTCGAGATTCGCCTGCGCGATCTTGAGCGCGTTGCCGAAATTGTCGAGTGCATCCCGACTAACGGATTTGGGGTCGAGGTCGTAGGATTGCTTCTGCTTGGCGAATTGGTCCTGCGCATTGCCGAGGCTCGCTTTCGCAGCTGCGACCTGCGCTTCGGCGAGCTTCAGGGTCTCCGGTCGCGGCTGCGCCCTGAGTTCCTGCAGCAGGGCGAACGCGGCTTCGGCCTGGGATTTTTGCTGTTCTGCGGTAGCCCGCTGCACGGAATCGTCAAGCATCACCAATGGCGCACCCTTGCGCACCGGCTGCCCTTCGGCAACCAGGACCTGCGTGATGACTCCCGCCACTTCGGGATAGATGTTGATGTTCGCGCCGCTCGCCTGCTGGCTTTCGACGATGCCCTGGGCGTAAATGCCCTTTGCGTAGGGATTGGGCGCAGGACTGAAAACCGGCGCTTGTGCCGGCATTCTCTCGCCATAAATATAGGCGCTGACCAGGCCGGCGATGACGCCGATGATCGCCAGTGCGAACAGTGTCCGGTTCCTCATTTCCTTCCTTTCTCGACCCCGGTGAGTTTCCCGTCTTCCATCGTCATGATCCGGTCCGCGAACTCGAATATGCGCGGGTCGTGCGTAACGATCACGATGCAACGCTGGTCGTTCAGGATGTTCTGGTGCACGAAACTGACGATATTCCGGCCCGTGTCTCCGTCCAGGGATGCAGTGGGCTCGTCGAATATCAGGATGTCGGGCTGGCTGACGATGGCCCGCGCGATCGCCACCCGCTGCTGCTCGCCGCCGCTCAGCTTGACCGGCGGTAAATCGGCGCGGCTCTTGAGTCCGACGATTTCCAGATAGCGCAGCGCCTCGTCCATCGCCTGATTCCATTCGCGCCTTTTCAGGATCAGCGGAATTGCCACGTTTTCGAGCGTGGTCAGGCGCGGAAACAGGTGATAGTCCTGGAACACGAAGCCGATGGAGCTGAGCCGGAACTCGGCGATCTCGTCTTCGCTCAGATTCCAGATGTCCGCATCCTTCAGCGCGACGGAACCCGAATTCGGTCGCAGTATTCCCGAGATCATGCTCAGCAAAGTCGTCTTGCCGCTGCCGGACGGTCCTACCACGAAAAGCATTTCGCCGTAGTAGGCCTCAAAGCTCACGCCCTTGATCGCATCGGTCCGGGTTTCACCTTCGCCGAACCACTTGACCAGTTCGTATGCCCTGATAGCAACTTTTTCCATGTCTTAGCCAGTCAGTTTGAGTCGCACCGGCATCGTCGGCTGCCGTTGATAGCAATCTTGGATGAGGCGCAGTGCGTGCGTGTTGATGGAAATCAAGGGGATCCGCATGCGATGCGGTGGTCACGACCGGCGGCCCGCCGGCAGTAACAAATTGTTACAAACTCGGCGGCCAGAAATGCGGCGGACCTCGAAACGGAGCGCGGAATCCCATTCAGCATTGATGCGTGTCGGCAATGCACGCACTTGGCGAGGTCCGCCAATGCACCTAGATAATGTGGCCGATTTGCATTTCGCCTACATCGAGAGCTTCAATGGCCAGTTCCCCGACGAATGCCTGAACGATCACTACCTCAACAACCTCGCGCACGCACGTGCCCTGATTGGCGCGTGGCGCCGCGACTACAACGAGATACGGCCGCACAGTTGATTGCGTCGAAAACCTCCAGCGGAATTCGCCCTGCGCTATCGCCAGCGCGCTGGCGATAGCGCCACACGGGAGAAGGTTTAACATTGAATACTGGATTTTACGAACTCGCCCTTGGCAGCGCCAATGGGGGCAGGTCACTCATGCACCGTGATTTGGTGCGGGACGGGGAATCGAACCCCCATGGTGTCACTGTCGAGGATATTAGTTCCGACATAACATGCCCTTCGGTCATGTTAGTCTGCACTGCAATCCCGCCCGTCGCGCCTGCGCAATTGGTCGCAATTCATGGTGCCGGGAGGGGGAATCGAACCCCCATGACCGTAAAGTCGCGGGATTTTGAGTCCCGTGCGTCTACCAATTCCGCCATCCCGGCCGCTCGCCCCGAACGGGGCGCAAGGGAGGCGAATTATGCTCTAATTGGCGCCTCGCCTCAACCGAGACGGCCCCGTAATGCCGCTCACCCTCGACGATTTCGACTACGCGCTGCCGCCCGATCTGATCGCGCAATTTCCCGCGCCTGAGCGCGCGGCCAGCCGCCTGTTGCGGCTGTCGGGCGAAACGCTGTCCGACCGGCGCTTCGCCGAGTTGCCGCAGTTGCTGCAGCCGGGTGATCTATTGGTGTTCAATGACACGCGCGTGATCAAGGCGCGCCTGTACGGCGTCAAGGCCAGCGGCGGCAGGATCGAGCTGCTGGTGGAGCGCGTCACCGGCACGCACGAGGCGCTGGTGCAGATGCGCGCCAGCCACGCGCCCAAGCCCGGCGCGCGCCTGCGCCTTGAGGACACGCTCGAGGCCGAAGTGCTGGAGCGTCGCGGCGATCTCTACCTGCTGCGCTTCGGCGGCGCTGCCGGCGTGCTCGAACTGCTGGAGCGGCACGGCCACCTGCCGCTGCCGCCTTACATCACGCATGCGGACGGCGAGCAAGACCAGGCGCGCTACCAGACGGTGTACGCGCAACGCCCGGGCGCGGTCGCTGCGCCCACCGCGGGCCTGCATTTCGACCAGCCGATGCTGGCGCAGCTGCGCGCCATGGGTGTCGAACTCGCCTGGCTGACGCTGCACGTGGGCGCGGGCACGTTCCAGCCGGTGCGCGTGAAGGATCTCGCTGCGCACCGCATGCACAGCGAGCACTACGCCATTCCGGCGGCCACGGTCGACGCCGTCGCGCGCGCGCGCGCCGCCGGAGGCGCGGTGGTCGCAGTGGGCACCACCAGCCTGCGCGCGCTGGAGGCGGCTGCAAGCGTAGGCGACCTGCATGCCGGGGCAGGCGAAACCGATTTGTTCATCACGCCGGGCTACCGCTTTCGCATCGTCGACCGGCTGCTCACCAATTTCCATCTGCCCAAATCGACGCTGCTGATGCTGGTCGCGGCGTTTGCCGGCATGGAACCGGTGCGCGCCGCGTATCGCCATGCGATCGCCGAACGCTACCGCTTCTTTTCCTACGGCGATGCGATGCTCGTTGATAGAATGCCCCGATGAAATTCACCCTGCACGCGAGCGACGGCGCCGCCCGCCGCGGCACGCTCGAACTCGCGCACGGGCGGGTCGAGACGCCCGCCTTCATGCCGGTCGGAACCTATGGCACGGTCAAGGCGATGAGCCCGGCCGAGCTGCACGAAATCGGCGCGAGCATCGTGCTCGGCAACACCTTCCACCTGTGGCTGCGCCCGGGGCTGGAGGTGATCGGCGCGCACGGCGGCCTGCACCGCTTCATGGGCTGGGACGCGCCCATACTCACCGATTCGGGCGGCTTTCAGGTGTTCAGCCTGGGCGCATTGCGCAAGATCACCGAAGAAGGCGTGAAATTCGCTTCGCCGGTGAATGGCGATCGCATGCTGCTGACGCCGGAAGAATCCATGCGCATCCAGCGCGTGCTCAATTCCGACATCGCCATGATTTTCGACGAATGCACGCCCTACCCCGCCGACGCCGCGCAAGCGGCGCAGTCGATGCGCCTGTCGCTGCGCTGGGCCGAGCGCAGCAAGCGCGCGCACGCGGACAATCCGAACGCGCTGTTCGGCATCGTCCAGGGCGGGATGCACGAGGACTTGCGCGACGAATCGCTGGCAGAACTGCAGCGCATCGGCTTCGACGGCTACGCCATCGGCGGGCTGTCGGTGGGCGAACCCAAGGAGGACATGCGGCGCATACTCGCGCATACCGCGCCGCGCCTGCCGGCGGACCGGCCGCGCTACCTGATGGGCGTGGGCACGCCCGAGGACCTGGTCGAGGCGGTCATGGCCGGGATCGACATGTTCGACTGCGTGCTGCCCACGCGCAACGCGCGCAACGGCTGGCTGTTCACGCGCAACGGCGACATCAAGATCAAGAACGCGGCCTACCGCCAGGACACGCGCCCGCTCGATGCCGCCTGCAGCTGCTACTGCTGCGCGCATTTCACGCGGGCCTACCTGCATCACCTGCATCGCGTCAACGAGATCCTCGGAGCGCGCCTCAACACCATCCACAACCTGCACTATTACCTCGGCCTGATGGCCGAAATGCGCGCGGCGATCGAGGCAGGCCGCATGGCCGAGTGCGTCGCCGCGGTGCGCCGGCAGCGCAGCGCGGGCGCCGCGCCGCTCGCCTAGCTCCGGCGCCGCCGCGCGCTGCGTTCCGCGGCGATCAATTGGCGCTAAATGGCGCTTCAATGCTGGTATAATTTTGGGCTGTTTCGACCCAAGACTGGAGATGCCCGTGTTCATTTCTTCTGCCTATGCCCAAGCCGCGTCCGGCGCCGGAAACGTCTTTTCGGGCGAAGGAATCATGGGGCTCATGCCCATCATCCTGATGTTCGGGCTGCTCTACTTTCTGATGATCCGCCCGCAGATGAAGCGCGCCAAGGAACAAAAGGCCATGACCGACGCGCTGCAAAAAGGCGACGAAGTCATCACCGCCGCCGGCCTCGTGGGCAGGGTCACCAAAGTGGGCGAGCTCTACATCAGCGTGGAACTGGCTCCCGGCACCGAGGTCCAGATGCAGAAGGCCGCGGTGCAGACACTGCTGCCCAAGGGCTCGATCAAAGCCATGTCGTGAACCGGGAGGCATGAAGCGCCGCCCCGCGCCATGCCTCCATCCCCGATGCGTCAATCCCCCCTGGTCACCCGACAATGAACCGCTATCCCCTCTGGACCTACGTCATCATCGGCTGCGCGCTGGTGCTTGGATTCATCTACACCCTGCCCAACTTCTACGGCGAGGCGCCGGCGGTGCAGGTATCGAGCATCAAGGCGACGGTAAAGGTCGACTCGGCGCTGCTCGGGCGCGTGGAGGAGGCGCTCAAAGCCGCGAATATCGTCCCTCAGGGCACCTTCCTCGATCCCAACAGCGTGAAGGTGCGTCTGGCCGATACCGACACCCAGCTCAAGGCCAAGGATGTCCTGAGTCAAAGCCTCAATCCCGACCGCGAGAACCCTTCCTACGTCGTCGCCCTCAACCTGCTTTCATCCTCGCCCAACTGGCTCACCGCCATCCACGCCCTGCCGATGTATCTTGGCCTCGACCTGCGCGGCGGCGTGCATTTCACGCTGCAGGTGGACATGAAAGCCGCGCTGACCAAGCGCCTGGAAAATCTCACCGGCGACATCCGCACCGAGCTGCGCGACAAGAACCTGCGCCACAGCGGCATCAGCCGCGAAGCCAATACCATCCTGGTCAAGTTCCGCGACGCCGAGACGCGCGCCAAGGCGCGCAAGGTGGTGGAGGACAACCAGCCGGATCTGAGCTTCTCCGATCAGGACCTCGGGCCCGAAGAGTTCCGCCTCGCCGCCACGATCAAGCCGGAAGCGGTGAAGCGCACGCAGGAGTCGGCGCTGAAACAGAACATCACCACGCTGCAGAACCGCGTCAACGAACTGGGCGTGTCCGAGCCGATCATCCAGCAGCAGGGCGCGGATCGCGTGGTGGTGCAGTTGCCCGGCGTGCAGGACACAGCCAAGGCCAAGGAAATACTCGGCCGCACCGCGACCCTGGAAATCCGCATGGTCGACGAAGAAAACAGCAATCCGACCGCTCTGCTCGCGGCGCAGCAGGGCCAGGTTCCCTTCGGCGACGAGCTCTACATCGACCGCAGCGGCGCGCCCCTGCTGGTGAAGAAACAGGTGGTGCTGACCGGCGACAGGCTCACCGATGCCCAGCCGGGATTCGACGGCCAGACGCGCGAGCCCGCGGTCAACGTGACGCTGGACGGGCCGGGCGCGCGCATCTTCAAGGACGTCACGCGCGAGAACGTGGGCAAGCGCATGGCCATCCTGCTGATCGAAAAGGGCAAGGGTGAAGTTGTTACGGCGCCGGTCATTCGCACCGAGATCGGCGGCGGACGCGTGCAGATCAGCGGGCGCATGAGCACCAGCGAGGCAACCGATACGGCGCTGCTGCTGCGCGCCGGATCGCTCGCCGCGCCGATGGAGATCATAGAGGAGCGCACCGTCGGCCCTAGCCTCGGCGCCGACAATATCCGCAAGGGCTTCCATTCCACGCTGTGGGGCTTCACTGCGATCGCCGTGTTCATGAGCGTGTATTACGTGGTATTCGGCTTCATTTCGGTGCTGGCGCTGTCCTCGAACCTGCTGCTGCTGGTGGCCATCCTGTCGCTGCTGCAGGCGACGCTGACGCTGCCGGGCATCGCCGCCATCGCGCTCACGCTGGGCATGGCCATCGACGCCAACGTGCTGATCAACGAGCGCATCCGCGAAGAGCTGCGCAACGGCGCCTCGCCGCAGGCGGCGATTCACGCCGGCTATGAACGCGCCTTCGGCACCATCCTGGATTCCAACGTGACCACCCTGATCGCCGGCCTGGCGCTGCTGATATTCGGCTCCGGGCCGATCCGCGGATTTGCCGTGGTGCACTGCCTCGGCATCCTGACTTCGATCTTCAGTTCCGTGGTGATATCGCGCGCGGTCGTCAACCTGACCTACGGTTCGCGCCGGCGGCTGGAGAAGCTCGCGATCGGGAATACCTCCTGGAAATAACGGAACAAGGCCATTACCGGGACTAAGCATGGAATTCTTTAAGATCCGCAAAGACATCCCTTTCATGCGCCATGCGCTGGTGTTCAACGTCATTTCGTTGATCACCTTCCTGCTGGCGGTGTTCTTCCTCGCCACCAGGGGACTGCACTACTCCATCGAATTCACCGGAGGCACGGTGATCGAACTCGCCTACGAGCACCCGGCGGAAATCCAGAAGGTGCGCGCCACGCTGGAGAAAGCCGGCTACGCCGACACCTCGGTGCAGAATTTCGGCTCCTCGCGCGACGTGCTGATCCGCATGCCGCTGAAGGCGGGCCAGTCCAGCGCCGATCTGTCGAAGAAGGTCATGGACACGCTGTCGGCGGAGGACAAGAGCGTGCAGCTGCGCCGGGTCGAATTCGTCGGTCCCCAGGTCGGGCGCGAGCTGGCCGAAAACGGCGCGATGGCGCTGCTGGTCGTCTGCCTCGGCATCATGGCCTACCTCGCGATGCGCTTCGAGTGGCGCTTCGCCGTCGCCGCGATCGTCGCCAACCTGCACGACGTGGTCATCATCCTCGGCTTCTTCGCGCTGTTCCAGTGGGAGTTTTCGCTGCCGGTGCTGGCGGCGGTGCTGGCCGTGCTCGGCTACTCGGTGAACGAATCGGTGGTCATCGCCGACCGGGTGCGCGAGAATTTCCGCAAGATGCGCAAGGCCTCGGTCACGCAGATCATAGACAACGCGATCACCAGCACGATTTCGCGCACCATCATCACCCACGGCAGCACCCAGGCGATGGTGCTGTCGATGCTGCTATTCGGCGGCGCCGCGCTGCACTACTTCGCGCTCGCGCTGACCATAGGCATCATGTTCGGCATCTACTCCTCGGTGCTGGTGATGGCGCCGATCGTGAAATGGCTGGGGGTATCGCGCGAGCAGTTCATCCGCCCGCCGAAGAAGGAAAAGCAGGAGGCCGTGGTCTAGGCAGCCCCGCCGCCGGTCGGAGCAGGCCTCCATCCTTTTGCGAGGAACCCGAGGTGAACAAGATCTATGTATGGGACCTGCCGCAGCGGCTGTTTCACTGGCTGCTCGCATCGCTGGTCGTGATTTCATGGATCAGCGTGGAAATCGGCGGCAACGCCATGCAGATCCACATGCTGAGCGGGTACACCATTCTCACGCTGGTGCTGTTCCGCATCCTGTGGGGCTTTTTCGGCAGCACCCACGCGCGTTTCGCCTCCTTCGTTCGCGGGCCGTCCGCGGCCATCGCCTACCTCAAGGCGCTGCGCAGAAACGAGGCGGTCCGGCATCTGGGCCACAACCCTGCCGGCGCCTGGTCGGTGCTGGCAATGCTGGCGCTGCTGCTGGTGCAAGCGGGCACCGGCCTGTTTTCAAATGACGACATTGCCACGGAAGGTCCGCTCGCGAAATTGGTGAGCAAGGCCGTGAGCGATCGAATTACCGGCATCCATCACCTGAACGTCGACGTGCTGTACGTGCTGATCGGGCTGCACCTTTGCGCCGTGGCCTATTATTATTTCGCCAAACGCGAAAACCTGGTCAAACCCATGCTCACCGGCTTCAAGGTCGCTGCCATCCCCACCGATGCAGTGCAGACATCAGGGAAGACATGGCTCGCGGCGCTGCTGCTGGCGCTCTGCGCTGGCGGCGTCTATGTCCTGATACATTACCCGGCCGCATAAACAAAAAAGCCGGGGCAAGCCCCGGCTTTTATCTTGCCGCAAGCGCAGGACTGCTTCTTCTTGAAGTCGTCGTGACAGGACTTGCAGGTCTTGCCCGTGGCTCCGAACTGGGTCTTGATCGCGGCCAGGTCCCCGCCCTTGGCAACTTCGGCCAGCTTGGCCATCTCTTGCTCCATCTTTTCCCCGTCCAACTTGAATTTGGCCGCGTCGGTCCAGATCTCGGGCTTGGCGTGGGTCTCGCCCTTGTCCGTGCCCGCAGCGAATCCTTCCCAGGGCAGCTTCGACATTTCTGCGGCAATGGCCGCGCTGCGCGCAACTTCGTCCTTGTTGTAGGGCCGCTCGCCCTTGGCCACGGCGCCGATGCGACCGAAATGCTGACCCATGATGAACATCGCGGATTGGCGATATTGGATCGCGTTCTCCGCTTTGCCAAACGGGGTTTGCGCATGTGCAGCGCCGGCGAGTCCTGCTGCGAGGATCAGGCCCAGGACGGGCTTCCTTAGTGACCGCATGAAATCTCCTTGTGAAATTTGGATTCTTGAGGCCGGGATGGCCGCGCAAAGCGCACGGATTCTACCCGAGTGGTTCCAGCCGCGCACGCGCTGCGCATCCGTCCGGATCTGTAGCGGCAAACAGCGCGAGCATCGCGTTTATTCCGGATGCGCCCCCGGAATTCGAACTAAATGCAACGGGCGCCGCATGCGATCAAGCGCCCCGCCCGCTCGCGGCACGCCCTCGCACCGGCCATCCTCAGACACGACTGGCCAGCGCTGCCGCCTTGCCGATATAGGTCCAGGGTGCGAGCGCGAGCAGGCGCTCGCGTTCTGCCGCCGGAATGGCGAGCCCCCCGATGAACTGCTGCAGCGATTCGCGCGTGATGCCCTTGCCGCGCGTGAGCGCCTTCAGCTGCTCGTAGGGTTCGGGCAGCCCGTAGCGGCGCATCACCGTCTGCACCGCCTCGGCCAGCACCTCCCAGGTCGCTTCCAGGTCGGCGCGCAACGCGGCCGGATTCGCTTCGAGCTTGTTCAAGCCCTTGAGGCAGGAGACGTAGCCGAGCAGGCTGTAGCCGAACGCGACGCCGACGTTGCGCAGCACGGTCGAATCGGTGAGGTCGCGCTGCCAGCGCGACACTGGCAGCTTGTCCGACAGATGGCGCAGCACCGCATTGGCCAGGCCCAGATTGCCCTCTGAATTCTCGAAGTCTATCGGGTTGACCTTGTGCGGCATGGTGGAGGAACCGACCTCGCCTGCAACCACCTTCTGCTTGAAATAACCGAGGGAGACGTAACCCCAGACGTCGCGGTCCAGGTCGATCAGGATGGTATTGGCGCGCGCGCAGGCGTCGAACAGCTCGGCCAGCGCGTCGTGCGGCTCGATCTGGGTGGTGTAGGGATTGAACTCCAGGCCCAGCGCCTCGACGAATCCGCGCGCGAAACCCTCCCAGTCGACCTCGGGATAAGCGGCGAGGTGCGCATTGTAATTGCCCACCGCGCCATTGATCTTGCCGGTGAGGGCGACTGCGGCGATGCGCGCACGCGCGCGGCGCAGCCGCTGCACCACATTGGCCAGCTCCTTGCCCAGCGTGGTCGGCGTCGCCGCCTGGCCGTGGGTGCGCGCGAGCATGGGCATGTCGGCCAGCTCATGTGCCAGCGCGAGCAGCTTGCCGATCAGCTGGTCCAGCGCCGGCAGCAGCACCTTTTCGCGCGCCTCTCCCGCCATCAACGCATGCGAGAGATTATTGATGTCCTCCGAGGTGCAGGCGAAATGGATGAACTCGGCGGCTGCGGCGAATTCGGCCTGCGCCGCAAATCGCTCCTTCAGCCAGTACTCGATCGCCTTGACGTCGTGGTTGGTGCGCGACTCGATTTCCTTGACCCGGGCCGCATCGGATTCGGAGAATTCCGCCGCAGCCTGACGCAGCGCGCTCTGCGCCGCCGCCGAGAAAGGCTTGAGTTCGGCCACGCCGGGATGCTGCGCCAGCGCGATCAGCCACTCGATTTCCACGCGTACGCGATAGCGGATCAGCGCCGCCTCGCTGCAGAACGCGGCGAGCGGCGCGAGTTGCTTGTGGTAGCGCCCGTCTAGTGGCGAAAGCGCGCTGAGCGGCGAGGGCATTTTGCAGTGTTTGACAATTGCACGACAAAGTTCATTTTATCATGCGATCGAACTCCCGGCTTCGAGTGCAGACGGGGTCGATGCTATAATCCGCATTCTTCAAGAACGACTTGCGGCAAATCCACGATGAGATTACTAGGCTCGCTCACCAGCCCCTATGTTCGCAAGGCGCGCATCGTATTGGCAGAGAAAAGAATCGACTACAGTTTCGAATTGGACGATCCCTGGAATGAAAATTCCCGCGTTCCCGACGCCAACCCGCTGGGCAAGGTGCCGGTGCTGGTGCTCGACGACGACAGCACCCTGTTCGATTCGCGCGTGATCGTCGAATTTCTCGACAGCGTATCGCCGATCAGCCGGCTGATTCCCACCAATAATCGCGAGAAGATCGAAGTCAAGCGCTGGGAAGCGCTGGCCGACGGCGTGCTGGACGCCGCGGTCGGGGTGGTGCTGGAACGCCGCCGCCCTGCAAAACAGAAAAGCGAAACCGCGATCAAGCGCCAGATGGAAAAAATCGAACGCGGCGTCGCGGTGATGGCGCGGGACCTGGGCGACAAGCCCTGGTGCACCGGCAATGCGTTCGCGCTGGCCGACATCGCCTGCGGCGTTGCGCTCGGCTATCTCGACTTCCGCCTGGGTCAATTCGACTGGCGCGTGCAGCACGCGAACCTGGCCAAGCTCGCGGCCAAACTGGCGGAACGCGCCTCGTTTGCCGATACCGTGCCGCAGGACGCGCAGACCATCGCACCAAAGCCGCGCAAGCAGTCCAGGCAGGCAGTCCCCTACTGAATCACGCCGCCGCCCAGGCACACCTCGCCCTGATACAGCACCGCCGATTGTCCCGGCGTGATCGCCCATTGCGGCTTTTCAAATAGAAATTCGCAGACGCCGGGCTGCGCATGCGAGATGCGGCAGGGCGCATCGGCCTGACGGTAGCGCGTCTTGGCTGCATAGGCCGGCGCCGCATCCGGCGTGCTGCCGCTGATCCAGGACAGGTCCGCGGCAAGCAGGCGCTCGCGCAGCAGCAGCGGATGCTCGTGGCCGCGCACCACGATCAGCGTGTTGCTTGCCATGTCCTTGCCCGCGACGTACCAGGCCTCGCCTTCGCCCGCGCCGCCCTTCATTCCGCCCAAGCCGATACCCTTCCTCTGCCCGATGGTGTAGAAGGCGAGCCCGGCGTGCTCGCCGACGAGCTTGCCCTCGGGCGTGCGCATCGGACCGGGGCTGCGCGGCAGGTAACGGTTCAGGAACTCGCGAAACGGACGCTCGCCGATGAAGCAGATGCCGGTAGAATCCTTCTTCGCGTGCACCGGCAGGCCTGCCTCGCGCGCGATCCTGCGCACCTCGGTCTTCTTCATCTGCGCCAGCGGGAACACCGCGCGCGCGAGCTGCGCCTGGCTCAGCCGGTGCAGGAAGTAGCTTTGGTCCTTGGACTTGTCCGCCGCCTTGAGCAGCTCGTAGCGCCACTGCGCCTCGCGCAGCCCCGCGCCGTTTTCACCAACGGCGGCGTCTACACGACGGACGCCGGCACCGATTTCACCAACGCCGACGTCTACACGACGGACGCCGGCACCGATTTCACCAACGCCGGCGTCTACACGACGGACGCCGGCGTAGTGTCCGGTGGCGATGCGCTCCGCGCCCAGTGCGATCGCGTGATCTAGAAACGCCCTGAACTTGATTTCGGCGTTGCACAGCACGTCCGGATTGGGCGTGCGGCCGCTGCTGTATTCGGCGAGGAAGGCGCTGAACACGCGGTCCTTGTATTCGGCGGCGAAATTGACCGCCTCCAGTTCGATGCCGATGACGTCGGCGACGGCGGCGCAGTCGATCAGGTCCTGGCGCGTCGAGCAATACGCATCGTCATCGTCGTCCTCCCAGTTCTTCATGAACAGGCCGACGACCTCGTATCCTTCGCGCTTCAGCAGCAGCGCCGCCACCGCCGAATCGACGCCGCCGGACATGCCTACGACGATCTTTTGCCTACTGGACATTGGGCGTCCTGTACGCCAGCCAGTCCCGCACCGGCAATACCAGCGCCGGCCGGCCGTTGTCGAAGAACCAGCTGTCGACGACGTAGTCCGTCTGCGTCGCGCGCTCGCGGATGCGTGCCGCCCAATGCTCGAAGAAGAGCAGGCGGCTGCGCATGACCGGTTCCAGTACCTCGTGAAACCTGAGCCAGCCGTGCGCCTGCAACAGCCTGAGGAAGGCGCTGCTGTTGGTCGAGTGGTCGATGCAGTCCATCTCTCCGTTTTCCCCGCCGTCGGCGTAATTGCCGCCTTTGTCGCGCCACACCGGCGTCTGCGCGCCGGCGATGGCGTACATGCGGCCGATGACCAGGGAGATTGCTTCGCGCTCGGCCGCCGCATCGCCCGCCACCGCGAGCAGCCGTTGCAGGCCTTCAAGGTCTGCCTCGCTGTAGTCCACCGGCGCCCGCGCATTGCAGCCGTAGTTGTAGCAGATCGTCACTTCCTCGGCGCGCGCGCGCGCCCCCGGCAGGATCAACGCCGCCAGCAGCAGCAAGCCGCGGGCGCGGACGCTAGGCATGATCGACCAGCGCGTCCAGCGGGAAACGCCTGCCCGCGAGGTAGTCCTCCATGCAGCGCAGCACCAGCGGGCTGCGATGGCGTTCGCGCAGGCCGCGTATCTCGTCCGGCGCCAGCCACACGGCGCGCACGATGCCCGCATCCAGTTTGCGCCCGGGCTCGTGCTCGCCCAGATCGCCGCAGAAGGCGAAGCGCACATAGGTCACGCCGTCGCCGGACGCCGAATCGGGTTTGCGCCAGCGATAAATGCCCACCAGCGCGCGCGGCTGGAAATGCCAGGCCGATTCCTCCAGCACCTCGCGCCGGCAGCCCTCGACCAGCGACTCGTATTGCTCCAGGTGCCCGGCCGGCTGATTGAACAGCATGCGCCCCTCGTCTTCCTCCTCCACCAGCAGGAACCTGCCGCCGCGCTCGATCACCGCGGCAACGGTGACGCTCGGTCGTGATTCCACGTTCAGCGGCTGTTGCTGCGGATGAATTCGGCCATGCGCGCAACACCCTGCTCGATCGCCTGATTGGACGCGGCATAGGAAAAGCGGATGTGCTGGCCCTCGTCCGGGACGCGCGCGCCGAAGTGGATATCGGCCAGCACCGCCACGCCGGCCTCGTTCAGCAGGCGTTTTCGGAGTTCCTCCGAATCCCTGGCGCCGATCATGCGGCAGGCCTCGGTGACGTTGGGCCAGGCGTAGAAGGCCCCGCCCGGAAGTTTGCAGCTCACGCCCGGCACCCGGTTCAGCAGGCCGACGATCAGGTCACGCCGGGCGAGGAAGCTCGCGCGCATTTTGCGCGGCTCCTCCTGCGGGCCGTTCAGCGCCTCCACTGCCGCCCACTGGCTGATGTGCGAGGCGCAGGAATCGGTGTTGGTCACCCAGCGCACGAAATGCGGCGCGAGCACCGGGTTCGAGGCGAAGCCGATGCGCCAGCCGGTCATGGCCCAGGTCTTGGAGGCGCCGTCGGAAATGATCGTGCGCTCATACATGCCGGGCAGCGCGGCGATAGAGACGAACTCGCCCTGGTAGAGCAGGCGCGAATAGATTTCGTCGGCGAATACCCAGATGTCCGGATGCCGGCGCAGCACGGCGGCGATCTCCTCGAGGTCTTTGCGCGAAAGGATGCCGCCGGTCGGATTGTGCGGTGAGTTGAGGATCAGCAGCCTCGTCCTGGGCGTGATCTTCGTCTCGAACTCGGCCGGGTCGAAAGCGAAGTCGCGCGCCTCGCGCAGGTACAGAGGCACCGGCACCGCGCCGCAGGCGAGGATCTGCGATTCATAGATGGGGAAACCGGGATTGGGGTAGATCACCTCGTCGCCGACCCCGTAGTCGGTGGTGCACAGGATGGAGTAGGCGATGAACGGCTTCGCGCCGGCGCCGATCACGACGTGTTCGGGGTCGATGCTGAGGCCGCGCAGCCGGCCCATGTCCCCGGCGGCCGCCGCGCGCAGCTCGGCGATGCCGGCCGAGGGCGTATAGCCGTGCCGCCCTTCGCGGATCGCCCTCACCGCTGCGTCCTGGATATTGGCCGGCGTGTGGAAATCGGGCTGGCCGATACAAAATGAAATGATGTCCTTGCCCCGGTGCACGAGCTCATTGACCTCGGCCAGGACGACGAAGGCGTTCTCCGTGCCTAACTCGGCGCTGCGGCGGCTGGGTGCTGGCATGCTGGCATCTTTCATCGGGGCGGGCGAAGACGCGATTTTATCGCATGTGACGCGCCGGCAGTCCGCGGCTGCTATCATCGGCAAAAAACGAAGCGGAGAAGCCCATGCTGGTCAGCTGCGTTGCCTATGAAGACGGCAAGAAACTCGGCGACATCGAGAAGAAGGACATCAGCGAGTACGTGCGGCGGCCCGAGTGCCTGCTTTGGGTCGCGCTGTTCGAACCCGACCCGGACGAACTGTCCGAAATGCAGCAGGAGTTCGACCTGCACGCGCTTGCCGTCGAGGATGCGCATCATGGCCACCAGCGGCCCAAGATCGAGGAGTACGGCGACTCGCTGTTCGCCGTGCTGCAAACGGTAGAGATCGAGGAAGGCGAACTCGTCATCGGCGAGGTCAACGTCTTTGTCGGGCCCAACTACGTGCTTTCGGTGCGCAGCCGTACCAGGCACGGATTCGCCGCGGTGCGCGCCCGCTGCGAGCGCGAGCCCCACCTGCTGCGCCAGGGCTCGGGCTTCGTCTTGTACGCGCTGATGGACGCCGTCGTCGACCGCTACTTTCCGGTGCTCGACGCGGTCGAGGACGAGCTGGAAGCGGTGGAGCAACGGATTTTCTCCGGCCAATCGACACGTGCCAGCATCGAGTCGCTGTACGAATTGAAGCAAAAGCTGATGACGCTCAAGCACGCGGCCGGTCCGCTGCTCGACGCGACCGGCAAGCTGCACGGCGGCCGGGTGCCGCAGGTGTGCGGCGGCACCCAGGAATATTTCCGCGATGTATCCGACCATCTGGTGCGCATCAACCAGTCGATCGACAGCCTGCGCGACATGTTGACCACCGCGATCTCGGTCAATCTGTCGCTGATCACCCTGCAGGAAAACGAGACCACCCGGCGCATCGCGGCCTATGCCGCCTTGGTAGCCGTCCCGACCATGATCGCCGGCGTCTACGGCATGAACTTCAAGAACATGCCCGAGCTCGCCTGGGAATACGGCTATCCAGTCGCGCTCGCCATCATGGCTATCCTGGACACCGTCCTGTTCTATCGCCTGCGCAAGGCCGGCTGGCTCTGAATCGAAGCGCGGTGCCGCGAATCGGCGGCGAGCCCAGTCGCCGATCGGCGACTCAAGTTCCGCCAGCGCTCAGTACCCACCCGGGCGGGTGACCGGGTTCGATGCGTCGAGAAAATATCCTTGCACTATCGGTGCATATCGTTGCATAATTATGCAATGAAAGATATAAACGCAAATTTTTCATATAATTATATCAGGTAGCCCGATGAGCCGAACAAGCAAGTTCGATTATCAGGCCGCGATCGAGAAGAATCTCATTGCCTGGCCGGACGGGCTCACGCTGGACGAATTGCTGGAGCGTTCCGCGCTCGAAGTCGACCGCTCCACCCTGTTCCGCCATCTCACGCGCCTGATCGAACGCGGGCGCGCAGAGCGCATCGGCAAGGCGCGCGCAACGCGCTATCGCTTGCTCGGCGCGGCGCCGGTCAAGCCCGAAGCGGGCCTCCCCGACGCAGCGCCGACGGCGCCTCCCGTGCCGCCCCAAGCGCCGGACGACCATCATGACAGGTCCGCCGCACCGGCTGCCGCTTCGACGCTAGCGTCGCGCGCCGAGCCGGATGTTACGCCCCCAGTACCGCCCGCGGATTCTTTCGGTGCCCCGGGCGACCCGCCTGCACGCGACCGGCCCGACAGCACACCCGCAAGCCCGCAGGCGCCGTTTGCATTCACCGCCGGCGCCTTCCCGTCCTCCGCGCGTTCGGACGGCGCGGCGCTCGAAGATTCCAGGCATGGGCCATTGCTCATAAAGGCGGTGCGCCGCATCGTGCGCGAGCGCAAGCGTTTCAACCCGGTGAACCTGGACATCTACCTCTCGCTGCTGGTGCCGCGCGAGGAACTGGATGAATTTGCCGCCGAGGTAAGAAAGGAGCTCAACGGACTGAATGCGGACAATCTGCACCGGTTCGGCATTTCACCGGCGGAGTTCAGCGGCTACACCCCGCTGGAAGAATATTCGGAAGCGTCCCCAGGCTAAGCGTGCTTGCCGGCGTCTGCCGGATACCCGGGCGCGGTCCTAAGCGGCTTTCGCCAGCACCGCCTGCAGCAGCACGTCGCAGCCCGCGGCGAGGTCCTCAGGCTTGGCGTTCTCGATTTCGTTGTGGCTGATGCCGCCTTCGCAGGGCACGAATATCATCGCGCTCGGTGCCACGCCTGCAATATGCACGGCATCGTGGCCGGCGCCGCTGACGATGTCCATGTGCGCATAGCCCAGCCGGCCGGCGCCGTCGCGCACCGCAGCCACGCAATCGCGGTCGAAATGGCAGGGCGGAAAGAACACGGTCTGGCGGATGTCGATCTGCAGGCGCTGCTCCGCGGCAAGCGTCGCCGCCGCTGCGCGCAGGCCCTGCTCCATGCGGTCCAGGCCGGCGATATCGGTGTCGCGGAAATCGACCGAAAACATGGTTTCGCCGGGCACCACGTTGCGCGAATTGGGCCGGTTCACGATCATGCCGACGGTGCCGCGCGCGTGCTCGGTCGCCTTGGCCAGGCGATTGACCTCCTGGATCAGGTAGCTTGCGCCCAGCAGCGCGTCGCGCCGCAGCTGCATCGGCGTCGGGCCGGCGTGCGCATCCATCCCTGTCACCGTCACGTCGAACCAGCGCTGGCCGAGCGCGCCGGTCACGACGCCTATGGTATTGCCGGTGTTCTCCAGCAGCGGCCCCTGCTCGATATGCGCCTCGAAATACGCCGCCAGCGCGCGCCCGCCCACCGGCGCCGCCCCGGCGTAGCCGATCGCGCGCAGCGCATCGCCGAAGGACACGCCCTCGAGGTCGCGCGCGGCCAGGATTTCCTGCGTCGTATGCACGCCGGCAAATGCGCCCGAGGCACCCATCACCGGCAGGAAGCGCGAGCCTTCCTCATTGGTCCACATCGCCACTTCGAATGGTAGCCGGGTCTCGATCGCATGGTCGTTCAGGCTGCGCGCCACTTCCAGCGCCGCCATCACGCCATAGCAGCCGTCGAAGCGCCCGCCCGAGGGCTGGGTATCCAGGTGGCTGCCCGAGACCACCGGCGCGGCGCCGGCTTCGCGCCCGCGGCGGCGCGCAAAAATGCTGCCGACGCCGTCGACGCTCACCGCCAGCCCCGCCTCCTTGCACCAGCGCACGAACAGGTCGCGCGCCTGGCGGTCCAACTCGGTCAGCGTCAGGCGCTTCACCCCGCCTTTGGGCGTGGCGCCGATTTTCGCCATCTGCATGAGCGAGTCCCACAGGCGCTCGCCGTTGATCCGAAATTGCGCCGGTTTCGATTTTGTGTCCATGTTTATGCGCCCCGGTTCAGGTCAGCTCGCGCACCACCGCGCTCACCACGCCGAACATTTCGTCCAGATGTTTCTTCTCCACGATCAGCGGCGGGCAGAACGCGATGTTGTCCCCGATCGGGCGCACGAACACGCCGCGGTCCCAGCATTTCTCGAACACTTCCTTCGCGCGCGCGCCCGGCGCGCCCTCGCGCGGCGCGAATTCGATCGCGCCGATCAGGCCGAGGTTGCGGCAATCGATGACGTGCGGCAGGCCCTTGAACGCATGCACGCCCTGCTCGAACTCGGCCGCCAGGGCCTGCGCGCGCGTGAGCAGGTCCTCCTCCGCATAGGTGTTCAAGGTGCCCAGCGCCGCCGCGCTCGCGAGCGGATGCCCCGAATAGGTATAGCCGTGGAAGAAGTCGATGCCGTTGCCCGCGGCCTGCATGAAGGTGTCGTAGATGCCCCGTTTCACGATCACCCCGCCCATGGGCACGGTGCCGCTGGTGATGCCCTTGGCGAAAGTGATGAGATCGGGCGTGACGCCGAAGTATTCGCTCGCGAACGGCTTGCCCAGGCGCCCGAAACCGGTGATCACCTCGTCGAATATGAGCAGGATGCCGTGTTTGTCGCAGATCTGGCGCAGGCGCTCGAGATATCCCTTGGGCGGGATCAGCACGCCGCCCGCGCCGGACACCGGCTCCACGATCACTGCGGCGATGTTCGAAGCGTCGTGCAGCGGGATGATCCTTTGCTCGAGCTCGTCGGCGAATTCGGCGCCCGCGGCCGGCTGGCCGCGCGAAAACGCGCTGCGCGCCGGATCATGGGTGTGGCGCAGGTGGTCGACGCCGGGAATCATCAGGCCATAGGCCTTGCGGTTGGCGGGCACCCCGCCCACGGAAATGCCGGCGAGGTTGACGCCGTGATAGCCGCGCTCGCGGCCGATGAAACGCGTGCGCGTGCCTTCGCCCTTCAGGCGGTGGTAGGCGAGCGCGATCTTCAGCGCGGTGTCCACCGCCTCGGAGCCGGAGTTGACGAAGAACACGTGCTCCATGCCCTCGGGCGCGAGCCCGGCGACGCGCCGCGCAACTTCGAACGGTAGCGGATGGCCGAGCGAGAACGACGACGAAAAATCCAGGATCCCCGCTTGCCGGCGTATCGCCTCGACGATCTTCGGCCGGCAATGCCCGGCGTTGACGCACCACAGCGTGGCCAGGCCGTCGAGCACCTTCTTGCCCTCGACCGTGGTGTAGTACATGCCTTCTGCCGACGCGATCATGCGCGGCGCGAGCTTGAACGCGCGATTGTTCGTATAGGGCATCCAGTAGTGTTCGAGGCTCTGTTCCTGCGAAGGGCTTTGTGCTGCGTTCATGGTCTTCCCAAGGATTCTTCAGTAAAGAGGGAGCGCGGTCCGGCTGAGTTTGCCGCCGGCGCCGCGCGTCAGCCCAGCGTCGGCATGTTCAGGCCGGACGCGGGCGTATCTTCGTGCGGCCAGCGCGTGGTCACCACCTTGGTGCGGGTGTAGAACTTCACGCCCTCGATGCCGTGCACATGCAGGTCGCCGAACAGCGAATTCTTCCAGCCGCCGAAGGAATAGAAGGCCATCGGCACCGGAATCGGCACGTTGACCCCGACCATGCCCACCTGGATCTCCTCCTCGAAGCGGCGCGCGGCGCCGCCGGAATTGGTGAAGATCGCCGTGCCGTTGCCATAGGGGTTGGCATTGACCAGGGCGATCGCCTGTTCCAGCGTCTCGGCGCGCAGCACCACCAGCACCGGGCCGAAGATTTCGTCCTGGTAGATCTTCATGCCGGGCTTGACCTGGTCGAACAGCGTGGTGCCGATGAAAAACCCGCCCTCATGACCGGCGACCTTCTTGCTGCGCCCGTCGGCCACCAGCTTTGCGCCCTCGGCCACGCCGGTATCGATGTAGCCGGCGACCTTGTCGCGATGCGCCAGCGTGACCAGCGGGCCCATTTCCACGCCCGCAGCGTCGCCTGGCCCGACCTTGATCCTGGCAGCCTTGTCCGCCAGCATTTTCACCAGCGGATCGCCGATGGCGCCGACCGCGACCACCGCCGATATCGCCATGCAGCGCTCGCCCGCCGAGCCGTAGGCAGCGCCGATCAGCGCATCCGCGGTAAATTCCAGGTCCGCATCGGGCAGCACCACCGCATGGTTCTTGGCACCGCCCAGCGCCTGCACCCGTTTGCCGTTCCTGGCGCAGGTTTCGTAGATGTACTTCGCGATCGGCGTCGAGCCGACGAAGGACACCGCATGGATGCCCGGATGGTTGAGGATCGCATCCACAGCCTCCTTGTCGCCGTGCACGACGTTGAATACGCCGTCCGGAAGCCCGGCCTCGGTGAACAGCTCGGCCATCTTCATGCTCGCCGAGGGCACTTTCTCCGACGGCTTGAGGATGAAGGTGTTGCCGCAGGCGATCGCCACCGGGAACATCCACAGCGGCACCATCACCGGGAAATTGAACGGCGTGATGCCGGCACACACGCCCACCGCCTGGCGCAGCGTGTGGCTGTCCACGCCGGTGCCGGCGTTCTCTGTGTATTCGCCCTTGAGCAGATGCGGGATGCCGCAGGCGAACTCGATCACCTCGATGCCGCGCTGCACGCTGCCGAGCGCGTCGGGCAGGGTCTTCCCGTGCTCCTCCGAGGCGAGCCGCGCGAGTTCCTGCTGATTCGCCTGCATCAGCGCGAGGAACTTCTGCATTACGCGCGCGCGGCGCAGCGGCGGCGCGTTGCGCCATGCCGGCAGTGCGGCGCTCGCCGCCTTCACCGCATAATCCACGTCCTCCGCGTTGGCGAAAGGCACGCGCCGGATGACCTTGCCGGTCGCCGGATTGGTGACCGCGCCGCTGCGCGTGCCCGTAGACGCGAACGCCTTGCCGTTCACCCACAGGCTGATGCCGGACAGATTCAGGGATTTTTCATTGGGGAGGTTCATGCTCGATTCCTTCTCTAAAACCAAGGCCGGCGCGCGCCCGGCTTGCGCGCGCCGCGGGCGCCGGACGCGGCGAAAATGACGCCGGCTCGATGCGCAAAATCATACCATGACGGTGGCACCGTCTATTTTGCATTGTGGTATAAAATTCCGCGATTCGATAAATCGGGATGGTCCATGAGCGAAGCCGAATCCAAGAATTCGATCCAGGTCATCGAGCGCATGGCGCGCCTGCTCGATGCGCTGGCGCACTCGCCCGCACCCGCAAGCCTGAAACTGCTGGCGCAGGCGACCGCGCTGCATTCGTCCACCGCACATCGCATCCTCTCGGCCATGGTCAACGCGCGCCTGGTCGAACGCGCCGAACAGGGCAACTACCGCCTCGGCATGCGCCTGATCGAACTGGGCAACCTGGCCAAGTCGCGCGTGAGCGTGCGCGAGCTTGCGCTGCCGTTCATGCGCGAGCTGCACGCGGCCACCGGTGAAGCGGTCAATCTGTCGGTGCGGCGCGACGACGAGATCGTCTATATCGAGCGCAGCTCCAGCGGACGCTCGATGATGCGCGTGGTCAACGTGATCGGCGGGCGCGCGCCGCTGCACATCACTGCGGTCGGCAAGCTGTTCCTCCTCGAAGACGGGCCCGCAGGCGTGCGCGCCTACGCCGAGCGCACCGGGCTGCGCGGCCACACGCGCAACAGCCTCACCAGCCTCGCCGCGCTGGAGAAGGAACTGGAAAAGGCGCGCCGCCAGGGCTACGCCGTCGATCACGAGGAAGCGGAGCTGGGCGTGCGCTGCATCGGCGCCGGCATCCGCGACGATGACGGCACTCTGGTCGCCGGCCTGTCGGTATCGGCGCCGGCCGAGCGCATGAAACCCGGCTGGGCCGCGCTGGTGAAGCAGACCGCCGCGGACATATCGCGCGGCCTGGGTTATCGCGCCTAGTGAAGTTTGCGTAAATGGGTGACAACCCGTTTACGCCTGGAAACCTCCTTCTCCCTCTGGGAGAAGGATCAGAGGATGAGGGCTTGCGCGTATGGCGTTAATACGATGCTCAATCGGCGCTTACTGCGGCTTGATGCCGGCCGCCTTGATCACGCGCGCGTAATCGTCGAGCTCGCGGCGCACGAACTGGCTGAACTGCGCCGGCGTCATCTCCATCGTATCGTTGCCGAGCTTCGCCAGCCGGTCACGCACGCCCGGATCCTGCAGCGCGCGGTTCACGTCCTTCGAAATCTTGTCCACGATATTCGCAGGCACGCCGGCCGGACCCCACACGCCGAACCAGAGCGTGAACTCGAAGCCGGGAACCCCCGACTCCGCGATGGTGGGCACATTGGGCAGCAAGCTCGAGCGCCTGGCGCTGCTCACCGCGATGGCGCGCAGCTTGCCCTCGTTGATATTGGACAGCACCGCCGAGATCGGCCCGAAGTAATATTCGACGCGTCCGCCGAGCAGGTCGGTCATGACTTCCTGCGTGCCCTTGTACGGAATGTGCGTGACATCGACGCCGGTCGCCAGCTTGAACTTCTCCAGGTTGAGGTGGGTGCCGCTGCCCACGCCGGCGGAAGCGAAATTGATCTTGCCCGGACTGCCCTTGGCCTCGGCAACGAGCTCGGCCACCGATTTGATCGACGACCCCGGCAGCGTCACCAGCACGTTGGACTGCCCCGCAATCGGCGCGATATCGACGAAGTCCTTGAGCGTGTCGTAGGGAAGCTTCGCGTACATCGACGGCGAGGCGGCGTGCCCGGAGGAATCGATCAGCAGGGTATAGCCGTCGGGCGCCGCCTTGGCGACGACGCCGGAGGCGATGGTGCCGCCTGCGCCGCCGCGGTTTTCCGCGAGCACCGGCTGGCCCCAGTATTCGGACAGCTTCTGCGAAATGACGCGGCCGACGATGTCGGTAGCGCTGCCCGGCGGGAACGATATGACCATGTGCACCGGTTTGGACGGGTAGGCCTGCGCCCACGCGGCGCCTGGCAGCGCGAGCAACAGCATGGCGCAGAGAATGGTTGAGAATCTTCCGGTCGACTGCATGTTGGTTTCCTCCTTCTGTTGTTCTTGAATTAAGTCCGCGCACCGTGCCGTTCAGGCAAGGCCGTCGTCCACTGCCACCTTCTCCGGCCTGAGCTCGATCCCGGATGCGCGCGCCTGCTGCAGGATCAGCGTGGCAAAATCCTGTTCGCTCAGCCCGCTGCCCATCATGCTCTGGACCAGGTCGCGCGTGACCGAGGCCAGCGGCAGCGGCACCTCGTGCTTGCGCCCGGCATCGAGGCCGAGGTCGAGGTCCTTGCGCAGCAGCGCGGGCGTGAACGTGACCTTGAAGTCGAGATTGACCAGCGCCGGCGTCTTGTAGCGCGAGAACACCGAGCCCATCACGCTCTGGTTGATGAATTCGAGGAAGGCGTGACGCGGCACGCCCGCCTTCTGCGCCAGGATGGTGATTTCGCACAGCGACTGGATCACCACGCCGAGAAACACGTTGTGACAGATCTTGACGATGCGCGCGAGCTCGCCTTCGCCGACGTAGCTCGCCGCCGGGGCGATCAGCTTCAATAGCGGCGCGACCTCGTCGAACACTGCCTTCGGCCCGGAGCAGACGAAGGACAGCTTGCCCGCTTTGATCACCTTGGCATTGCCCGACACCGGCGCCGCCAGCAGCTGGGTTCCGCGCGCGGCGAGGATTTCGCGCAACTCCGCCGATCCTTCGAGCGAAATCGACGAGCATTCGACCAGGATGCGCGGCGCGGCGCGCTTGCCCCTGGCGCGTTTCCCCGCCCGCGAAAGCAACCCGCCCTTGCCGCTGACCACTTCCTTCACGTCGGCGTAGGTGGACACCATGCAGAACACCACATCGCAGCCGGCGAGATCACTTGCCCGGTCGGCGATCTTCGCGCCGTATTGGGCCAGCGGCTCGGCCTTGGCGCGGGTACGGTTGTACACGGTCAGGTCGCAGCCAGCCTTGGCCAGGCGCAGCGCCATCTCGTAGCCCATGCGGCCGGCGCCGATCCAGCCTATGCGCGGCGCCTTCGTCTTCGACCCGGGCCTGCTCACAGCGACTTTCCCAGACTACCCTGATAAGGGTTGGCAATCGGCAGCTCTTCCGCCGGGTACAGGGAAATGATCTGCGGGCCCTTGGGCGTGAGGATCACCTCCTCCTCGATGCGCGCGGCCGAGAAACCGTCGCTGGCCGGGCAGTAGGTCTCCACCGCGAACACCATGCCGGCCTTGAGCTCGATCGGTTCCTTGAACGAAGTCAGGCGCGAAATCAGCGGCCGCTCGTGCAGCCCGAGACCGAGGCCGTGGCAGAAATTGAGGCCGAAGGCGTCCATCTCGCTGGCGAAGCCGGCCTGCTCCGCCTTGGGCAGGGCGGCGGCGATGCGGTCGCTGCTCACGCCTGGGCGCAGCAGGTCGATGGCCACGTCCATCCATTCGCGCGCTTTCTTGTAGGCGCTGCGCTGCGACGCAGTGGCGCGGCCGACGTTGAAGGTGCGGTAATAGCAGGTGCGATAACCCATGAAGGACTGGATGATGTCGAAGAAGGCCTGGTCGCCGGGCCGGATCAGCCGGTCGGTAAAATTGTGCGGGTGCGGCGAGCAGCGCTCGCCCGCGATCGAATTGATCGCCTCGACGCAGTCCGAGCCCATTTCGTACAGCCGCTTGGTGGCGAGCGCGACGATGTCCGATTCGCGCACGCCGGGCTTGAGCGCTTCGGCGATGTCCTGGTACACGCCGTCCACCATGGCCGAGGCCATATTGAGCAGAGTCAGCTCGTCGATGTTCTTGACTTCGCGCGCGGAGAGCATGGTCTGCTGGCCGTCGCGCACCTCGATGCCGGCGCGCTGCAGTTCGAAAATCATCGGCAGCTCGACCATGTCCACGCCGAGGGGCATATCGCCCACGCCTTCGGCGTCCAGAATAGCCTTGATCTCCTGCGCCGCGTTGCGGAACAGGGTGAGGTCGGCGCCGGTGGCGCCGCGCAAGCCCAACATGCCGGCACGGCAATGGTCATGGTGCAGCCACGGCGCATGCAGCTTGTGATGCCGCGCGGCGGAGCCGAAATCCCAGATCCAGGGGTCGCCGTTGCCGGTCAGCAGCGAATAGCGCGTGAGCTTGTCGCGCGCCCATTCTCCGATCACGGTACTGGTGGTGTAGCGGATGTTGTGCTGGTCGAAGGAAAGCAGCGCGCCCAGCCCGGAATTGGCCAGCGCCGCGCGCGTGCGCGCGAGGCGGTAGTCGTGCAGGCGGCGGAAATTGATGCGCTCCTCGAAATCCACCTGCGTATGCCCGGGCGCGCCGATCGGCCGGTCCCACTTGAAATGCGGGTTGATGTCGTCAGGCTTGACGACCTTCGGTTCTTTCGCTTTCTTCTTCGGCATGAGTCCGGTCCCCGATTGTGCGATACTGTGGATGCAATACTCTATGCAATCGATTGCATAACGATAGACCATATCCGCAGCCGCGGCAACACCCGATGGCCATTGCATGAAGACCAAGCGCACCGGCATCCAGGCCCTGGCCGAAGCGGCCGGGGTGCATCCGTCGACCGTGTCGCGCGCGCTCAATCCGCGCACCCGCAGCCTGGTGAGCGAAAAGGTGGCGAAGCGCCTGGAGGCGCTCGCGCGCAAGCTCGGCTACAGTCCGGATCCGGTGGCCGCAGGCCTGCGCACGCGGCGCTCGGGCACCGTCGGCGTGCTGATTCCCGACATCGCCAACCCGGTATTCCCGCTGATCCTGCGCGGCATCGAGGAAGCGCTGGCCGCGGCCGGCTATACGGCGATCATCGCCAACACCGACAACGACCCGGGCCGCGCGCGCGCCGCGTTCGCGCGCCTGACGGCACGGCGCATCGACGGCGCCATCATCGCCACTGCCACACGGCGCGACGCGCTCATCGCGCAATGTCTAGTCCTCGGGCTGCCGACGGTGCTGGTCAACCGCGCCGCCGACGGCGGCAAGGTTTCGGCCGTCGTCAACGATGACCGCGCCGGGATCGCCTTGGCCGTAGCGCACCTGGTCGCGCTCGGGCATCGCGCGATCGGCCATGTCGCCGGACCGGGCCATATTTCCACCGGGCAGGCGCGCCGCGCCGGCTTTCTCGCCGCGGTCAAAGCGCATGACCTGGCGCCGGCCCCGGTCGCCGTCGCCGACAGCTACAGCGTCGCCGCGGGGGAGCGCGCCTGCGCGCAGCTGCTCGGCCAGGCCCGGGCCATCAGCGCCATCGTCGCCGCCAACGACCTGCTTGCGCTGGGCTGCTACGACGCGCTCGCGCGCCGCGGGCTGGCCTGCCCGCAGGCGCTCTCGATCACCGGGTTCAACGACATGGCCTTCGCCGATCGATTCGACCCGCCGCTCACGTCGGTGCGCATCCAGCACCGGGTCATGGGCGCGGAGGCGGCGCGCCTGCTGCTCGCGCAAATCGAGAATCCGCGCGCCGCGGCGCAGGAAATCAAGCTTCAGCCGGAGCTGGTGGCACGCGGCTCGAGCGCGCCGCCGCCGCTAGCCCGGAAACGCTGAGATGGAAAGCGCGATCAGCAGCTGCGCCATCCAGTAGGTACCGAGGGTGAGCACCCGCTCCGCGCGGAAGGCCAGGCGGAAGCGATTGATCGCCAGCGCCGAATCCGAGACGACGAATAGCGCGGCACCGAGCGCCGCTGACAGCGCCGGCGCGCCTCCCAGGTCCTGCCAGCGGCCGGCAGCCTGCCCGGCCATGGCCGCGATCGCAACCACGTAGGCGATGACCGGGCCGCGCAGCGCGGGCTTGATGCCGCTCCATACCGCCAGAACGACGCCGCCGCCGGCGGCAAAATAGGGCAGCCAGAGCAGCGGCGCCGCAGGAAACGGCACGCCGATGCTGAACGCGCAGATGTAGCACAGGTGCGCCAGCAGGAAACTCAGCAGCCCGGCGACGAAGCGGTCGCGCGGCAGCATCAGGAACACGTCGCCCGCAGTGGACAGCGCCAGGCCCGCGAGCACCGCCCAGCGATAGGCGGGCGCGGCTGCGGGAACGGAGAACGCAAGCGCCATGACCAGCAGCGTCGCCAGGGGCTTGAACACATAGGCCTGCCAGCGCTGCGCCGCGCCGAGATAGTGCGCCCGGATCGCGAGTACGGCGGCGAATACGACCGAAACGCTCAGGATAGTCTGGACCAGGGGCATTGCGGCTCGCTAGGCTGGCTGGGATTGATGCAGGCCAATATAGCCCAAGCCGGCCGGCGCGTCCTGCGCGCGGCGCGCTGCGGCCGGGGTTTCGCCATACATCGTATTTTCGAATAATGATGTAACGATATTCGAATTTACAAGCAGGTCCGCCGTGCTTAGGATGGCCTTGTCCACGGCCCGGTGCGCAAAGCAGCGCGTGCCGCGCACCCAAGTCTGAAAGGAGAACGACTCATGAACCTGCCGAACCAGCCCCAACTCGCCGTCGCCGGCGCCGAACGCCCGATCGCCGCGGCGCCGGCCGCCAACAAGGTCGTGCGCAACACCTACCTGCTGCTGTCGATGACGCTGGTGTTCAGCCCACTCGCGGCGGCCGCATCAATGGCGCTGAAGCTGCCCCACCCGGGATTGGTGCTGACCCTGGTCGGCTATTTCGGCCTGCTGTTCCTGACCACCAGATTTCGCGACCGCGCGCTCGGCCTGGCGTTCGTGTTCGCGCTTACCGGTTTCATGGGCTATACGCTGGGCCCGATACTCAATGTCTACCTCGCCCTGCCCAACGGCGCGCAGGTGGTCATGACTGCGATGGGCGGAACCGGCGCGATCTTCCTCGGGCTGTCGGGCTACGCGCTCGCGAGCCGGCGCGATTTCAGCTTCATGGGCGGCTTCCTCACGGTCGGCATCCTGGTCGCCTTCCTTGCCGGGCTCGGCGCCCTGTTCTTCGACATGCACGGCCTGTCGCTTGCGGTTTCGGCCATGTTCGTGCTGCTGATGTCGGGCCTGATCCTGTACGAGACCAGCAACATCATCAACGGCGGCGAGACCAACTACATCATGGCCACGGTGACGCTGTACGTGTCGATATTCAACCTGTTCACCAGCCTGCTGCACCTGCTCGGTTTCGCCGGCCGCGAAAACTGAGCCGCGCCTGCGCCGGCGACAACCGTGGACTGGATCGCCTCGCCCGAGGCCTGGATCGCGCTCGCCACCCTGACCACGCTGGAAATCGTGCTCGGGGTGGACAACATCATATTCATTTCCATCCTCGCCGGCCGCCTGCCCCCGGAGCAGCGCCAGCGCGCGCGCGTGCTTGGCCTCGGCCTTGCCATGTTCACGCGCATCGCGCTGCTCCTGTCCCTGGCCTGGATGATGCGGCTTACCAGTCCGCTGTTCGCGCTGTACGGCAACGAATTCTCCGGCCGCGACCTGATCCTGCTCGGCGGCGGGCTGTTTCTGCTGGCCAAGGCGGTCACTGAAATCCACAATGCGCTGGAAGGCGGCGGCGAGCACGAGTTCGAGAGCAGCCGGCAGCCGGGCTTCCTCGGCACGCTGGTGCAGATCGCGCTGATCGACATCGTATTTTCGCTCGATTCGGTGATCATGGCGGTCGGCATGGTCGACACGGTTCCGGTGATGGTGCTCGCCATCGTCATCGCCGTCGGGGTGATGATGTTCGCGGCGAAGCCGATAGGCGATTTCGTCGACGCGCATCCCACCGTGAAAATGCTGGCCCTCGCCTTCCTGATCCTGGTCGGCGTGGCCCTGATCGGCGAAGGCTTCGCGCTGCATATCCCGAAGGGCTATATCTACTTCGCCATGGCGTTTTCCGTGGCGGTGGAGATGCTCAACCTGCGGGTGCGCAAACGCCGGCCCGTGCCCCTGCGCCTGCACAAGGAACTGGCGCCGCCTCGTTTGCCGCAGCCTTGATGGCGTCCGGGCGTCGGTTTACTGCAGCTCGATCTGGGCGCGAAAGCAGGCCACGTTCACTACCAGTCCCGGCAGCAGCCACTGGAACAAACGGACGACGGCCAGCACTTCGTCCAGCGGTGCATCGCGCTCGGCTGCAGCACGAAGGCTGGCGCTGCCGCGCCTGTCCGGCACGGGCAACGTCTTCCAGCTCTCCAGCGCGAACGCGTGGACCGACTGCACTATGCCTTCGTAAGCCGGACTGTTGACCTTCTCGCGGACGTCGGCCCAGGCGCGGGCGAAATAACTCGGCCAACGCGCGAGCGCCCGGTAGTCGGTATTGACGAAAGGCAGTCCGAGGGTGTCTTTGATGTCCCTGTAGACCGCCGCGGTCGGCGCATCGGCATGGTGCGCTTCCATCAGGACCAGGCGCGCCGCCGCCGGGGACGCGATGCGCCGCACCAGCGGCTCGAGGCGCCCCGCCCGGCCGACTTCATGCCCCTCCAGCAGCAGGCGTGCGGCCGTCGCAATCATCAGGTAGGGCATATTGCCGCGGGAAAACACTTCGATCAGATCCCGGATTTCGTCGAGTTCCTGTTCTGCATAGCCCAGCGCCTGCAATTCGCCTTCCAGGCGTGCCGGCTTGAGCGGCGCTGCCGCCGTTTCAACGTGGACGCGCAATGCGCGGCAGGCCGCGGCGAACTCCGCGCTTTCGCAGACCGTGCGCAGCCCGTCCCACAGCGTGCCGTAGAAAGTCGGGTAATGCGCGAAGGCCATGGTCACCACGCCCATCCACGGCACCTGCAGCGCCGACTTGGTCTGTTCGTATACCGCCTTGAGCCGGGCATCGGCGCGGATTTCCGCTACCGGGTGAATCGCCGGGATCGGATCCGGCTTGAGCCGGGGCATGGTCTGGTTCATCGCGCGCCCGCTCGCCGCCTACTGCTTGAGCTCGGGAAAGTCTTCCTCGAAGAACTCCCACTCGGCCCGCCCGCCCTTGCTGCGCCGCTCGGCTTCGATGCCGCGCAGCTGCACGCGGCGGATCTTGCCCGAAATCGTCTTGGGCAGATCCGAGAATTCGAGGCGGCGCACGCGCTTATAGGGAGCGAGATTGCCGCGCACGAAGGCGAAGATGTCCTTGGCCAGTTCCCGGCTCGGCTGCGTGCCCTGGGTCAGGATCAGGAAGGCCTTGGGCACGGCCAGGCGCACCGGGTCGGGGCTGGGCACCACGGCCGCCTCGGCGATCGCCGGATGTTCGATCAGCGCGCTCTCCAGCTCGAACGGACTGATGCGGTAATCCGAGGCCTTGAACACGTCGTCGGCACGGCCGACATAGGTTATGTAACCGTCGGCGTCGCGACTGGCGACGTCGCCGGTGCGGTAGTAGCCGGCGCGCGTGACTTCGGCGGTCTTCTCGGCGCTGTCCATATAGCCGACCATGAGCCCGAGCGGGCGCGGAGATAGCGACAGGCACACCTCGCCCTCGTCGGCTTCCCTGCCTTCGGGGTCGAGCAGCACCACGCGGTAGCCGGGCAGCGGCCGCCCCATCGATCCGGGTTTCAGCAGCTGGTTCGGCGAATTGCCGATCAGCGCGGTGGTCTCGGTCTGGCCGAAGCCGTCGCGCAACGTCAGCCCCCAGCCGCTTTTCACTTTTTCGATGATCTCCGGGTTGAGCGGCTCGCCGGCGCCGAGCAGCTCGCGCAGTTTCAGCCGGCCGCGATAGGCGCCGAGATCCTCCTGGATCAGCATGCGCCACACCGTCGGGGGCGCGCACAGCGTGGTGACGCCGCAGCGCTCGAGCACCGCGAGCATGGCCTTGGCGTTGAAGCGGCTGTAGTTGTAGATGAAGACGCAGGCGCCGGCATTCCAGGGCGAAAAGAAACAGCTCCAGGCGTGTTTCGCCCAGCCCGGCGAGGAAATATTCAGGTGCACGTCGCCCGGCTGCAGGCCGATCCAGAACATGGTCGACAGGTGCCCGACCGGATAGCTCTGCTGCGTATGCAGCACCAGCTTCGGCTTGGAGGTCGTGCCGGAAGTGAAGTAAAGCAACAGCGGGTCGCTGGCCTGCGTCGGGCCGTCGGGCGTGAACGCGCTCGCGCAGGCATCGGCTTCGGCGAAACTGCGCCAGCCGGGAACCGCCGCACCGACGGCGATGCGCGTGTAGCTTCCCGGCAGCGCGGCGAATTTTTCGGTGTTGGCGCTGCCCACGACCACATGGCGCACGTTGCCGCGCTCGAAGCGGTCCGACAGATCGTCGGGCGCGAGCATGGTGCTCGCCGGAATGACGACCGCGCCGAGCTTGAATGCCGCAAGCATGGTCTCCCACAGCGGGATTTCGTTGCCGAGCATGACCAGCACGCGATCGCCGCGCGCCACCCCCAGCGTGCGCAGCCAGTTGGCCACCTGGTTGGAGCGCGCCGACATCTGGGCATAGGAGCACTTGTCCTCGCTTCCGTCTTCGCCCACCAGCCACAAGGCCGGCTTGCCGTTGCCCGCGGCCATGGCGTCGAAGTAGTCGAGCGCCCAGTTGAATTCGCTCAGCACCGGCCAGCGAAAATCGCGCGTGGCGGCGAGATAATCAGCGCGATGCTCGAGCAGGAAATCGCGGGCTTCGATGAAGGGACGGGCGTTGGACATGGCAAACCCTTGTGCTGCGTGATGAAGGCTGGAAATTATGCGGCAGGATTGCAGCGATCACAATGGCGCCCGCGGCATGGCGCGAATCCGCGATCCGTTCGGGACAGTTACAATAGCTAGTGCCGCGCCGTCCGCGCGCTGCCGCACCGAACGCAAAGGAAGCCCGAGTGAAAAAGAAGACCCCGGAACAGCTGCGCAGCCACCGCTGGTACGGCGCCAGGGACATGCGCGCCTTCGGCCACCGTTCGCGCACGGCGCAGATGGGCTTTGACCGCAGCGATTACGCCGGCAAGCCGGTGATCGCGATCATCAACACCTGGAGCGACATCAATCCCTGCCATACCCACTTCAAGCAGCGCGTCGAGGAAGTGAAGCGCGGCGTGTGGCAGGCGGGCGGCTTCCCGGTGGAAATGCCGGCGATGTCGCTGTCGGAGCCGTTTCAGAAGCCGACCACCATGATGTACCGCAACTTCCTCGCGATGGAGACGGAGGAGCTGCTGCGCTCCTACCCCGCCGACGGCGCCGTGCTCATGGGCGGCTGCGACAAGACCACGCCGGCGCTGCTGATGGGCGCGATCAGCATGAACCTGCCGGCGATCTTCATGCCGGCCGGCCCGATGCTGCGCGGCAACTGGGGCGGCGCGACCCTGGGCTCGGGCTCGGACACCTGGAAATACTGGGCCGAGCTGCGCGCCGGCAATATCAGCGAACAAGACTGGCAGGAAATCGAGCAGGGCATCGCGCGCTCGCCCGGGCATTGCATGACCATGGGCACGGCCTCGACCATGACCAGCACCGCCGAAGCCATGGGCTTCACCCTGCCTGGCGCCGCTTCGATTCCGGCGCCGGACTCGCGCCACGCGGCGATGGCGACGCTCACGGGAAAACGCGCCGTGGACATGGTGTGGGAAGACCTGAAACCGCGCGACATCCTGCACGCGGACGCGATCCACAACGCCGTGACCGCGGCACTCGCGATCGGCGGCTCGACCAACGCCATCGTGCACCTGATCGCACTCGCGCGCCGCGCCGGCGTGCTGCTCGACCTCGACCTGTTCGACGCGCTCGCGCGCAAGACGCCGCTGCTGGCCAACATCCGGCCCTCGGGCAAGTACCTGATGGAGGATTTCTACTACGCCGGCGGCCTGCGCGCGGTGCTGAAGAACCTCGGCGGCCTGATCAAGGCCGGCGCCATGACCGTCAACGGAAAGACCATGGGCGAGAACATCGCCGATGCGAAAGTGTTCGACGCCGAAATCATCCGCTCCGTCGACAAACCCCTGGTCGCATCCGACAGCCTGGCGGTATTGCGCGGCAACCTCGCGCCCGACGGCGCGGTGATCAAGCCGCCTGCGGCCGAACCGCATTTGCACCGGCACACCGGCAGAGCGGTGGTGTTCGCCGACTACAACGACATGGCCGCGCGCATCGACGATCCGGCGCTGCCGGTGGACAAGGATTCGGTGATCGTGCTCAAGCACGCCGGCCCGCTGGGCGGTCCCGGCATGCCCGAGTGGGGCCAGCTGCCGATCCCGCAGAAGCTGCTGAAGCAAGGCGTGCGCGACATGGTGCGCATATCGGACGCGCGCATGAGCGGCACCTCCTACGGCGCCTGCGTGCTGCACGTGGCGCCCGAATCCTTCATCGGCGGGCCGCTGGCGCTGGTGCAGGACGGCGACCTGATCGAGCTCGACGTCCCCGGGCGCAGGCTAAATCTCAAGCTCAGCGACGCGGAGCTGGCAAGACGCAAAGCCGCGTGGAAAGCGCCCGCGCCGCGCTACGAGCGCGGCTACGGCGCGGCGTTCTCGCAGCACATCACCCAGGCGAACGAGGGCTGCGATTTCGATTTCCTCGAAGCCGGCGCGGACACGCCGGACCCGGAGATACACTGAAGCCTGCGCAGCCGCACCGGCCCCTGGGGGCCTGAAAAACCGCAGCGGGAACAGCGCGCGCGCCGGGGGCTTGAAATCCATCCCGCCTGCCCAAAGTTACGGCTTTAGGACGACCTGGAGCGTCGTTATTACCGTAATTCAAGGAGGCTAATATGTATTATCGTTCGCAGTTCCCGCGCGACCTGTTCGCCGAACTCGACCGCCTGCAGCGCGAGATGCAGGAGGCCTTCGATCTGTCGCCGAGCATCCGCGGCCTGGCCCGCGGCAGCTTCCCCGCCATCAATGTGGGCGGGACGCCGCGCTCGGTGGAGATCTACGCCTTCGCGCCGGGCATCGATCCCGCCAGCATCGACGTGCAGCTGGAGAAGGGCACGCTCACCGTCGCCGGCGAGCGCAAGGAAGTCGAGGTGCCGGAAAAGGCCGCTGTGCACATCAACGAGCGTTTCGCCGGCACCTTCCGCCGCGCGATCACCCTGCCCGATGACGTGGACCCGGAGTCCATCGACGCCAAGTACCGCGACGGCCTGCTGCACATCGTGATCCAGCGCAAGCAGGAAGCGCAGCCGCGGCGCATCGCCATCAAGTAACAAGGAGCCCAGACCATGAACATGAACGAAAGCACCCAAGTCGCCAAGGCCGCGGAAAGCGCGCGCAACGACGCGGCGATGCTGCCGCCGGTCGACGTGATCGAGGACGCCAGCGGCATCACGCTCTATGCCGATCTGCCCGGCGTGCCCAAGGACAAGCTGAGCCTGCACGTGGAGGCCGACACCCTGACCATCGAGGGTGAAGTCGCCCTGGAGATGCCGCAGGGCATGGAGGCGACCCACGTCGAGGTGAGCCTGCCGCGCTACCGGCGCGTGTTCACCCTGTCCAAGGAACTGGACACGCAACGGGTCAACGCGGAGTTCAACCAGGGGCAGCTCAAGCTGCATATTCCGAAAGCCGAGCACGCCAAGCCGCGGCGCATCGAAGTCAAGGTGCACTGAGGCCGGCGACGCGAGCAGCGCGGGTGGCCGCGCTGCCGGCTAGCCGCCCTCGATTTTCGGGATGAAGTAGATCTCGCAGCCCGGCCGCAGGGCGTGGTGGTAGGCGACCTCGTGGATCTCGCCGTCGATGGCGACCGAGGTCTCCTCCTCCAGATATTCGCCCAGGCCGGGATAGCGCGTGTCCAGCGCGCGGATGACGTCGAGCAGTGTGACCGCCTCCCCGAGCCTCGCTGGCGCCGCCAGTCTCTAGTATGATCTCGGCGGGGGCGGGCGCGCCCTTCGCCGACCGGGTCCATCGGCGTTCCGGGAGAATCCAAAGAATATGGAAGACATCTGGGATGCGACCAAACTGGCACTCCTGGTCTATGCGATGGCCGCGGTGGTCTCCTTCCTGGTCGCATGCGTCATCCGCCTGACCTTTGCCGCCATCCGCCTGCACAGCGCCAGCGGCGCGGCGCCGCACGAACCGGCCGCAAAGGCCCCGCCGCAGTCGCCGCCGAAAAGCCAAGGCTGAGCATGCCGCACATCGACATCCTGCACATATTCCAGGGCGTGGCCACGCTGGTGTCCGCCAGTCCCTCGGTCGCAATCGCGCGCATCGTCCTGATCGCGCTGGGCATCCTGTTCGTCTATCTGGGCGCCAAGGGAACGCTGGAACCCCTGATCATGATTCCGATGGGATTCGGCATGTCTTCGGTCAATGCGGGCGTGCTCTATCTTTCCGCCAGCACCACCGGGACGATCTTCCTCGACCCGATGACCAGCGAAACCGGCCAGCTCGTGAACATCCTGCAGATCGATTTTCTGCAGCCGGTGTACACCTTCATGTTCAGCAACGGCTTGATCGCCTGCCTGGTGTTCATGGGCATCGGCGTGATCTCGGATATCGGCTACGTGCTGATCGCGCCGTTCCGCAGCATGTTCATCGCGGTGTGCGCAGAGCTGGGCACCGTGCTCACCTTTCCGATAGCCGTCGCATTCGGCATCCCGTACAAGCAGGCTGCGGCGATCGCGATGATCGGCGGCGCCGACGGCCCGATGGTGCTCTACACCTCACTGATCCTCGCCAAGGACATCTTCGTGCCGATCACGATCGTCGCCTACCTCTACCTGAGCCTCACCTATGCCGTCTATCCCTACCTGATCAAGCTGCTGATCCCGCGGGAACTGCGTGGAATCAAGATGGACGCCGGCAGCAGGCCCAAGGTCAGCAAAGCGGAGAAGATGACTTTCGCCGTCATCACCTCCGTGCTTCTGTGCCTGCTGTTCCCGGTGGCCGCGCCGCTGTTCATGTCGTTTTTCCTGGGCATCGTGATCCGCGAGTCCGGCGTCACCCAATTCATCGACTTCATCGGCGGTCCGGTCCTCTACGGCTCGACCTTCTTTCTCGGACTGCTGCTCGGCGTGCTGTGCGAAGCGGGCACCATCCTCAACCCCGCCGTGCTGACGCTGCTGGTCCTCGGCATGGTCTCGCTGCTGATTTCGGGCATCGGCGGGATCATCGGCGGATACATCATGTACTGGACCAGCGGGCGCAAGTTCAACCCGGTCATCGGCATCGCCGGCGTATCCTGCGTCCCCACCACGGCAAAGGTGGCGCAGAAGGCGGCGCGCGATGCCAACAAGGTCGCGCAGATCCTGCCCTGGGCCATGGGCGCGAGCATCTGCGGCGTGATCTCCTCGGCGATCATCGCCGCTATCTACGTGACGCTGCTGCGCTGAGCGCGGCGCCCCGGTCGCGCGCCTGCCGCGCGCTGCGCAGCGGCATTAATCACGGCGCTTGATCGCCCGATATTTATTACTTCGACAAATTCGGCGCGCGAGCGCTTGACTCCGTTGTCGCATGCGCGCAAGGTAAAACTTCCGGGACCAACAACAAAAGCAAAGAGCGTTGCGGCGCCCGCCGCGCCCGCTACGCGTCCGGAGCAGCACGATGCCTGGTTCGTTTCGTCGAGGAGGATCCGAAATGTTCGAGACTATGCAATCGACGCGCTCCGATGTGGTGAAGTGCGAAATCTGCTTCAGCGACGTGCCACGATCCGCAGCGCAACGCGTGAAAGCGCGCGTCTACTCGGCCCATGTCTGCGGCCCGCAATGCTACGACGAGTGGGAACAGGAAGAGATGCGCGAGCGAACGCGCGAGGCCGGCGAGCCCTGAATTCCCGCGTTGCAGCGCCGGCCCGCTGAGGGATCCGCCCAGCGGGCCCCGCCGCGCAAGCGGTCGTCGGATCGCGGCGCCATTACGCGCGGTTCGAGCTCTGCTCGGGAAGACGCGAAAGGCCGAGTTCGGCAATGACCGGACCGCCCGCGTGTTTGCTCTAAAGCAGACGTTATGCCGGTGAGGATGTGCTAGCCGACCATTCGGCGCCGCCTATGTTCGGCTGCCGTAAAGCTCGCCTAGCATCCGGGCTCACCTTGGTGTGACGTCGATGGTGCTGCGCGCGTGGGCAATTTCGCGTAAGAAGCAAAGCAAGGCGAAAATCAATGCGAACATTGCCAATACAAACAAAAGCGAAATCAGTCTTGACAGATTTACGTGCGTTAGGGCGCTTAGAAACATTGTGGCGATAAGGATGCAAACGAGCAGCGCGCAACCGACGCAAAGCCCAATGGCCCAGTGAATCAGGCGAGCGCGTGCAGCTAGCACAGCCATTTCAGAGCGTATTGCCGACAATGTAAGATTTGTTGCATTCGACTGCTCCACATGCAGCGCGCGGAAACGGTCAACGACTCGCCCTAAGCGGCTGGCCATTACGTTTAGGATGGCGCCAACGCCCGTCAGCAGAAACACCGGAGCGACAGCAAGCTGGATTACGTGAGCAACACTGGATATTGGAATAGATTCAGGCATTGAAGCGTTTGACCCGGGTATTTTGACGGCGAGTTTACCCGATAATCGACTGCTCGATAGCCCGAGTTCGGCCATGACCCGTCACTGGACCCCGCTCCTCCATTGCTGACATTGGCTCTACCCCGTCGCTCCAAAGCGGCCACCGAATCGGCACCATCACATTTCGTCACCCGAGCGGCTGCAGCGCAGCGGGACCGGACGTTGACCTCAGCAGGACTTACTTCCGCACTCGGCCATCAAGAGACACTGGCGAGTCAGGGGAGTTATCCGTACAGGGTGTCCGGTCCACACTTAACATCCGACTCTCGTAAACTAATGTGCTGTCGCTCTTCATTCGTCGAAGCGGGGGCTTGTGATCTGCCCGATAGGCGATTAAAGCAGTCGATGGAGACTCCCGATTTCGGCCAACTATTCTTGCTCTGTGGTCAGCTTTACGGGGGCGGCTTGCGCAGGCATTGCTACCTATGATACAAAGCGCGTCCGATGCTGCTCAATCGATCATCCCGCCGATTCGGCACCTGGCTAGCCATGCTCGCCATGGCGCTCAATGCCCTGTGGCCGCTGCTCGCGCATTCAAAGCCTCCGGGCGATGGCTCGATAATCGAAATCTGCACCTCGGCAGGCATGAAATGGGCTGCCGCCGACGGCAGCGGACAACAGCCTGCCAAGAAGAACCTTTCACCGCATTGTGAATTCTGTTCGTTAAGCGCT
>Ga0335085_10000307_pt1 | contig 146237 bp, 129 predicted proteins | sample Lox_Sample_45_FD_206712 | JGI IMG/M metagenome (GOLD analysis project Ga0335085, IMG submission 206712) | Soil microbial communities from Loxahatchee National Wildlife Refuge, Florida, United States - Lox_Sample_4.5 | ecosystem: Environmental > Terrestrial > Soil > Wetlands | place: USA...
TGGGAGCAGCCCTGGGACGCCGACAACGGTTTTGGGAACCCCTTGATCACGGTGTATTCGATCACTGGCCGTCGGCTGCGGCAGTTTACGCTGGCTACGAACGGACAGGGACAGGTGACGTTAACGGCAGGCGGTGAGAATGTGTATTTCGGCGGCAAGCTGATCCGCAGCCAGGGAGTGACAGTCGCGACGGACCGGCTGGGGAGTGTGCGGGCCAATGCCAACGGAGAGAAAATGGCCTACCTGCCATACGGGCAGGAGCGAGGCACACCGACGACACCGGACAACCGGGAGAAGTTTGGGACGTATTGGCGGGATCAGAACCTGGGAGCCGATTATGCGGATCAACGCTACTACGCTTTCCAGCCGACAGGGAACTGGCCCGCGGGGAGGTTCCTGAGCCCGGACCCGGCCGGCAGACGCGCTGCGGATGCGACCGATCCAACGACCTGGAACCGGTACGGCTATGCGGTCGGCGACCCGATCAATTCCTATGATCCGACTGGCAAAATCGTATGCGATCCCGATGACGACGAGGGATGCGACGCCGAGCCTGACGAGTCGCTCTGTGGTGACTTCGACGATGCCTCCTGCTACGACGGCGGCAGCGGTGATGACAACGGTGACGACGGGTGCGTGTGGGACGGCACCACCAACACGATGTCATGCCCGGAAGGACAAGGCCTCTCATACGACCTAGCTCCAACACCGGGCTTCTTAGCCATGAACTGGCGTTTTGTATCGACCACCGTTGGGTCGCTTGGGGGCGTCGGCGGAACGATTCTAGGGCTTCCGATAAGCACAAGTGGGACGCAGACGCTAAGCACGAATCCCAACTTCATGACGGTCGAGTACATTGAGGCGAACTGCACTCCTATGGGGCCGCCAGTGGTTGTACCTTTGACCAATTACCCAGGCGGCCAGAGTATCGAGCAGGAGTATCTTTGCCCAGACGGAAACACCTATACCATTCACACGTTGACAACAAAGACTGGGAAACCAAAAGAAAAGCATCCTCGGCCAGGGCCGCCCAAGTACCGTCCGAAATCTGTGGGGTTCGGCCAGTGACAAGTCACGAGCTAGTCCGTCAGTTGATCATGGCTCAAATTGCTGATGACTACGAAGAGCCCTGGTACGTCTATGAGAACGTAGCAACTCGTGCACGGGCGTGCGGAATCGCCGTTGATCAACAAACCGTTAATCGTGTTCTGGTGGATTTGGTTAAGAATGGATTGGCAAAGGCATATCGAATTCCAATTGGCGGCAATATTACCGAAGCGGAACACGCACCTCCTCCGGACGAAGTCGGCGGATACTACTTCTGGATTACCGCCACAGGAAAGGACTGTCATCTGGCAACCCGCGCCCGCGAGATGTGGCCATTTGATGATGAAGGTGAACTCCGAAGCGACTGGACACCTCCAGAAAGCTGAGATACTGTTCGAAAGCGGACTTGCTGCCCTACTGTCGGATGTGCCTCCGCTAGAATGAAACTAGCGTCGCGATGCCGAACCGCCGACCCAAAAAGAAAATCCCTCCGCCGGAGCCCTGGTTCCGGCTCGCAACGCGCTGTGCGGCGCAGAGCCGGGAGCGGTACGGGGTGCCCGACGCGAAGATCCTCACGCTCCAGGGAAAGGCGGTGACAGACGGGACGTTTTCCCAGGCAGGACGTCGGGCGCATCGGTGCAGTCGATCAACGGCATGTTGAAGAGACCTTGAATTATACTTGGGACAACCTGCACCCTCTCGACGGCGATTGCGACCGATGGCGCCATGACGCAGCGGTACAGCTATGATGGCTTCGGCAACCTGACTGGAACGCTCGGTGCTATCGTATGGAGTTTCGATCTCTCACGGAACGCTCCGGCCGGGTCAGTGGATGCGAACGGGGACTCGGGGGAAGCGGTTCACGATGGTCACGGACGGACAGGGACAGGTGACGTTAACGGCAGGCGGAGAGAGTGTGTATTTCGGCGGCAAGCTGATCCGCAGCCAGGGAGTGACAGTCGCGACGGACCGGCTGGGGAGTGTGCGGGCCAATGCCAACGGGGAGAAAATGGCGTACCTACCGTACGGGCAGGAGCGAGGCACACCGACGACACCGGAAAACCAGGAGAAGTTCGCGACGTACTGGCGGGATCAGAACCTGGGAGCCAATTATGCGGATCAACGCTACTACGGCTACGGCAGCACTTCTCCCTTTTATTCGACGCCAGGGCGCTTCCTGAGTCCCGATCCTGGCGGCATTAGCACCGCGAACCCGAAGAACCCAATGAGTTGGAACCGCTATGCTTACGCCAACAGCGATCCGATCAACTTCAATGATCCGAGCGGCCAAATCGTCGTTTATGTAGGCACCACCTGCTCCGGAGTCTATGACAGTGGCAATGACATGCAATACGTGGGCATGGACTGTGAACCGGTCTATACCAATGTGGGCACTGGAGGTCCGACCAGTGATGGCGGCGGCGGTGGCGGTGGTGGCGGCAGCGATGTTCCTCCCGCCACACCTGTGAACGACGCCACCATGCTCAACGAGTGGATGCAGGGGTTGCGCAAAGCAAGCCAGATCTTAAACAGCAATCCCGACTGCGCAGATCTGTTCGGCGGCGGCGGGCCTTACCCAGATCCGGGAACAATGCTGGCGCAAATTTCGAATTCATTCCAATTCGCCCCAATCAGTTCCCCGGCGAACACCGTCACGAGTGCGACGACATCGGGAAACGGCCCCGTGGGATATGGCTCCGGCACCGTTTTCACTAGCGTTACGATCGTGGTGAACAACACGACGCAAGGAGCCTCGTTTGTGTCGGGCAGCCTAAACGATTGGACGACTACGATTTTGCACGAACTCGGACACGCCATTTATGATCTCTACGGCACACCAGCTGATCAGATCGTACCTGACAGCGGCAACACAGCCCAGAGCGAGGCAAATACCGCGCTCATCAAGCAGAAATGCAAACTATGAAACGCGCAGTTTTGGGAGTTCTGATGAGCCTGGGACTGTGCCACGGTCAAGAATCCGAGCCGCGGCAGAGACCGCTGTCCGTGTGCGAGGTGTTGCAACGGCGGGTTGAATTGACAGGGCGGTTTGAAACCCTCAGGGGCGGGTACAAAACTGCGCCCGTGGAGCGGATTATATCCGTGCGAGGAGAGGTCAAAGCGGGCGGCCACGGTGAGTACTTAATAGCAGAACCTTCATGCACGTTCAAGGTAACAACTCCCGGCATGACTTGGCCCAACGGCCTAACAACACGCTGGACTTACCCCAACGTCATATACCTTGAGTACGCTAACAACAAATCCGGCCACGAGTCTACCCGTGCGCCATTCGAGGTTGACTGGGTTTCGGTGAGGCAAACAGAACGTCAGGCGCTGCGCCAACGGTACGATCCCGCGTCAGATCAGCTCCTTGAGACGTTCACCGGACTGCTCGTTTCCTACGATGAGCTCGAGCTTCCCCGTGCCTCACCGGGAGCGCCGATTCTCAAAAGACCCGGGTTCGGCCCCATCGGTCTCGATGCGCCCGCCAAACTGTTGATTAAGAGCGAAGCCGATGTTGTCGTGATTCGAAAGCTACAGGAATAAGAGAAAGGCGGTGACAGACGGGACGTTTTCCCAGGCAGGACGTCGGGCGCATCGGTGCAGTCGATCAACGGCATGTTGAAGAGACCTTGAATCATACTTAAGACAGTCTGAACCGCCTCTCGACGGCGATTGCGACCAATGGCGCCATGACGCAGCAATACAGCTATGATGGCTTCGGCAACCTGACTGGAACGCTCGGTGCGGTCGTATGGAGTGTGTGGATGCGATCGGGGACTCGGCGACGGCGCGGCTACAGTGGAAAGTGGAGAACCGGCGGCAGACTACCAGCGCCATGGACTTGATCAGCCGCGACGCCGTAGCTCGCGGCCGATGGCTGATGGCTGATGGCTGGCCCCCGACCCCTATCGTGCTACCCGGTGGATCGCGTTGACCAGTTTGCGGTAGGGCGGGTCGGTGAAGGTGTCGAAGGCGAGCCATTCGCCATCGCGCCACGTGGAGTAAAACCAGCGGGAGAGGAGCGCGAGATATTCCTGGCGCTCGCGCACGGAGAGGCGGCGCGGTTCGGCGGCGGCCAGAATTTCGCGGAGCTTGAGATCCAGCGAGACGGGCTTGCCTTCGCGCACCTCGAAGCTGAGATGCCCGGGCGGCAGCCAGTTGCCGTCGCGCACGAACCAGAGCTCCACGGCGTCCTGCTCTACCGAGCGGGTGATGGCGACTCCGTGGAAGCGGTCGAGATCGTGCGCCAGTTCGTCGCGCAGCCGTAGGGCGTCCTGCACTTTTTCGCAGCGCTTGTGCTGGCGCGCGGCTTCTTCGAAGCGCATCTCTTCGCTCAGGCGGTCGCGCGAACGCTCGATGGATTCGACGAGCGAACGGCCGCCGGTTTCGAGGAACTCGACCACGCGCGCGACTTCGCCGGCATATTCGGCCGGACCGACAACCTGCTGGCACGGGCGAAGGCACATCCCCATCTCGCCATAGATACAGCCGGGGTGGTCGGGCGCAGGTATAAGGTCCTCCTGGCAGCGGCGCATCTGGAAGAGATCGAGGAATGCCGCCTCGAAGCGCTCCGCCGAGGCGCGCGAACGGAACGGGCCGAAGTATTTGCCGGCGGTGCGGGAGAGCTGCGTGGTGATCTGGCTGCGCGGGAACTCGTTTGTCAGCACGATTTTGACGTACGGCGGCATGCGCAGCTTCATCACCTCGAGGTAGCGGTCGGGGAAGTGCTGCCGCGCCAGTTCGTAAAACACCACGGCCGATTCCAGTCCCGATCCGGTGAGGTGGTACTCGATGCGTTTCACCGAGTGGCGCAGGTTGAGCAGCCGCGACGGCCGTTCGCGCTCGCGCAGCAGCCGCAGAAGGCGCCGGCGCAGGAGCCCGGTCTTGGAAAGGTACGGCTCGCCCTCGGCCGGCCACAGCAGGAAGACCGCGGGACTGTTGGGCAGCGCCTCGACTGCCGCGTCCAGGCGTGCCAGATCGTCGCCGGGTTCAATGGCAATCATGGCGGACCCTGCCGCGCCTACTCGGTGACCGCTTTGCTGTCGTTGAGCGCGCGAATCTCGCGCAGAAACTCCTCGACGCTCTTGACGCCCTGGTCGCCGTGCTTGCGGTTGCGCACCGCGACCTGGCCATTCTGCTGCTCGCGGTCGCCCACCACCAGCATGAACGGCACCTTTTGCAACTGCGCTTCGCGAATCTTCAGATTGACCTTCTCGCTGCGCTCGTCGATGGTGGTGCGGATGCCGGCGGCTTCGAGCTGCTTCTGCACCTGCCGGGCGTATTCGGTCTGGCGATCGGTAATCGGCAGGACCGTGGCCTGCACGGGCGCCAGCCAGACGGGAAACGCTCCCGCGTAAAGCTCGATGAGGTAGGAAATCATGCGCTCCATGGTGCTCACGATGGCGCGATGAATCATGACCGGGCGGTGCTGCTTGCCGTCCGCCCCGATGTACTCCAGACCGAACTGGTTGGGCAGGTGGAAATCCACCTGGATGGTGGAGTAAGTCTCTTCGTGGCCCATGACGTCGGCAAGCTGGATATCGAGCTTGGGGCCGTAGAAGGCGGCTTCGCCGGGCGCCTCGACGTAGGGCAGGCCGAGATCGTTCATGGCTTCGCGCAGCACGCGTTCGCCCAAAGCCCACATGTCCGGGTTATCGACGTACTTTTCCTTCTTAACGTCGTCGTGCAGCGAAAGGCGATAGGTGTATTGGGTGATTCCGAGATCCCGGTACGCCTGCTCGACGAGCTGCATGACCTTGCTGAATTCTTCTTTGATCTGTTCCGGAGTGCAGAAGATGTGGGCGTCGTTCAGGGTCATGCAGCGCACGCGGCTGAGTCCGCTGAGAGCGCCCGACCGCTCGTAGCGATACATGGTGCCGAGCTCGGCGATCTTCACCGGCAGATCGCGGTAGCTGCGCTGCTTGGATTCGTAGACCAGGATATGGTGCGGGCAGTTCATGGGCCGCAGCACCATCTGCTCCGTTTCCAGGTCCATGGGCGGAAACATATCTTCGTGATAGTGTTCCCAGTGGCCCGAGCGTTTGTAGAGATCGACCTTGGCGAGGTCCGGCGTGTAGACGTGCTGGTAGCCGGCGGCACGTTCCTTTTCCAGGATGTATTCTTCGAGCAGGCGGCGGATGGTGGCGCCTTTGGGCAGCCATAGCGGCAGGCCCGCGCCCACGATTTCGCTGACGGTGAAGAGTTCGAGCTCCTTGCCGAGGCGGCGATGGTCGCGGCGCTTGGCTTCTTCGAGACGGTTGAGGTAGTCTTCGAGATCCTTCTGGCTGAAGAACGCGGTGCCGTAGATGCGCTGGAGCTGCTTGTTGTGTTCGTTGCCTTTCCAGTAGGCGCCGGCGATAGAGAGCAGCTTGAACGCCTTGAGCTTCGACGTGTTGGGCACGTGCGGCCCGCGGCAGAAATCGATGAAATGCGGCCCCAGTGTGTACTCGGTGAAGACCTCTCCGGCGCGCTCGGTGATCAGCTCGCACTTCATCCAGGCGTCGGAATACTTCTTCAAACCCTCGTCTTTGCGGGTGTAGATGCGTTCATAAGGAAGGTGGCGCGCCTGGATCTCGCGCATCTTCTTCTCGATTTTTTCCAGGTCTTCGGGGGTGAAGGGCGTAGCGCGGTCGAAATCGTAATAGAAGCCGCTCTCGATCGGCGGACCGATCCCCAGCTTGGTTTCGGGATACAGTTCGAGAACCGCGGCGGCCAGCAGATGGGCGGTGGAATGGCGGTAGACATTGAGGGCTTCGGCGTCTTTGGCGGTCAGAATCTGCACCGCGGCATCGGCTTCGAGCGGCCGGGTGAGATCGTACAGTTCGCCGTTCACCCGGGCGACGATGGCTGCGTCGGCCAGCCGCGGGCTGATCGATTTGGCGACTTCCAGAGGACTGGTCCCCGCTGCGAACGGCTGTTTGCTGCCGTCGGGCAGAGTGATCTCGATGTTGCTCATAGGGAATTTTCAGCGTAACACGCACGCAACCGGCGGCGGGAAGCGGCCGCCGCGCGCTCCGGATACGGATTTGCGATACCTTGAAACAATGCGGCGGGGGGAACATTCCGAACTCGAGGACCTGCCGCTGCACTCGCGCACCCCCGTGGAGTGGGGGCGGGCGGTTCTGGCGGAGCCCATCAGCCTGCTGATCGACCACGCGTTTCTGGAAAAGAAGGCCGCCACGAACGCCATGGAACTACTGACACGCTGGCCGGACGACTGGCTGGAGGGCTGGGTGGAGGCCATGACGGCGGTTGCGCGGGACGAGGCCGCTCACCTGGCGCAAGTCATGCGCATCCTGCTGGCGCGCGGCGGACGACTCGACCGGTTTCACAAAAATCCGTACGCCAATGCGCTTCGCCAACTGGTGCGGAAAGGAGAGCGGACGGAGACTCTGGACCGTTTGCTGGTGGCGGCGCTGATCGAGATCCGTTCCTGCGAGCGCTTTTCCGTGCTGGCTGTGGCTGCGGAGGATGCGGAACTGGCGGCATTCTACCGCGTGCTGTTCTCCTCCGAACTCGGGCACTACCGTGTGTTCCTCAACCTGGCGGCGAAGTTCACACGCCCAAAAGATCTGGAGGCGCGCTGGCAGGAGATGCTGGCCGCGGAAGCGCGCATACTGGCGGAGCAGGAGCCCGGTCCGCGCATTCACTCGGGGCTGCCCGAGGGAGTTTGCACCATCCACCGGAAAACCGGCAGCACGCTGAGGAGCACCACCACGGCAACAACGAAAGCCGGGAAGTAGGAGCCGGTCCAGGCGATCAGGTACCCCGTGAGCAGCGGGGCGACGACGCCGGAAAGATTGCCGGCGAGATTGAAAACTCCGATGGAGAACCCGACCTCGCCGCCGCGGCTGACGCGCTGCACGAGCGCGTAGAGGTTGCCCGTGGAGAGACCGACCAGCGAAGCGCCGCCCAGCAGAAGCACGGCGGAAGTGGTGCTCGCGACGAGTCCGGCGGGAATCAGCAGGATGCTCGAGAAATAGGCGACGGTGACGATGAGCTTGCGGGCGGAGATTTCTTCCCATCCGCGCGCCACCAGGCGATCGGCGATCCAGCCGCCCGCAGGTTCGCCGAGCGCGAAGGCGAGGTAGGGGACGACGGCACAGGCTCCGGCGGTTTCGAGCGGCAGGTGGCGCGACTGCACTAGGTATGTGGGAAGCCAGGTCACCATCAGGTAGAAGTAATAGCCGTAGCCGATGTTGCCGAGGCTGATGCCGAGCAGGCTGCGATCTACGTGTCCCCAGGTAGGTTTGGCGGGGCCGTTGAGCCGCGCGGTATGCGCATCTCGCGGAAATACGATCAGCCAGGGGACGAGCCACAACAGGGCCGTAAAGCCGAGAACAAAAAAGGACCGGTGCCAGCCCACCGCGACCACCAGGGCGGCGATGAGCGGTGCGCCGAAGGCCAGTCCGGCGCGCGTGCCGCAGTTCACCAGGCCGGAGGCCAGGCCGCGGTCGCGCGCGGGAAATAAGATGCTCACCATTTTCATGCCGCCGGGCAGGTAGACGGATTCGCCGATGCCCAGAAGCACCCGCAGCGCAATCAGCACCGCAAGGCTGGCGGCGAGGCCGGTGAACCCGCAGGTGAGCGACCACAGGGCGAAGCAGGCTGCATAGACCGCGCGCAGGTTGTAGCGGTCGGAGATCCAGCCGATCGGAATCTGCATCAGCGCATAGGACCAGAAAAAGGCCGAGAGCAGGACGCCCATCTGCTCCGGCCGCAAGTGCAGGTCGAGCGCGATGGCCGGCATGGCGACCGAGATGATGGTGCGGTCGAAATAGTTGATGAGGCCGGCGAGGAAAAGCAGAAACGCCAGCCACCAGCGGCGGCGGATGAGAACCTCGGTGGCTCTGGCTTGCCTGCCGGCCTCGGTCGCGGGCGTCATCTTCTTAGGTGTACCAGACGTTTATCGGGGTAGCGCCGGCGGTACCTCATGGTTCGGCTTTCCACTGCTGGTAGCGGTCCAGTGCGGCTTTGGGAGCCGGCGTGTACCAACTGTAGCCGTTGCGGCGCTCGAGGGAGATTTCGCTGACGGTATCGTGGATGCTCTTGTCGCGATCGCCGAAAACCGGCTGATCGGTTCCGAGGGCGTAAAAGCGCGCCCAAAGCGGTCCGGCGCCGGGCGAGGCGGACAGGTCGCGGCCATTGGGACCGCGCGTCCAGGCTTTGTCGTAGATGGCGGTCTTCTTCAGCCAGGCGATTCCTGCATCCACGGCGGCGGTGATTGCCTGGGAGCGCGGCAGACTCATGAGAAACAGCAGCAGGGAGGCGCTTTCGCTGCTGCATTGCGCGGCCGGTTCGTAATTGCGCGCCGCCACGGGCTGGAGCGTGAGCATATCGTGCTGCTGTCCCCAGACGGTGCGGCGGCCGCCGGCTGCGATCTGGCAGGCCAGAATGCAGGCAATGCCTTTGTCCATGGCGGCCCGTGCGCGCTTGCGCTGCGCGGCGTCGACGAACGCGAAGGGAGCTTCGCCCGCGGCTACGTCCCGCAGGAGTTCGACCGCGTGGATCATGGCGTCGTCGTTGAAAGTGATGGCATCGTGGTAGCCGCCCTGCAGCGGCCAGACCTGCGGCCAGCCTCCGTTGGGATATTGCGCGTCGAAGAGATAATTCAGGCCGCGCTGGAAGGCCGCCTGATACGCAGCGCGGTTTTCTTCGGCGGCGGTTGCCACTTTGGCGAGAAAGCGCAGTTCGGTGATGGTGGCATCGTTGTCGAGGGTGCCGACGTACTCCCATCGCAGGTCGGCTGGCGTGTCGAAATCGCCGGCGGTGGCGAAGCGCGAGAGGTTGTTGGGCGCGAAATGCTCGCCGGGCCGGCGCGGATGATCGGCGAGGTTGAGATTCTTGCTCCAGCCTCCGGCGGGAGTCTGAAAGGAGACTACGATGTCGGCGATGCGGCGCGCCTCGGCGCCGGCATACCATTCGGCCGGGCGGTCGAGGGGAACGCTGCGCGCGCCGAATCCGGAAGGCGGTACGATGACGTCCTTCATTCCCGCGCGCTTCAGTTCGGCGGCCAGAGCGGCGCGGTCGGCCTGCATCTGGCGTGTGGAGCGGACAAGGTAGTCGCTCCAGGCGGCCCGCTGGGACCGCGGCAGAGCGTCAATGCGCGCGGCGGTCAGCGGCGGCGCCGCGGTGCTGGCGCCGATTACGGCGGCCTGCACAGGGAGAATGGCAGAAGCCAGAGCGAGGAGCACGGCTGCGGGGCCGGATCGCATGCGGGTACAACCCTCCAGTGCGGTGGTGTCGGGCAGGCGGAAGCGGAAGTCCCTAACTTCCGCCTACCCGCTGATATTATCCTTTGGAAGGCGTGATCCGCGCGGAGGTGCCGGCGAAGTGGTCGCCGATCGTGTCGGCGGGCAAGAGCGCGGCTGCTACGGTTTTTTCCGGTCCATCGGTTGATTCCCGGTGTACAATACGCCCTGAGGCTCGGAGGGGCCTCAAGGATATGAAGATGCAACGAATTCTCAGCGTGATCGCCGGATTGCTGCTCCTTCTGGGAGCTGTCGCTCTGGCGCAGCCGCCCAAGCGGAACGTCTCGGGCGCACGCCACCCGAATATCGCGGCCGCACAGCGTCTCAGCCGGCAGGCCTGGCAGAAGGTTGTCGACGCGCAGCAAGCGAACGAGTGGGACATGGCAGGCCACGCGCAAAAGGCCAAGGAACTGCTCGATCAAGCCAATAACGAATTGAAGCTGGCCGCCGAAGCGGCGAACCGGAAGTAGTATCGCGACAGAGGTCGCCGCGCGCGGCAGCGTAACGTAGTCTTCTCTGCCGCGCGACGGCTCCGTCTCTAGGCAACGCTCATTTTGATGAGGCGCTCGGCGTTTTTGAGGGCTTCGGGCGTCAGCTTCTGGCCGGAGAGCATTCTTCCCACCTCGCGGGTGCGGGCTTCGGCATCGAGTTCTTCCATCACCGCCATCGTCCGTCCGCCGGATTCCTTTTTTTCCACCCGGTAATGATGGTCGGCGAAGGAAGCGATCTGGGGCAGGTGGGTCACGCACAGCACCTGGCTGGAGGCCGCCAGCCTCTTCAGCCGCCGGCCTACGCCCTCGGCGGCGCGTCCGCCCACGCCGGCATCGACTTCATCGAAAACCAGTGTGCGCATGCCCGACTGCGCGCGCCCGCTGCCTGCAAGACAGGTTTTCAGCGCCAGAGCGATGCGCGAAATCTCGCCGCCGGAGGCGACTTTTTCCAGAGGCCGCGGCTCTTCGCCCACATTCGGCGATACCAGGAACTCCACGCGGTCGGCGCCCGCGGCGGACCACGGAGCCGGCTCCAGAACGATGCGGAAGACCGTGCGCTCCATGGCGAGTTGCGCCAGTTCCGCTTCGACGCGCTTTTCCAGGCGGCGCGCCGCGGCGGTCCGCTTTTCGGTCAGCTCCGCTGACAGTTTTTCGAACTCGGCGGCCAGTCGGCGCTGCTCCTTGCGCAGTTCGTCCATGCGCTCGCCGGCGTGCTCGACGCCCGCGATCTGCCGCCGCGCGTCTTCCAGAAACTCCAGGATTCCGGAGATGGATTGCCCGTACTTGCGCTTGAGCCGGTCGATAGCCGCGAGCCGCGCCTCGACTTCCTCCAGGCGTCCTGGATTCGCCTCCAGCCGGCCGAGGTAATCGCGCAGCGCGTAGGAGACCTCCTGCAAACTCAAATCCGCAGTTTTGAGATGCTCGCGCAGGCCCTCGAGCGAGGAGTCGATGCGGCTCAGTTCGTCGACGCGCCTGGCCGCCAGGCGGACCAGAGAAACGGCCGATTCCTCGCCTCCATAAACCGCGGCGTACGCAGTGGAGGCGGCTTCTTCGAGGCGCTGGACGTTCTGCAGGACGCGGCGTTCATTTTCGAGCGCGGCATCTTCGCCGTCTTCCAGTTGAGCGGCTTCGATTTCTTTGCGCTGGAACTGCCAGAGATCGAGGAGACGCAGTTTTTCCTGTTCGCCGCGCTCGATTTCCGCCAGTTCGGCCGCGGCGGCGCGGTGCGCCGCGAAGACGCGCGCGATCGCGTCCAGCACGGCGGCATCGCCGGCAAAGGAATCCAGCATGTCGCGCTGTGCTTCGGGAGAAAACAAAAGCTGCTGATCGTGTTGTCCGTGGATATCGGCCAAAAACGGCGCGAGGTCCTTGAGGAGCGAGACGGAGACCGGCCGGCTGCCCACGAATGCGCGCGATTTTCCGCCGGAGAGAATCTCGCGCTCGACAAGCAGTTCGCCGTCTTCCGCCTCGAGGCCCGCGCCCTCCAGCACTATGCGAGCGGCGGGGTGGTCGCTCAGTTCGAAAATGCCGGCGATACGCGCGCGCGGTTCGCCGGTGCGGATCATCTCCGCCGAGGCGCGGCTGCCTAAAAGGAGGCCCAGCGCATCCACGACGATGGATTTTCCACTGCCCGTTTCGCCGGTAAGCAGGTTGAGACCCGCGTGAAAATGGACCCGCAGGCGTTCGACCACGGCATAATTCTCGACCACGAGCTCGGTCAGCATTGCTGAGCCGATTATAACCGGTGACAACCCAGGCTTTTGGGAACCGAAAACTCTGCAATTCATTACGAAACATTCATGCGATGCGGCCCGTCTTTCGCTGGTAGTGACGCGTCACTGTGATAGATTTGAAAGTAGGAGCCGAATTGATTTTCGAAACTCCCGTTGCCCTTCTTCTCCAAGCCAATCTTGTTCAGATGGTCCAGTTACTCGGTCCTTTCGAGATTGCTGTGCTGGTCATCCTGGTGCTGTTCTCCATCTTTTCGTGGACGGTGATTTTCTCGAAATGGCAGAGTTTTCGCGGCGCGCGCCGGGCCAACCAGCGTTTTCTGCGCGCGTTCCGCAAGGCCAGCGGCCTTGAAGCCATGATGGTGGCGAGCGAACAGTTTCGCCCTTCGCCGCTGGTGGCGGTTTTCGATTTCGGCTACGAGGAGATCGAGCGGCAGGTCAAGAAAAGCGGCACGCTCAATAATCGCCCGGCGCTGGAGCGCACCCTGCAACTCGGCACCAGCGAAGAACTGGCCAAGCTGGAGCGCAACATGAACTGGCTGGCCACCACGGCCTCGACATGCCCGTTCATCGGGCTGCTGGGCACGGTTTCGGGCATCATTTCGGCGTTCGAAGGTTTAGGGAAACAGGGCGCCACCAGCCTCACGGCCATCGGTCCGGGCATTTCCGAAGCGCTGCTGGCCACGGCGGTCGGGCTCATCGCGGCAATTCCGGCAGCTATTTTCTATAACCATTTCGGCCACAAGATCCGCGAAATGGGCGCGCGCATGGACGATTTCACCCTGGAATTTCTGAACCTCGCAGAACGCAGTTTCGGAGACTGAACATGGCGATTTCGACCAACGGCGGCAACGGCAACGGCTCGCGGCGGCGCGGGCAGATGGGCGCGCTGGCGGATATCAACGTGACGCCGTTCGTCGATGTCGTGCTGGTGCTGCTGATCATCTTCATGCTCACCGCGCATGTGATGGAATTCGGCATTCAGGTGGATGTGCCGCACGTGCGCGGCGTCAAAGATACCGCCCAGGAACTGCCTGTCGTCACCATTACAAAAGACGGCACCATCACGTTGAACGGCAAACCGGTGGATATCAACGTCATGTCGGACACCATTCACCAGAAATTTCCGAATGCCAAGGGCGTCTACGTGCGGGCCGATAAGGAGACCATCTGGGACCCGATCGCGCAAGTGACCGCCGAGCTGGGCGAAGGACATTTCCAGGTAAATATGGTGACGCAACCCGAGGATACGGCCAAACGGAGCAGATAGCATGGCCCCGCATGCCGATACTTTCGACCAGCCGGAACCGTTAAAGAGCTCGCTCCTCAGTTCGCTGGCGCTGCATGCGGGAATCGTGGCACTCCTGGTGACGTATACGGTGGTGGGTCCGTCGCATCACGAAAGCTGGGGCGATATTCACGGCGGAGGGATGGGCGCGGTCGCGGTAAGTCCGGTTGCAAGCATCCCGCTGCCGCAGAGAAGCGCCGCGATCAATCCGGTGGCCAACGACACCGAGTCGCACGTCCCCACGCCTCCGCCCAAACCGAAGGTTATTCCGAAGGCAGCGAGAACGCCGCCGCCGGACGCCATTCCGTTGAAGAGCCGGGACGCGAAATTCAAACCGGAGAAGGTGTTCTCTTCTCCCAACAAGTTCCGCGAGCAGCAGCATTATCAGCCGAACCAGCTTTACAGCACGGCGGGGCAGGAGGCCAGTTCGCCCATGTTCAGCAAGCCGGGCGCGGGCGGCATCGGCATCGGGAACAACTCGCCCTTCGGCACGCAGTTCGGCTACTACGCGACCATCGTGCAGCAGCGGGTGGCGCAGAACTGGAATACATCGGAGATCGATCCGCACCTGACGAATGCGCCGGCGGCCACCGTCACCTTCACCATTCTGCGCGATGGGTCGGTGCCGCAGAACTCGGTGAAGGTGGCGCAGAGCAGCGGAAACCTGTCGCTGGATCTCTCGGCGCAGCGCGCCGTGCTGAGCGCGGCGCCCTTCCCGCCGCTGCCGCAGGGCTTCTCGCGCAGCCAGGCGGATGTGCAATTACGTTTCGAATTGAGGCGCTAAATGAAAAGGCTGATTTGGCTGGGGACGGTGGTGAGCGCAACGATTGCCGCGCTCGCGGCCCAGGACATCATGGGCATCATTCAGAAGCAGCATGGAGCGCCGGTGATCGCGCTGCCGGACCTGCGCGGCTCAGGCGATGCCCAAAGGTACATGGCGACCTTCAACCAGACGCTGTTTGACGATATCCAGGGCTCCGGTTACCTGAAGGTCGCTCCCAAGACTTCGTATCCGCTTAACGTTCCGCAGCAGCCCGGCGATTTTGTGACTCCTCCTCCGGCGGCGCCTCCGGTGCGCAGCCGCCGCGGAGAGATCGTGCGGCCGCCGAACGGCGGCGGACGATGGCTCATCGATTGGTCCGGGCCGCCGGTGAGCGCCAATTACCTGGCGTTCGGATACACGGCGATCGATAACGGCGTCTTTGTGCTGCGCGGATGGCTGTTCGATCTTTCGAAGGATTCTGCCGCTACCGCGCAGGTTCTGGGCAAAACGTATCTTTCTTCGCCGGACCAGGCGGGCGCGCGCAAGACGGCTCATGAATTCGCCGCCGATATCATCAGCGCGCTGGGCGGAAAGTCGATTTTCGGCACCCACATTTATTACGTGCATCGCAATACTTACAACTCTCCGGAAGAGATCTGGGCGATGGATGCGGATGGGTCGAACCAGCACCAGATCACGCATTTCAACGACACCAGCATCGAGCCCGCGATATCGCCGGACGGCTCCAAAATCGCATTTGTTAGCTATGTGCGGCGCAATCCTGGTATATTTATTTTTTCGGTAGATCCGGTCCGGGATTTGCGCTTTTACAATCAGACAGCCTCGGTCAATGCGCAGCCCTCATTTACTCCGGATGGCAAGCAAATCGTGTTTTCGTCATCCGCACGCGGGTGCTGCGGGATCTACATTGCAAATTTAGATGGAAGCGGGTTTCGGGCCATTACCTCATCGCGCTTTATCGATGCCGAACCCAAAGTGAATCCGAAGACCGGGGCGGAGATTGCATTCTCCTCGGGCCGATCGGGCACGGAACAGATCTACCGTATGGGAATGGACGGCGGAGATATCGAGCGCCTCACGGACGGTACCGGGGAAGCATCCAATCCCTGCTGGCATCCAGACGGAGTGCATCTCGCCTTTGCCTGGACCCGCGGATTCGCCGCTGGAAAATTCAATGTCTTTGTCATGGATGTCGCCAGCCGCAACTACATTCAGTTGACCCACGACGAAGGCAGAAACGAGAACCCAAGTTGGGCGCCCGATGGTGTCCATCTGGCTTTTATGTCCAATCGCACCGGACGGGAGCAGATCTGGGTCATGCTGGCCAATGGAACGCAGGTGCACCAGCTTACAACGCAGGGCATCAACAAGAGTCCTGTGTGGGGAATGTAGTAACGGAATTAGGAGGCAGTTCATGTTGCGAAAAGAAAAGATTACCGCCCTCTGTTTTGCCGTTTCGCTGACCGTATTCGCGGTCGGCTGCAAAAAGAAGACTCCACCTCCCGCGCCGCCGCCGCCCCCGCCGCCGGTGACGACGCCCGCACCCACGCCTTCGGCTCCCACGGTCGCGCAGTTTACCGCCGAACCCGGAAGCATCCAGCGGGGCGAGTCTTCGACCTTGCGCTGGCAGGTGAGCGGAAATGTCAGCAGCGTTTCCATCGACAACGGCATCGGCACGGTGCAGGACACCGGGAATCGGCGCGTATTCCCGAGCAATTCCACAACGTATACTCTGACGGCCACTGGTCCCGGAGGGAGCACTACGGCGTCTGCTACGGTCAATGTAAGTTCACCGCCGCCGCCTCCGCCGCCTCCGCCCGCGCCGGTGGATCACGGAACGCTGACGGGCCGGCTGTCCTCGGATGTGCAGGACGCTTACTTCGATTACGATAAGAGCGACATCCGCGGCGACGCACAGCAGACCCTGACGCAGGACGCCACCGCCATCAAGAGCATCCTCACCGATTTTCCCGACGCCAGCATCGTGGTCGAAGGACACTGCGACGAACGTGGAAGCGCCGAATACAACCTGGGCCTCGGCGACCGGCGCGCCACTGCCGCCAAGGACTTCCTGGTGCAACTGGGAGTGCCGGCCGATAAGCTGAGGACGATCAGCTACGGCAAAGAGCGGCCCGTATGTACGGAAAGTAATGAGTCCTGCTGGCAGAGAAACCGGCGGGTTCACTTTTCCGCCGGCCAGTAGCATACTTGAGAACAAAGCGGGAAGGGCGCGGAAGGTAACGCGCCCGCCCGCTGAGGAGAGTTGTCTATGTTCCGACGTTTTTTGGTTTCCTCCTGCATCCTGGCGGTGATTGCCGGGGCGCCGGCACGCTTGATGGCGGCCAGCAAGGAGATTCAGGAACTGCAGCGCGATGTCGCCCTCCTTCAGGAGCAGATCAAGCAGTTGCAGCAGTCGCAGGACAAGAATTTTACGGCGTTGACCGTGTTGACACAGCAGGCGCTCGATGCCGCCAATAAGGCCAACACCGCCGTGGCCGTGATTCAAAACGGCTTCCAGCAGAATATCCAACAGCAGCAGGAGAAGGTGGTTGCGCCGGTGGTCGGCCTCACCACCCGCATGAACGCGCTGTCCGACGATCTCCACACGGTGACGCAGGCGGTATCCGACCTGGCGAGCCAGATTTCCAAAATCCAGTCGCAACTGACGGATTTGGCCAACGCGGTAAAGGTGATGGCGGCTCCGCCCGCTCCGCCGCCGCCCACCGGGGGCACCGGCACGGGGACCGGGACCGACAATACGGGCACTTCGCCCGGCGGTATGACTGCGACCATTCCTCCGATTTCCTCGCAGGCGCTCTATGACAACGCGGGCCGCGACAAGAATGCCGGCAATTACGATCTGGCCATGCAGGAGTACAACGACTATCTGAAGTATTACGGCAACACCGATCTGGCTCCCAACGCGCAGTTCTATATCGGTACGATTCATTACGCGCAGGGCGAATATCAGAAGTCCGCTTCGGATTTCGATCTGGTGCTGGAGAAGTATCCGGAAAATCCCAAGACCGAAGAAGCGCTGTATTACAAAGGGATGGCCTTAGCCAAGCTGGGCCAGCGCACCCAGGCCGGCGACGAGTTTCGCGAGCTGATTAACCACTATCCCCACACCGACCGCGCCACGCAGGCGTGCAACCAGTTGCAGGCTCTCGGCTATCGCTGCCCCACGCCCACCAAAACCACGCGGAAAAAGCGCGGCGAGTAAGCATGGAAGCGGCCGATTTCGCCAGGCTGTTCGACCACCCGCTCGTCAAGCCGGAACTCACTACCGCCGAAGTCCTCGCCGGGCTGGAGCTTGCCTTGCGCTATGGGGTAGCCTGCGCCAGCGTGCGCCCGTGCGATATCGAACTGGCCGTGCGAGCGCTGCAGGGCAGCTCCGTGAAGCCGGGGAGCGTGGTCGGATTTCCGCACGGCTCGCACTCCACGGCAGTCAAGCTCTACGAAGGGCGCGACCTGGTGCGGCGCGGCGCGCGCGAGCTCGACATGGTGATCGCACTTCCCAAGCTGCTTTCGCGTGAATTCCAGCACGTGCAGACCGAACTGCTGCAAATGGCCGAGATGTGCCACAACGAAGGCGTGATTCTCAAGGTGATTCTGGAGAATGCATATCTCTCCGACGAGCTGAAGATCATCGCCTGCCGCTGCTGCGAACGCGCCGAAGTGGATTTCGTGAAGACTTCGACCGGATTTGCGCCCTCCTGCTACACCCTGGAAGACGTGCGGCTGATGCGGCGGAATCTGCCCGAAGAGATCGGTATTAAGGCCGCCGGGGGCCTGCGCACGCTGGACGAAGTTCTGGCCGTGCAAGAGGCGGGCGCTACGCGCTTCGGCACCACTTCCACGGCTGAGATTCTCGACGAATGGAAAGCGCGTCAGGTGGCTACCTGAAGGTCCCCGGGGAAGAGCCCCGGACCCCTCCCGGCGTGCTATTCTGGACATTCCTCACGATGGCTCAGACGAGGTCCCTCCCGCGTATTTGCATAGCGCTGGGCATGCCTGATGTCCCCACCCTGCTGGACCATGCCCGGCGCGAGGCCGCGGCCGGTGAGCCCTTCCTGGAGTTCCGCCTGGACTTCCTGCCCGACCCCTGCGAAGGCGCCGAAGCCATCGCGCGCTTCCTGGACCAGTTTCCCGACTGCATGATCCTGGCCACCTGCAGACGCCACCAGAATCACGGCAAATTCAACGGCAGCATCGAGGAGCAGTTGGCGGTTCTGGACCTGGCGGTGCAAAACGGGGCGCACGCCATCGATGTCGAGATCGAAACCGCCGAACTGGCGCAGGACCGGTTGAACCAGTTTCGCGGCCGCACGCAGGTGATCGTCTCGTATCACAATTTCGAAGCCACCCCGCCCATGGATACGATCGTAAGCCGCCTCACCAAAGTGCCGGCCACGGCGTACAAGATTGTGACCACGGCGCGCAAGCCCAGCGACAACGTGCGCGTCCTGGCCGCGGCCAAGGGGCTGCCCAAGCAGCGCATGATCGTGCTGGCCATGGGGGAGTTGGGATTCCCCACGCGCGTGCTTTCGCCCGTATTCGGGGGCGTATACACCTACGCGGCGCCCATGTGCGCCGATGGCACCGCCGCGGGACAGGTCTCGGCGCGCCTGCTGCGGCACCTCTACCGCGTGGAGAAGCTGGAGAAATCGGCCAGGATTTATGGAGTGATCGCCGATCCGATCCGCCATTCGATCTCTCCCGCCGTGCACAACCGCGCCTTCCAGTCGCGGCGTATCAACGCCGTCTATCTGCCGTTTCTGGTTTCGCCGGCGCACCTGCGCGATTTCTTTTCCATGGCGGAGAAAATGCCGCTGGCCGGCTTCAGCGTCACCATTCCGCACAAGCAGAAGATCATCCGCTATCTGGATGTGGTGGACCCGCTGGCGCGGCGCATCGGGGCCGTCAACACGGTGTGGCGCAAGGCCGGCAAGTGGCGTGGAACCAATACCGATACCGCCGGCGTCACGGGTCCGCTGGGGCGCGTGATGCGGCTGCAGAAGTCCTCGATCCTGGTGGTCGGCAACGGCGGCGGTGCGCGCGGAGCAGCCTTCGCGCTCTCCGATGCGGGAGCGAAGATCACGCTTTCGGGGCGCAATCCGGATCGCGTCCGTTCGCTGGCAAAAATCTGCGGCGCCGAAGCGCTGGCGCGCGAGCAGATCGTCTCGCGCACCTTCGACGCCATCGTGCACGCCACCCCGCTCGGCATGTTTCCGCATGTGAACGAGTGCTTTTTCGATGGCCGCATTCCCGCTGATGTGGTTCTGGACATGGTCTACAATCCCTTCGAAACGGTGTTGATCCGGCGCGCGCGGGAGCAGAAAAAGACCGTGGTTCCAGGGGTGGAGATGTTCATCGAACAGGCCGTGCGCCAGTTCGAAATCTGGACCGGCGAATCGGCGCCGCGCGCCGTGATGCTGAAAGCGGCGGCCGAAGCGCTGGAACACAAGTAAGCGGGAAATCGCTCGCTGCGGCCGCCGGCGAGTGCGCGCGCCGCATCCGTTGTAAGCTACCCCTATGAAGCTTACGCGACGCGAACTGGCCGCGGTGCTCGCTCCAGCAGCCGCTTTGGCCCAAACGCAACCGCCCGGCTCCGGGGGAACGCCGCAGGATCCGCTGGCCGCGGCCAAAGTCCGCATTAAAGCCAGCAGCGACGCGCTGGCGAAGCGCGACATCCCCATGGCCACTGAGCCGGCATTCCAGTTCCGGGCCTGAGGCGCGCCATGGCCGCAATCTCCGACGACGTCTTTTTTGCCGGTATCGCCGAACTGAACCGCCGCCTGGTGGCGCGGGAATTCTCGGCCGAAGAGCTGACCCGCGCCTTCGCCGACCGCCTGGAGCGGCTCGGCCCGCGCTACAACGCGCTGGCGCTGCCTTTGCGCGAGCAGGCCCTGCGCAAAGCGAAACTGGTGGATGCCGAGCTGAAGCGCGGCCGTTTGCGCGGCCCGCTGCAGGGCATTCCGTACGGGGTGAAAGACCTGTTGAGCTTCGCCGGGCAGCCTACCACGTGGGGCGCGAAGCCTTATGCCGGGCAGGTGTTCGATTTCAACGCCACCGTGATCGATAAACTCGACGGCACCGGGTCCATTCTCATCGGCAAGCTCTCCATGGTGGAACTGGCGGGCGGCGGCGGGTACAGCACGGCCGCGGCATCGCTGTTCGGACCGGGTCTCAACCCGTGGGACCGCACGCGCTGGTCGGGCGGTTCGTCGAGCGGTTCGGCGGCGGCGGTGTCGGCGGGACTGGCGCCGTTCGCGCTGGGCTCGGAGACCTCGGGGTCGATTGTCACACCGGCCTCCTTCTGCGGTGTGACGGCGCTGCGCCCGACCTACGGGCTGGTGAGCCGCCATGGCGCGATGGCGCTTTCCTGGACGCTCGACAAAATCGGCCCCTTCGGCCGCAGCGCCGAAGACTGCGGCATGATTCTGCAAACCATCGCGGGCAAGGACAGCGCCGACCCCGGTTCTGCTGGAAAGAGCTTCTATTACACGCCGCAGTATGCCCGCGCGCTGAAAGAAATGCGCATCGGCTACGCGCCCGCGGATTTCAACGAACGCGCCGACCCCGCGGCGCGCGCGGCGTTCCAGGCGGCGCTGGCGGTCTTTCGCGAGGCGGGCGCGCAACTGGTCGAAGCCAAACTGCCGGACCATCCCTTCGGTCTGGTGCTTTCGGCGGTGCTGGCGGGCGAAGAGGGATCGATCTTCGAACCGCTCATCACCAGCGGAAAGGTCGATGAACTCGCCGACCCGGTGCAGATCGCGGGGCTCAAAGCCAGCCTGGACGTGGCCGCGAAGGATTACCTGAAGGCCATGCGCATCCGGCGCATCATCCAGCAGGACGTGCAGCAGCTTTTTGCCGATTACGACGCGCTCCTGACCACCGGACGCGCCGGTCCCGCGCCGCCGATCAATCAGCCGCTCGACCGGCCCGCGCCGGGGGCGTGGCAGCCCGCCCCGGATGCTCCGCCGGGCTTCCAGGGGATCATTCAGATGGGCAACCTGGCCGGACTGCCCGCGCTGGTCCTGCCCTGCGGCTTCGCCGGCAATCTGCCGGTGGCGCTGCAGGTGGTGGGCGCGCCGTTTTCCGAAAACGCATTGCTCGCAATCGGCAATGGCTTTCAATCGCGCACGGACTGGCACAAGCGCCGGCCGCCTGCGTGAACGCGCCTCTCAAGCGCCCGATCGGGCTGATCCACGCCACCGCGATGGTGGTGGGGATTATCGTGGGGGCGTCGATCTTCGTGCAGCCCTCGGAAGTGAACCGGCACGTCCCCAGCGTGGCCGGCGTGCTGGCGGCCTGGGCCGCGGCGGGCGTTCTGACGCTGTTCGGCTCGCTGGTCTGCGCCGAACTCTCGAGCGTCTTCCCCCGCACCGGCGGCGTGTATGTCTATCTCAAGGAAACGCTCTCGCCGGCTTGCGGCTTTCTCTGGGGATGGGCGATGTTTTGGAGCGCGCATTCGGGCATCATCGCGGCATCGAGCGTGATTCTGGCGCGATACGCCGGCTATTTCGTGCCGCTGGGCGATAGGGGCGTCAAGGGGGTCGCGATTGCGGCCATTCTGTTGCTTTCGGCGGTCAATTACGTGGGAGTGCGGCAGGGGAGCCGCCTGCAGACCGCCGTGACCGCCGCCAAACTGGCCGGAATTCTCTTCCTGCTGGTGGTGGTGGCTGCCGGCGGTCGCGGCGACGTGCACGTGACCGAAAAGGCTGCATTCGGCGCCGGCGACCTGCTGCTGGGCATCGGCGCGGCGCTGTTCGCTTTCGGCGGGTGGCACATGGTGACCTACGCCGCGGGCGAGACGCGCGACCCGACGCGCACGATTCCGCGCGCGCTGCTCGGCGGGACCCTGATCGTTACCGCGTGCTACATCGCGCTCAATGCCGCTTATCTTTATCTGCTGCCGCTGAGCAAGGTGATCTCGTCGGCGCGCGTGGCGGCCGATGCGGCGTACGTGGTCGCGGGAGCGCGCGGCGCCGCGGCCATTTCCGCGCTGGTGATCGTGAGCGCTATTGGGGTGCTCAACGGTGTCATTCTGGCCGGCCCGCGCACCTATTTCGCCATGGCGGAGGAAGGACTCGCGTTTCGCCGCCTGGCGCGCGTGCATCCGCGTTTTGCGACGCCTTCGACGGCGATTGTCTGGCAGGCGGTGTGGTCGTGCGTGCTGGTGGCTACCGGAACCTATCGCGCGCTGTTTACGCGCGTGGTCTACACGGAGTGGATTTTTTTCGCGCTCATGACCCTCGGGCTGATGCGGCTGCGCCGCCAGCCCGGGTACGCGCCGCCGTTTCGCGCCTGGGGCTATCCGTTGGTGCAGATCGTCTTCATCGCGGCCGCGCTGGCGGTGGTTTGCCGGCAGATTGCGGCCACCCCCGCGGATGCGGCGGCGGGCCTGGGCCTCGTCATGTTAGGATTGCCTGTTTACTGGCTCTGGCTGCGGCCCAAACATGCGCATCATTGATTTTCACAACCACTATTACCCGCCGGTCTACCTGGAGGCCCTGCGCTCCGGATCGAGCGCCATCGAAGTGACCATCGACGCCGACGGCAACCCGCGGATCTTCTATCCCGGCGATTACAATATCGCGGTCCCGGGCCATCGCGATATCGACTATCGCGAGAACGTGCTCATCGAGCACGGCGTCGCCACCCAGGTGCTGACTCTCACTACGCCGGGCACCCACGTGGAAGCGCCCGCGACCGCCGTGCGGTTCGCCATGCTGGTGAACGACGCGTTTGCCGACGTCGTGGAGCGCAAGGGGGGCCGCTTTACTGCTCTCGCCACTCTTCCGCTCAACAATCCGGAGGCGTCGGTTCGCGAACTCTGCCGCGCCTGCGAAGAATTGGGGTTCAAAGGCGCCATGCTCTTCAGCAACGTGAATGGAACGGGGTTGAACGATCAGCGCTTATGGCCCCTGTACGAAGCCGCCGACCACCTGGGTGCGGTGCTTTATATTCATCCCACGCATCCGGTGGGGGTCGAAGCGATGACGGATTTCTGGCTTATGCCGCTGGTAGGGTTTTTGTGCGATACCACGCTTGCGGCGGCCAAAATTGTCTTCAGCGGAATTCCGGAGCGTTTCCCGCGCATCCAGTGGGCGTTGTGCCACCTGGGCGGCGCGATTCCCTACCTGGCCGAGCGGCTGGACCGCGGCTTCGAAGCCTTCAGCGAGTGCCGGGAGAATATTTCCCGGCCGCCCAGCGAGTACCTGAAGCGGTTTTACTACGACACCGTTAATTTCAACCCGCGCGCCATCGAGCTGGCGATCGCGTTTGCCGGCGCCGACCGCGTCATGGCCGGCAGCGACTATCCCCACCAGATCGGCAGCATTCCGAAGATGATTGAAAGCATCGGCAAGTTGAATGTTTCGGAACAGGACCGGGCGGCGATCTTCGGCGGCAACGCGGCGCGCCTTCTGGGATTGTGAACGCGCCCGCATTTGGTGCGATATTAATTCTTGCGGGTGTGGCGGCGTCCCCTGCCGGCAACTGCCCGCGCCAGAGACCAGCAACATGACGATCGCCGACCTGTCTGAAATCGCCGGACGCACGTATCCCGCGCGCCGCCGCACGCAGAACCTGGTGGGAGGCGCAAGCCCCATCCAGGCCAGCAATTTTTCCATGGGCCACGTCACCCTGGAGCCCGAAGGCGGCCAGGTGCCCTGGCACAATCAGCAGCAGGAAGAGATCTATTTCGTGGTCGAAGGCGCCGGCGAAATGTGCCTCGGCGAGGAGCGGCGGGAACTGCGCACGGGACAGGCCGTGTATATCCCTTCGGGCGTCTTTCATCAGCTCACCAACACGGGCAAGACGCCGCTGCGCATGATCTACTGTTACGGCCCGGCGGGCGATGTGGCGCACTGGCGCCAGGAGCTCGAAGGCACCCTGCCCAAAGCCGGCATCGACGTTCCACCGCTGCCGGCGGGCGCGCATCCGCAATGCACGAAGAAACCATGACCACCCACACAATCGGAATCATCATGAACGGGGTCACCGGCCGCATGGGGCTGAACCAGCACCTGCGCCGCAGCGTTCACGCCATCATCCAGCAGGGCGGGCTGAAGCTGAGCGAAAGCGAGACCATTTTGCCGCGCGTGCTGCTGGTGGGGCGGAATGCCGCCAAACTGGAAGCCATTTCGGCGGAGTTCGGCGGTCTCGCCTGGACAACCGATCTGGAAAGCGCGCTGAAAGACGAGCAGTACTCCATCTACTTCGACGCCCAGACCACCGAGCGGCGCGCGGAGAGCGTGCGTGCCGCCATCGCCCATGGGAAGCATGTGTATTGTGAAAAGCCGGTGGCCGAAAATCTGGAAACGGCCCTCGATCTGTACCGCCTGGCGCAGACCGCCGGCGTGAAGCACGGGGTGGTACAGGACAAGCTGTGGCTGCCCGGTCTCATGAAGCTTGCCTCTCTCCGGCGGCAGGGCTTTTTCGGGCGCATTCTTTCGGCGCGCGGCGAGTTCGGATACTGGGTGTTCGAAGGCGATACCGTGACCGGCCAGCGGCCGAGCTGGAACTATCGCAAGGAGGATGGCGGCGGAATCATCCTCGACATGTTGTGCCACTGGCGATACGTCATCGATAACCTCTTCGCGCCCGTGAAGGCGGTCTCCTGCCTGGGCGCCACCCACATTCCCGAGCGCTGGGACGAGAACGGCCGCCCCTACGCCTGCACGGCGGACGATTCCGCATACGCCACCTTCGAGCTGGAAGGTGGGATCGTGGCCCATTTCAACTCCTCCTGGTGCGTTCGGGTGCGCCGCGACGATCTGCTGACGCTCCAGGTGGACGGCACCAGGGGAACCGCCATCGCCGGGCTGCGGCATTGCTGGATCCAGCCATACGGAGCTACTCCGCGCCCTGTCTGGAATCCCGACATCGAAAGCCCGCTCAATTATTTCGACGGCTGGCAGAAGGTTCCCGAGCAGGAGATGTTCGACAACGCGTTCAAGCGCCAGTGGGAGCTCTTTCTGCGGCACGTGGTCAAGGACGAGCCTTTCCGCTGGGGGCTTCTGGAGGGCGCCAAGGGTGTGCAACTGGCCGAAAAAGGCATGGAAAGCTGGAAGAAGCGCTGCTGGGTCGACGTGCCCGAGCTATAGCCGGTTGATCAGGCTGGCGACGTAGCCTGCGCCGAAGCCGTTGTCGATATTTACAACGGTAACGTTGCTGGCGCAACTGTTAAGCATTCCCAGGAGCGCAGCGAGACCGTGGAAGCTGGCGCCGTACCCGACGCTGGTGGGGACGGCGATGACCGGGCAGGAGACCAGGCCTCCGACAGCACTGGGCAGCGCACCTTCCATTCCGGCGCAGACGACTACGACGCGGGCGGCCGTGAGGCGCTCGCGGTTGTGCATCAGACGGTGAATTCCGGCCACCCCGATATCGTGCACCGTATCCACGCGGTTTCCCATGGTTTGGGCGGTAATCTGAGCCTCTTCGGCGACGAAAATGTCGCTGGTGCCGGCGCCCACGACGGCAATCGTTCCCTTACCGTGAATGGTGCGATCGCGCCAGAAACGGAAGATTCCAGAGAGCGGGAAGTATTCGCCACCCGGCGAGAGGCGCTCGAGTTCGGCGGCGCAGGCGGCATCGGCGCGGGTAATCAGGACGTTGTTGGAATTCTCCAGCAGGCGAGCCGCGATGGCCGCCACCTGCTGCGGCGTTTTCCCTTTGGCGAGAATCACTTCGGGCATTCCATGGCGGAGTTCGCGATGGTGATCGACCTTGGCGAATCCGAGGTCCTCGAAGGGCATGTGGCGCATGCGCGCGAGGGCGGAATCGACGTCCAGGGATCCATCCTTGACCTGCTCGAATAGTACCCGCAGTTGATTCTGGTCCATGAGGAAAGAATATCAGACCCGCTTCGTGGAATCGGGAACATCCAAGCGCTTGAACTGCAAAGAAAGTAACAGGTTTTGCACTTAGGCAAAAGACCTCACAAAAAGTACTAGATATGTTCACTCGGTTTTGAAGCTTTCGGGCTATTGTAGGACAAAGGACGGGCTGGGATCATACTCTAGCATGAATATCGGCACGCAAAATCTGAACTGGAAGTTTGAAGGCGTACCGGAGAGACGCAGGAACACCCGTTTTCCTGTGCGTGAGGATCTGAAATATCGAGTGCGCCACTCGAAAACCCTGGTGACCAGTGGAACGGGGAAGACATTGGACATCGGAAGCGGGGGAATCCTTTTCACCACAGACGAGAGGCTGGCGATTGGGAAAGTTGTAGAAATCTCTGTCAACTGGCCGGCTCGTTTAGATGGGGTCTGTCCATTGCAATTTGTGGCAATGGGGAAAGTGGTGAGGAGCGATCACGGAAAGACGGCCGTACGAATCGAGCGCTATGAGTTCAAGACGCGCGGCGTCAGTGCGGCTTCGGGGTAGATCGCAACCCTGCGGAAGCGCGCGGCGCTAGTCGTCGCGATGCACGGTACTCAAAGAAAAAGCCGGTAGACAAACGGCGATATACTCAGCGCCCTCGGGCTCCGGGGTACCATACCGGACCCATTCGCCGCGGTGTGCAATGACGGCCTGGCCGGCGCGCACTTCAAGAGCTCCGTGCAGATGCTCGACCCGCAGCATGCCCCGCAGGACGATGGTGTATTCATCGAACTCCGGCGTCTGACCCGGCTCCTGCCATCCTCCGGGACTGCGCATGTGCGCGATGCTGGCATCCTCGTGCCCGGAGTTCACTCTTCCCACGTATTCGTCAATCAGTTTGGGCTTGTTCCCTGCAGCTTCCACGCGCGTCGGACCGGCGATCAGTTTGGGCACGTCCGTTCCTCCTCCACCGGCAATGGTACCAGCCGCCGGGGGGTATTTTCGGACTTGCCCGGGACTTGCGGGCATCGGTATACTGACATTTTCGCTGAGACGTTTATGACGGCGAGAGATGAATTCGACCCCTTGGCGCCACAACGGGAAGCGGCATTCTTTTATGGCCTTTTCCTTCGCGGCCATGATATAGAAACCCTCCGGCAGGACATTGACGTACCTCGCTCCATGGTGGATAAGTGGATGAAAGCTCACGATTTTGAAGCTTCCTTCCGCGACAACCTGCAGCGCGTGTACGCCTACCGCAAGCAGGTTCTGGCAATTTTTGACGGTCTGGTCTCCAACGAGCAGATGCGCCTGCGAATTCAGTAACCGGCGAGACACCCTCACCTTTCGAGCGTCTATCCTCTTTTCGGTCCCGCAAAGGGTTCACGCTATCGTAAAGATATGACTATTCGCCCACTGCACCCAAAGGGGAACTTCGCGGCCGCTGGACTGCTCGCCGCTCTGCTGGCTGTTTCCTCGGTACCCGGCCAAGGCCAGGAAAATAAACCGGTTGCGCCCGGCGCGCCGGCGGCGAACGCGGCCAACAAAGAAAAGCCGCCGGAAGAGAAGGAGCCTCCGCTGCCCGCCGACGCGCACGTGACCCAGACCATGCAGCTCGAAGGACAGCAGCTCCACTACACCGTCACGGTAGGCACTCTTCCCGTCTACGACAACACCGGCAAGAAAACCGGCGAGGTGGTATACACCTCGTACGTCGTAGAGGGCGACAACCGGCCGGTCACGTTTGCCTTCAACGGAGGACCGGGGGCGGCCAGCGTCTTTTTGAATTTCGGAGCGATCGGGCCGAAGCACCTGGAATTCGGCGAGCAAGGCGACAGCCCGAGCGATCCGGCGAAGCTGACCGATAACCAGGGCACCTGGCTGGGATTCACCGACCTGGTGTTCATCGACCCCATCGGCACCGGCTACAGCCGCTCGCTGGTCTCCGCCGATGAGACCAAAAAGCAGTTTTACTCCACCGAAAACGACATCCATTACCTTTCGCGGATCGTCTACGACTGGCTGGTGAAGAATGGCCGCATGACTTCGCGGAAGTACCTGGTGGGAGAAAGCTACGGCGGTTATCGCGGGCCGCGCATCACCCACTACCTGCAAACCCAGCTTGGTGTGGCGATGAATGGCGTGGTGCTGGTCTCGCCCTATCTGAACCCTTCGCAGGACGAAAACGGCACCATGAGCCCGATTCCGTGGATGCTCACCCTGCCTTCGATTACGGCGGCGCACCTGGAGCGCGAGCACAAACTGTCGCCGGAAGCCATGACGCCGGTCATCGGCTACACGGAGGGCGAATACGCGACCGACCTGTTGAAAGGGCGCAGCGATCCGCAGGCCTTGCAGCGCATGATCAAACGCGTCACCGAACTGACGGGCCTCGACGAACAGTTCGTGCGCCGCTCCGGCGGCAGGCTGGAAATCCAGGCCTACCTGCGGGAGGTCTTCCGCGAGAGCGGCAAGATCGGGAGTATCTACGATTCCAACGTCACCGGATACGACCCATATCCTTTCGCCCCGGAGGGCCGGGGCAACGATCCCATGCTGGAGAGCATCGTCGCGCCCTGCACCTCCGCCATGGTCAATTTCGTGACCCACGTGGTGGGATGGAAAACCGACGCCCGCTACAACACGCTCAGCTACGAAGTGAACGGGCAATGGGACCGCAACAGTCCGGCCCTGCGCATGGGCGCCGTCCCGGATCTGCGGGGCGCCGTGGCGGCCGATCCCAAGCTGCGTGTCGAGATCATGCACGGCTGGAACGACCTTTCCTGCCCGTTCATGGGATCGATTCTCACTGTGAACCAGATGCCGGTGATGGGCGACCCGACCCGCGTTTCCGTGCATGAGTTCCCGGGCGGCCACATGTTTTACAGCCGCGAAACCAGCCGCGTCGCCTTGCGGAATGACGTGCAGGCGATGGTCGCGAAGCATTAGCAGCGCCGGCGAGGTCGTCGCCGGTGGAGTTTGGTGTGCGGACCAAAAACCACCGGCGGCAAGACCGCCTGGCAAGACCGCCGGCGGTACCGGGTCGCGCTACTGCCAGGTGAAGTTGCAGTCGGGGAGACCGGTCAGCCAGTCCATGCCGGTATCGCCGATGGGTGCTCCGGGAGGGGCGTTCGGGGCAACCAGGGGGCGGATGGGATCGGCGGGGCGGTCCAGGAAGCGCTTGATGTCGGCGGCCAGCAGCATATGGGACGCCTGCTCGGCTTCGGTCGTCGGAGCTTCATGGTTCAGGCGCGCGGCGAGGCGGCTGAGCTTCAGCGAGGCGATGGCGCGCACCTCCGAATTGCCGGCGGTCACCGAGAGCCACATCAACCGGTCCACCAGCACGCGCTCTTCGGCGCGCCGCACTTCCGATTCATACGGGCTGGCCGCAGCCGCATCGAAAGTGGCTTTGGTCAGGCGATCGATCACTTCTTCCAGGCCCGGCAGCGAGGGATCCTCCGCGTGCTGCGCCACCATGCGGGCGGCGCGGGCCGGTTCCAGCGTGAATCCGATGGTGACATCGGCAGCCTCGGTCGCCGGGCTGAGAGGATCGAAGACATTGCCCGTGGTGCGCGGGAACAGTTCCCGATTCGCAGGGTAACCGGGCGGCCGGGGCGGAATGCCATCGAGAATCGCTTTCGGCACTGTGAGCTCGCTCGGTTTCAATGTGCCGGCCAGCGCATCCAGGGCTTTGCGCTGATTGACGGCGCTCTCCCATTTCACCGGCGTGCGGCCGTCGCCGCGGATGGCGTAAATGTAATCCTGCCCCGCGACCATGCTGGCGGCGGATTCCACCGAATAGCGGTGATACATGAAGATGGGCACCAGAGGCTCCTCGATGGTCGCCATGGGCGCGCCGTTGCGGATGCTGTGTTCGCCCAGGCGATTGAGCGCGGCACGCCGGATTTTCATGATGCGGTTGAGCTCGTCGGCCTGGTTGACGCCGTTGGACCACTGATCGACGCGCGGGTTGCTGTCGGTATCCTGATTCGTCTGGTAGCGCAGGTCTTTGGCCCAGGCGTCGTCGAGAATGCGGGTGAGGGCGGCCTTTTCATCGCCGGCGGGAAGCTGGCGGTAGCCGTAGTTGATGGCGACCTTATCCCACTCGCCGATGCGGGCGGGATAGGCGTGCGAAACATCGATGGTGCCATCGGGCCGCAGCTCTTCCTGCGGGTGCGGATAATCCATGACGGAGATCCAGCCCTGCGTGCTGTCGTAGTAATTGTGGCCCAGACCGAGCGTGTGGCCCACTTCATGCGCGGCAAGCTGGCGGATGCGGGCGAGGGCGGTCTGGTAGAGCAGGTCGGGCTTTTCGTTGCCGTTCTTGTAGGGCGAGAGGAGTCCCTCGAAGATCAGGTAATCCTGGCGGTCGCGCAGCGAGCCGAGCGTGACCGTGCCTTTGATGATCTCGCCGGTGCGCGGATCGCTGACGGTAGCGCCGCTGCTCCAGCCGCGGGTGGAGCGGTGGACCCAGTTGATCATGTTGTAGCGGATATCCATCGGGTCGGCGCCCGGGGGCAGGACCGCAACCTTGAAGGCGTTCTTGAAACCGGCGGCCTCGAAGGCCTGGTTCCACCAGCTTGCGCCTTCGATGAGCGCCTCACGGACGTCCGGCGGCGCGCCGGGATCGACCCAGTATTCGATGGGCTTCACGGGCTCGCTGATGGCGGCGTTGGGGTCCTTCTTTTCCAGGCGATGGCGGCGGATGTAGTGCTGCACCATGGGCTCGCCGATGGGCACGCTGTAATCGACGTAGCTCATCCCCATGTAGCCGGCGCGCGGATCGTCGAGGCGCGGCTTGAAATTGCCGTCGGGGAGCTCAACCAGGGAATAGTGTTCGCGGAGGGTGACGGCTTCGGCTGTGGGAGTCACGCTGGCGACGCTGCCGGAGAATATACCGCCGCCGAATCCTCCTCCGCCGCGCCCGCCGCGTCCCGCCGTGACCGGGGCGCTGGTCGGAAACACGACGGCGGGCGGTCCCTGCCCGGGATTGCCGAATCCGCCGCGGCCGCCGGTGGCTTCATTGGCGAAGGTCAGGGTGACTTCGACCTCGGTATTCTTGGGGAAAGCCTTGGTGCGAGGCAGGTACACGGCGCTGCGCGAGCGATCCAGCCGGTAGCCGGTGAGCGCGTTGCCGGAGCCGTGGCCATCGCGCACGAAGAAATCGGTGGCATCCACCAGCACGCGGCCGCCCGATTCGGCGGCCACGGTGAAGCCCCACAAGGCCGAGCGCGCGAAGGAATCGGCCACGGAGCGCTGTTCGGCGGGATTGGAACTCGAAGAGCGGAACGTCTCGCTGCCCTGCATCAGGAGCACCTTGGGTCCGATGCGCTGGAAGGAGACGATCTTGCCGCCGCCCTCCTGGCCGCGGTCTAGCCCGATATCGTTGGAGCCGAGGCCCGCGGCGAGCCCGGTGACATACAGAAAGTCGGTATCGAAGCTTGGGATCTCCAGATAGAGATTACCGGTTCGTTCATCCCAGTAGAGCGGGAAATAGCCGTCGATCTTCTGCATGTTGGCGGTGCGCTCTTCGATGGACGGGATGCGGCCGGGTTCGCCGGATGCCCCGCCGCGTCCGCCGCGCCCCTGTTGGGCGGGAGCCGCGACCGCGAACACACAGACGGCGCATACAAAGGTTCCGATGGTGCGTAGCATTGGTGAAAAATCCCTCAGGGTTTCTATTGTATAGGTGCAGGAGCTTTGTTGGGATCGGTGAGAGTGTCGAACGGGCGCGGCCACGAATTGTGGCAAATCCAGACTTCAGAATCTGTATATCCGACATAATCTGCGCGCCAACCACGTCTAAGTGGTTTGCATTCTGCATGGCATCCCTGTTGCTGAATCCTCCGGGGAAAGGAGACTTACCAACGTGGGCGATCCTTCGACTTACTGGTTGAATATCACGAACGCGGCATTGGGGGTGGTGGTCCTCATTTGTTGCGTGGCGGTGGCTTTCGGAGTCGTGCAGGAACTGGCGGCGCGGCGCAAGAAACGCGCCTCTGCTTCCGACCTGGACAACGAAATGGCCAGCCTGATTGCGGGGATCCAGGATGGACACGCATTCCACATTCCCGGTCTCGGCGTCACCATGGCCGATGGCGGCGAAGAACTGAGGAAGAAAGAGAAGCGGTAACCGTATGACCTGCCCGTTCCTCAAAGAAGCACAGGTCAAGTATTGCAGAACGGCCACGGTCCGGAAGCTGATCCCTTTGGGCAAGGGGACCGACGAGAAATGCTCTTCGCCGGAACACGCCGGCTGCCGATTATTTCAGATGCAGCCGGGTTGGGAAGCGGCTTCCGGGGCGTGCCCGTATCTGCGCGAATCGCTGATGCAGTATTGCGGCGCGGCGCCGGTGGCTAAGATGGTGCCATACAGCGAGTCGCTGCTCTCGCGGTGCGGCAACGACAGCTTCCGCTACTGCGAGTTGTACCTTTCGATGGCACATCCGGAACTGCCGGGCGACGAGACCATCGCGGTTCCCAACTGGCTGCGTTTCTCGGAAAACCACATGTGGCTGGATGTGACCGACGATGGCGTCTGCCATGCGGGAATCGACGCCTTTCTGGCCCGGGCCCTGGGTTCGGTGGATGAACTGACCTACGTCTGGCAGAAAGGGCGGCACCGGCCGACGGCGCTGCTGCGCGCGGCGGGGATCGACCTGGAAGTGGTCTTTCCGAACAGCATGCTGCTGACCGGCTGCAATCTCTATCTGCGGGCCAACCCCTCGCGCATCACGACCGAGCCGTACACCGCCGGATGGCTGTTCGAAGGCGTGCCGCTGCCGGAGACGGCCAGCGGATTACGCCAGGGCGCCGAAGCGCGCGCCTGGATGCACCAGGAGCAGGGCCGCATCAGCGAGTTTCTGCAGCGCGAAACGACGCCGGCGGCACTCTGCGACGGCGGGTTGTTCGCGGCCGGCCTGGCGCGGCACCTCGAGCGCGGGCAGATGCTCACGCTGTTTCACGAATTTTTCTCGCCGGACGCGAGTGGGAAGAGAGAACCGTAACAATGGGCAAGATCTGGTTGGTGGCCGGGTTAGCGGCCGGGCTTGGCGCTGGATGGGTGGCGTTTCCGTACGCCATCTATCAGCGCCGGCCGCAGCCGGTGGACTTCAGCCACAAGGTGCACGCTGAGAAAGCGGGCCAGAAGTGCGAGGACTGCCACTCCCTGCGCGAAGACGGCAGCTTCGCCGGAATTCCGGGACTGGACAAATGCGCGGGCTGCCACGCCGCGCCCATGGGAACCACCGTGGCGGAAAAGAACTTCATCGAGCAGTACGTGACTCCCAACCGCCAGCCGCAATGGATGGACTACGCGCGGCAGCCGGAAAACGTGTGGTTCTCGCATGCCACCCACGTCAAACTGGGCGGGATGAAATGCGAAGCCTGCCACGGCGATATGGGTTCGAGCGATGGCCTGCGGGTGTATCAGCAGGACCGCATCAGCGGGTACTCGCGCGACATCTTCGAGCGCCCCGCGCGGCTGGTTTCTCTGCGCCGGACGGGAGGCATGAAGATGGACGACTGCGTGGACTGCCATCGCAGGAATGCCATGGAACAAAGCTGCCTGGACTGCCACAAATGAGGCGCGCGATGACGACTACTCGAAGAGATCTTTTCAAATTCGCCGGGGGCGCGGCAGTGGGCGCGCTGCTTTCGCCGGCGCCATGGCGGCTGATTACCGATACCGCGCTGTGGAGCGAAAACTGGCCGGGGATTCCGCGGCCGGCGCGCGGAGAAATCAGCGCGAAGTTTACGAATTGTACGCTGTGCCCGGCGGGCTGCGCTGTGAAGGCGCGCTGCGTGGGAGCGCAGCCGGTTTCGCTCGCGGGAGTGGCCGGGCATCCGATGAGCCGCGGCGCGTTGTGCCCCTTCGGGATCGCCGGACACCATCTGCCGTACCATCCGGAGCGGCTGCGGTCGGGACCGGTGCAGCGAGTCGCCGAAGAGGTCGCTCGGGCGATGGCGGCGCGCCAGACCAGCGAATATGTAGCGGTGTTCGATCCGCGTCCGGGAAGAACGGCATCGTGGACGTACCGCCGGGCGCTGCACGCGATTCCCGGCGGCCTGTACATCCGGCCGGCCGCGCCGTGGAGCGGAGCCGCGGTGAATCTTGACGCCGCGCGCATCGTCGTGAGTTTCGGGATGCCGCTGCTGGATGGCTGGGGAACACCCGGAAACGTGGTCGCGGCGCGCGAGCATTTCCGGCTGATTCAGGTGGAAGCCGTCGAGAGCCGGACCGCGGCGATGGCGGATCTCTGGCTGCCGGTGCGGCCGGGACAGGAACGGGCGCTGGCCGCGGCTCTGGCGGGAGGCACGGCGGAGGGCACGGGAATCGCGCAGGAACTGGTGCGCCAGGTGGCGGGTGAACTCGCCACGAACGGTCCGGCGCTGGTGCTCGGTCCGGCTGACTGGCCGGAGATCGCGGAGTTGAACCGGCAGTGCGGCGCGGCGGGCCGCACCATCGTGGCGCGGCGCGAAACACCCGTTCCCGAGGCGTGGCAGCCGGGTGCGGCGGAGACCGGGTGGAGCGCGGTCGAAGACGGCTCTCTGCGTGTGTTGCTGATCGACGAAGGCGCAGGCGGCGGCGATTACGTCCCGTGGAGCACGATTGAGCGCAAGCTGGCGCCCGGAGCCGCGGTGGTGGCATTCACTGGCACGCCGGAAGGCTATGCGCGGCACGCAAACTATGCGCTGCCGGTAGCCGTTTATCCCGAAGCGGTGGACGACATTCCGGCCGCCGTGGATTCGCCCGTGGCCGTCTTCCGCCTGAGCGCAAGCCTGGTGGCGCCGCCTGAGGGGCTTGTCAGCGCGACCGATTTCGTGTCGCACCTGGCGGGAATCGACGCGGCCGCGGCTCTTCGCGAGCGCGCGGACGCGATCTGCGCAGCCGGCCGGGGGAGAGTTTTTCAGACTGCCTCCGGCGCGGTGACTGCTTTGAAGGAGATGAAGCCCGACGATTTCTGGAAAGCCCTCAGCGAAGGCGGCTGCTGGTTGGACGAGCCTGATCCCAAGGCTCCGCCGCCCGAATTGAGCACGGGCGCGGCGGGGTTCACGGCATCGTTTGCGATTGCCGAAACGCGCGGCGCGGGCCTGGTTTCGCCGCTGCTTTCCAAGCTGCACGAGGAATCGCATCTACGCCTGGGCAAGCACGAAGTGGCGCTGCATCCTTCGAGCGGATTCCGCGATGGCGACCGCGCCGCGCTGGAAACCGGGTGCGGGCGCATCCTGGTGGTGGTGCGGCGCGACAGCTCGGTTCCGCCGGGCGTAGTGCAGGCCGCGGCGGGGGCGGACTTGATCGACTTGTGCGGCGCGGCGGAGAGCGCCAGGGTGGTGCGCTTATGACCAGCAAAAAGGAAACGATCCGGCCGGCGCGGTACGGCATGACCATCGATGTGGACCGCTGCAACGGCTGCGGCGCCTGCATGGTGGCCTGCGCGGTGGAAAACAACGTCCCGCCGGCGCATGCGGGCGCGAACGATCGCAAGGGGTTGACCTGGATCCGCGTATATAAAGTCGATAACGGGCAGGATTATCCCGGAAAGCGGTCGGCCTTCGTGCCGGTGCTGTGCCAGCAGTGCGGCAGCGAGACGCCCTGCGCGCACGTTTGCCCGCAGCAGGCGGTGGATGTGGACCCGGCGACCGGAGTCGTGGGACAGATGCCGGAGCGCTGCCTGGGCTGCCGCTATTGCATGGCGGCGTGTCCGTACCACGCCCGCTACTTCAACTGGTGGGACCCGGCGTGGCCCAAGGGGATGGAGAAGACTCTGAACCCCGACGTCGCGCCGCGCATGCGGGGAGTCGTCGAGAAGTGCAATTTCTGCTACGGCCGGTGGCATGAGGCGCGGCAGCGGGCGGCGGCCATGGGGAAGCCGGATACAGAGCCGGTGGACTATGTTCCGGCGTGCGTCGAGGCCTGCCCCACGGGCGCGATTCGCTTCGGCGATCTGAACGACGCCAAAAGCGAAGTGGCGCGCGGCGCCAAAGAGCCGCGGAGTTTCCGCCTGCTCGAATCGCTCGGCACCGAACCGAAGATTTATTACCAGTCGCAGCGCGACTGGGTGCGCGAAATTGCGAGCGCGCCGCGGCCGGGTGCGGAAAAGGGGAATGTCAATGGATAAGGAATTCATCGCGCGCGGTGTACAGCGGTGCTCGAGCAGCAGGTTCCTGCTGTGGATCGCCCCGTGGGCGCTGCTGCTGGTCTTCGGGCTGTACTCGGCCGGGCTGTGCCTGGTGCTGGGGTTGAACCAGACCAATATGGACAACCGCTTCGCGTTCGGGCTTTGGATCTTTCTGGATCTCACCGTGATCGCTCTCGGCGCGGGAGCCTTCTTCACCGGCTTCCTGCTGTACATCCTCAAGGTCAAGGAGCTGAAGGCGGTCATCAACAGCGCCGTGGTCATCGGGCTGGTGTGTTACAGCGGAGCGATGGGCGTGCTGGCGGTCGATGTCGGCCAGCCGCTGCGCGCCTGGTTCACCTTCTGGTATCCGAACGTACACTCCATGCTGACCGAGGTCACGTTCTGCATCAGTTGCTACCTGACGGTGCTGGCCATCGAATACCTGCCGATTGTGCTCAAGAACCGGCGTTTGCGGGAAGTGCCCTCGATGTTGGTTTTCGAGCACGAGCTGCATAAACTGATCTATGTTCTGGCGGGAGTGGGGACGTTTCTTTCGTTCTTCCACCAGGGCTCGCTGGGCGGGCTGTACGGCGTGCTGCGCGGGCGGCCGTTTGCATTTCGCGAAGGCCTGGCGGTGTGGCCCTCGACGTTCTTTCTCTTCATTCTTTCGGCTGCGGCGGTGGGCCCGAGCTTCGTTCTGCTGACCACCTGGCTGGTGGAGAAGATTTCGCGCAAGAAACTGGTGCGGCCGGAAGTGCCGCGCCTGCTGGGACGCATTTCGGGCCTGCTGCTGGCGGTGTATGTGCTCGCGAAGACCGTGGACACGCTGATCTGGCTGAACCGCACATCGCCCGAGCGCGGGTTCCCGGCGGCGCAATATTACTCCTGGCGGCCTTTTGGGACATGGATCCTGTTTGCGGAAATCGTGGTCTTCGGGCTGGTTCCGGCCTTGATGCTGCTGATGCCCCGGCTGCGGGCTCGCACCGGGTGGCTGGTTTCGGCGGCGGCCCTGGCCTGTTGCGGGGTGGCGCTGAACCGCTTCGTGATGACGGTGCAGACGCTCGCGGTTCCCACTCTTTCGTTCGACCCCTTCCTCTCGTATTTCCCGAGCTGGCAGGAGGTGGGAACGTTCCTGGCCGTGGTCGCTTACGGCGTGCTCGTATATTCATTCTCGTTCCGGTACTTCCGGTTGTTCCCGCAGGAGCGGGAATTGAAGCTGGCGGAGCGGCAGCCGGAAGCGGAACCGGTTCTGGCGGGGAGGTATTGACATGTTGCCTTGGAATTATGGATTCGAATGGAATACCGGCCACATCATTTTTCTGGGGGCCTTCTACACCGTCCTGGTGGTAGTGGCGACCACGGTGATCAATGCCATGTGGCGGTCGCGCGGCGCGCTGCGGCAGCAGAAAGCGGATGAGATTCGCTGGGACTCGGATTTTCACGATCTGCCGGCCTCCGATCAGGTCTGCCGCCACGTGCTCACCGGAGAGTTCCGCAGCCGCCAATGCCCGAATGCCTTCGATTGCCGCAAGTGCCAGACGCACGCCGGGTTGCTGGCCAAATTCCCTCCGGCTCGCGCGGCCGGCGAGGAGGAGATTTTCGGCATGCAGTTTCCCCTGGACCGTCTTTACCATCGCGGCCATACCTGGGCGCACCCCGAAGCGGACGGCACTGTGACCCTGGGGCTCGATGAACTGGGGCAGCGGCTGATCGGTGTTCCGGATGCCGTAGATCTACCCGAGCCGGGCGTCCGCCTGCATGTGAACGGCACGGCATTTCGCGTCCGGAAACGGGAGGCCGATGTGCGCGTGCTTTCGCCGGTCGATGGCGAGGTAGTGGCGCGCGGCGAGGGCGGCGCCGGCTGGTTCCTGAAGGTCAGACCGGATGCCGGCGGGGAGCCTGCGTTCCGCCATCTTCTGCGGGGGACCGAGGTTCGTCCGTGGATGCTGCGTGAAATGGAAAGGCTGCAGTTAGCGCTCACCGCGGAAGGCGCCACCGCGACCCTGGCGGACGGCGGGGTCCCCGTAAATGATATCGGCGCGAGCTATCCCGAAATGAATTGGGATGCGGTGTGTGGAGAGATGTTCCTGGAACCCTGAAGAGAGAGTGGGCCACGAATGAACACGAATGAACATAATAAAACCGAAAAACTATAAAACCGTTCCTTCGTGTTCCTTCGTGGCTGATTGCCTGTTTTACTTTGCACAACGCTCGCGGCGCCGCATGATTCTCTTCCAGAATTCATATATCTAAGATTGTCAATGATCAAGATGAGCCGATTTGCGTCTTGTCGTTTTACAGAATAAAACATGATAATTGGCCCCTAATTTCCTTGGCGGCGGCGGGACAGCCTGTTATCTTCCTTCCGATTCAGGGAATCGTCCGAAGGAGGTTCCATGCCACGTTCGCGCCATGCTTTGTTCCACGCCTTGCCGGCGTTTGTTTTGGTAGTTTTGGCTGTTAACACCTGTTTCTCTCAAGAATCGCGCGGCAGTATCACCGGAACGGTCGTCGATCCGCAGAGTGCCGTGATCCCCGGGGCCAAAGTGACTGTAACCAATGTGGAAACGAATGTTTCCACCACAGTCAACACGAACTCGACCGGTTACTGGGAAGTCAATTTTCTAATTCCGGGCGACTATTCCGTCGCGGTGGAGGCCAGCGGCTTCAAGACACTGAAACGCGGGGGCATCATCTTGAGCACCGGCGACCGGCTGGGGCTCAATCTGAGCATGGAGATCGGCGAATCCAGCATTTCGGTGGATGTGACCGCGGATGCTCCCCTGCTCAACACCACCAATGCCGCGATGGGCCGCGTGTTGAACTCGCAGGACATGGCACAACTGCCTTACGGCAACATGAATCCCTTCCTGCTGCAGGCCATGAGCGCCGGCATGATTTTCACCGGAAGCCTGCAGCCGGATAACAACCGGGCACTGGATCATGCCGCCACCGCCAACTACGATTCCGGCGGTCTGGGCACCGGTCTGAGCGAGTTCCTGCTGGACGGCAGTCCCGTGACCGGGACCAACGGCGGGCGAGCGGGCTATGTACCGCTCTCGGAAGCTGTGGACGAAGTGCGTATCGAGACCTCGGCGTACGACGCGTCCATGGGCCATTCGGTCGGCGCGTTCATCAGCGCCACGACGAAGGCAGGCACCAACGATCTGCACGGGTCGGGCTACTGGCAGTTCCAGCAGTTCCGATGGAATGCGACCCCGCACTACACGCGGCTGGCGTACGAAAGCGGGCTGGCGAACGGTTCGGTGGCGCCGGGCACGCCGGAACAGGCGTCCGGCCGCGTCAGCACGCCGGGCTTTGCGGTGGGCGGACCGGTTTACATTCCCAAGGTACTCAACGGCAAGAACCGTTTCTTCTTCTTCGTGTCCTACAGTCACCTGACCAGCCTGGCGCCGCCGGTTTCGACCCCTATCTACACTGTGCCTACCGCGGCCGAGCGTAACGGCGATTTTTCGGCGCTGCTTCAGGTGCCCACGAATCCCTCGCAGTATGTGATTTACGATCCGCGCACCGGAGTGCTGGTGAACTCCCACGTGACGCGCACGCCGTTCCCGAACAACGTCATCCCCGCCAACATGATGACCGATCCCATCGTGAAGTTTTATAACCAGCTCTACCCCATGCCCAACAATCCCGCGGGCCTGGTGCAGCCCGATGGAACCCAGAACTTCTACGACGGCAGCCAGGGGAACAACGACTGGTTCCCGGATTTCGTCAACCGCTACGATCTCGTGATCAACCAGAAGCAGCGGCTGAACGGCAAGTGGTATTTCAACCATCGGCTTTCGGACCAATACGACTGGGCGCACTCCACGCCGCTGAAGGGGGTCGAGTCCAATGGCCTGTATCGCCCCACGCGCGGGGGCAGCATCGACTACCTCTACACCATCAACGGCAACAATGTGCTGGACGTGGTGGCCAGCGTGACCCAGTATGCCGAAGGCGACAAGAAGCCGATCGACTATCAGTACAACGCGCAAGACGTCGGGCTGCCCGGCTATATCGATCAGAAGGCCGCCATTTCCGGGCAGGATGTGCTGCCGTGGATCAACATCGCCGGCATGGCCAACGCCGCCTCCACCAGTTTCATTGGAGCGCCGGGCCTGAACCAGCGCGGAACCACGGAGCAGTTGGCGGGCAAGATGACCACCATCAAGGGCCGGCACACCCTGAAGTATGGCGTTGAGATCCGCCGCTATCAGTACGGGTCGGTGAATCCGCTGGGGAATTCCACCGGCTATTACCAGTTCAGCAACACGTACGACCGGCAGGCGGATAACACGACCACGGCTTCGACCACCGGCCTGGGCTATGCCGCATACCTGATGGGCCTGCCGAATTCGGTTGCGCTGGACACCAACGACACCGGTTTCTGGAGCACGCCCTACCAGTCAGCGTATGTGCAGGACGATTTCCGCCTCACCTCGCGGCTGCGCCTGGGGTTCGGGCTGCGCTTCGAACATGAAGCGGGCAGCACCGAGCGGTTTAACCGCGGGCTCGAGGGCCAGTACGATTTCAGCTACATTCCGCCTTACGCATCCGCCGTGCAGAATGCGTACGCCAGTCTGCTTTCCAACCCGGCCAACGCCGGAAACGCGGCGGTGCAGACTCTGGCAGCGGGCATGCCGGCCAGCCAGTTTGTGCTCGCCGGCGGGGTCACCTACATGGGCCAGCAGTACGGCAATTACACCTCCGGCACGAAGCGCTTCCTCCCCAATGCGAGCCTGGTTTACGAAGCCACCCCCAAGACCGTGATTCGGTTCGGCACCGGGTGGTACGGGGATACCTACAACGTCATGAATTCCAGCGACCGGACGCCGCAGAACGGCTACAGCCAGACCACCTCGACCGTGATCACCAACGACAACGGGCTGACGTTCTGCTGCGGAGTGGGCGCGAACGCCAACATGGGCGCCACGAACATCATGATGAACCCGTTCCCGGTGCTGACCAGCGGTTCGCGCTGGGTAACGCCGTATGGGAACGCGCTGGGCTCGGGCATCCTGGACGGCCAGGGTTTCACCACGTACCCGCGCGATTACACGCCGACCTGGGAGCAGCGCTATTCGCTGGCCATCCAGCGGCAGGTCTTCACCAGCGACATGATCGAGGTTTCGTACAATGGCGGCTATGCCTCGCTACCGATGACGCGCAACCTCAGCTATCTGCCGGCGCAGTACTGGAATTTCACCGACAGCTACAGCGCCGCGACCGATAACGCCATGAAGGCCACGGTGGCCAATCCGTTCCTGTCAGCGCTGCCGGCCATTCAAAGCTCCAACCCGGCGCTGTACAACTACCTGAGCACGGTCGGAATCTTCACCTCCTCCACCCTGCAGGTGCAGCAGCTGCTGCGCGCTTATCCCAATGCGGGGTTCGCCCTGAACCAAACCGATGCGATGCGCAGCAAGGCTGTCGATAACGAAATCCGCGCCGTGTACCACCGACGCCTGTGGCACGGGGTGCAGTCGGATGTGCAATACGCGCACATGTGGGGACGCCAGCAGTGGTTGGCGAATCAGTTCGACCAGACGCCGGAGTGGCAGTTGAATTCCAATATCCGTCCGAACCGGTTCGTCTGGAGCACGGTAGCGCAGCTGCCGTTCGGCAGGGGCCGGCAGTGGCTGACGCACGGGATTCTGAACCACATCGCGGGCGGGTGGCAGGCAAGCTGGATTTACACCTACCAGACCGGCGCGTTGATCAGTTGGGGCAACCTGTTCTACTACGGGAGCATCGACCAGGTAGTGCAGGCGCTCAACCACGACCAGGTTCACTCGCAGAACATCAACATGTGGTACAGCCCGTCGGCCGTATGGACGGGCAGCGGCGCGCCGTCGGCTTCGTTTGTGGGCCTCGAAGGCCGCTCGGCGTATCAGCCCGGCACCTACCAGGCGCGCGTGTTTCCGCAATACATCAACAGCCTGCGGAGCGACCCGGTCCGTAACTGGGATGCGAAAATCCTGCGCAGCTTCCGGCTGTATGAGCGTCTGGCGCTGGAGTTCTCTCTGGATATGCTGAACGTCACCAATCACACGCAGTTCGGCGCGCCGAACACTACGGTAACGAGTTCGGCCTTCGGGTCGCTGTCGAGCCAGGTGAACAGCGGCCGCATTCTGCAATTCAATACGCACCTGCGTTTCTAGCTAGGAGAGAAAGCAAAGCGGCTGGCCACGGATGAACACGAATAAAACAAAACACAGGTGTTATCTGCGTTCATTCGTGTTCATTCGTGGCTATTTTTTATCTCGGGATTTCGTAGCGCTTGAGCTTTTCGTATAGGGTCGATCTGTCGATTCCCAGGATGCCAGCGGATTCGCGGATGTTGCGGTTGGTTCTCTCCAGGGTGGCGACGATGAGCTGCTTTTCCATTTCCTGGAGGCTGATGCCCGGTGGGATGGACAACGATTTCGCGGCGGGAGCCTGTGCGAGAAAGGAAAAGTCCTCTTCTTCGAGGATGCGTCCGCGGCAGGTGACCATGGCGCGCTCGACGGCATTCTCCAGTTCGCGCACGTTGCCGGGCCAGTTGTAATCCATCAGCAGTTTGAGCGCGCCTTCGGTGATGTCGCTCACGTCTTTGCCGAGCTCGTGCGCCAGCCGCTCCAGGAAGTGGCGCGCCAGGAGCGGAATATCGTCCTTGCGTTCGCGAAGGGGTGGAATGCGGATTTCGATGACGTTCAGGCGGTAGAACAGGTCGTCCCGGAACCGGCCTTCGGTTACGGCCTGCTGCAGGTTGACGTGGGTAGCGGCGATCACCCGCACGTCCACGCGCACCTCTTCGCTTCCGCCCACGCGATAAAACGCGCGGTCCTGCAGAACGCGCAGGAGATCCACCTGCAGCTTGGGCGAAATGTCGCCGATTTCATCGAGGAAGATGGTGCCGCCGTCGGCCAGTTCGAACTTGCCCCGCTTGCGCTCGGCGGCCCCGGTGAAGGCGCCCTTTTCGTAGCCGAACAGTTCGCTTTCCAGCAGAGTCTCGGCCAGCGCGGCGCAGGAGACGGCCACGAACGGCCTGGAGGCGCGCTCGCCCGAGTTGTGAATGGCGCGCGCCACCATTTCCTTGCCGGTGCCGCTTTCGCTCTGAATCAGCACCGTGCTGCGCAGGCTGGCGATCTCCTGGGCCAGCTTGAGCACCTGCTGCATGCGCGCGTTCTTGCTGATGATGTCGTGGAAGCAGTACTGGCGGGAGAGCTTTTTGCGCAGGATGGTGTTTTCGCGCTGCAGGTTTTTGACTTTGATGATGCGGTTGACGAGCAGCGAAATCTCCTCCGGGTTGCAGGGCTTGACGATGTATTCCTGCGCGCCCTCCTTCATGGCGGTGATGGCGGTATCCACCGTGGCATAGGCGGTAATGATGATGATGGAGGCGTCGGCGCGCAGTTTGCGGATCTGCATCATGGTTTCGATGCCATCCATTCCGCCGGGCATCTTCAGATCGACGAAATAGATTGCGTAGTCGCGCCGGCCGGCCATTTCGATCGCTTCGCGGCCGCTGGAGGCGGTATCGACCGTGTAGCCGTCTTCGCGCAGCCAGGCGGCCAGCGATTCGCACATCACATCTTCGTCGTCAACTACCAGGATCTGCCAGTGGATCTTCATATCTCCGTTCTCCGTTCGCGGCCCAGGCGCGCCGAGCACGCGCCGCAATAGGCCGCCAGTTTGCTGTCGATCTGCCGCACACCCGTGGACAGGCTCATGGCGCAGGCGGCGTCGGCGCAGTGCACCAGGCCGAACGTGTGGCCGGCCTCGTGCAGCGCCTCTTTGCAGGCGCGCTCCAGGAAGATGTCGCGATTGGCGGGTAAGCCGTAAAACTCCTGCCGGAGGCGCGCCAGGGAAATGACGGCCGCGCGTCCGCCCAGTTGCGCGTGGCCGAAGACAAACGTCAGCACCGGGATGAAGAGATCACGTTCGGTGATCGCCAGCAGCTTGAGCGCGTCGGACGGGCAGTGGCGCGCCACCATTTCGAGCACCGGGATCGAGGCATACTGGCGCCGGCCGGCATCGTAGGCGAAATCCACGGACGGCAGTTCCATATGGCGCACGGGAACTCCGAACTGCCGCTCGACACATTCGCGAACGGCGTGAACCGGTGCGGGCTCCACTTCCGCGGTTGCTGCCACGTAGAAAAACTTCATCCTTTCCCGGCCAGTTCGATCAATGGGGGCTCGCCGGTCCGCGTGGGCTGCTCGAGCGGCAGCGACACGACAAACGTCGACCCTTCGCCCGACTGACTCTTCACTTCGATCTCGCCGCCATGCGCCTGCACGATTCCGTAGGAGACGGCCAGGCCGAGCCCCACTCCTTTGCCTTCGCTCTTGGTGGTGAAGAACGGGTCGAAGATTTTGGACACGTTTTCCGGCGGAATTCCCTCGCCGTTGTCGCGGACCGTCAGTTGCACTTCGCCCTCGCCCGCGCAGGTTACGATTTCGACGCGCCGCTCCGCTTTGCCCTGCGTGGCCTCGGCCGCGTTGAGCACCAGATTCAATACCACCTGCTGGATCTGCGACTGGTCGCACTGCACCAGCGGAAGGTTTTCCGCCAGCCGCGTTTCCACCGCCACGTTGCTGAGTTTCAGCTTGTGCTGCACCACCGATAGCGTCATGGTCACGATGCGATTCAGATCGGCCGGGGCGCGCTGCGGCTTCGACCGCCTGGAAAACGCCAGCAGGTCGGAAACAATGCGGCCTACGCGCGTGGTTTCGCTCACCACCTGTGAGAGATACTTGCGAAAGTCGTCGATGCGGCCGGGCGGAACGCCGTCTTCTTTCAGCATGCGCTGCAGCAGCATGGAAAGATTGAGCACGCCCGCCACGGGATTGTTGATTTCGTGAGCCACGCTGGCGGAAAGCTGGCCGAGCGACGCGAGGCGGTCGGTCTGCACCAGTTTTTTCTGCGCCGCTTTGAGCTGCTGCGTTCGCTCTTCGACTTTGTTCTCGAGGTTCTGGGTGAACTGGTTGATCTCCGCCAGCGCGGTCCGCAGGCGCTCCCGCATGAGGTCGAAGGAGCGGGCCAGTTCGTCAAGCTCCTCGCTGCCGCTGACGAACTCTAGCGGCCGGTCGAGTTCCATCAGGCTGATGGCCTTGGTTGCCGCGATCAGGCTTTCGATCGGCCGCCCGAAAAACCGCCGCGTGAAAAAGATAATGAAAAGGCTGATGAGGGCGATTTCGACGCCGGTGACCAGCAGCACCCGGACTTTCATGCTGGCCACTTCACGGTCGACGTTCTCCAGGTCCAGCGCGACATCCAGCACGCCCAGCAGTTTCACGCTCGACGGGTGGCAATCCCTGCGGCTGCAGGAGCGCTCGTTGTAAATCGGGGTGAGCATTTCCAGCCGCCGGTGGCCATCGAGGGCCTGAAAGATGCGCACGCGCGAATTGAGATCGAGGAGAAAAGGAACGGAAGCCGGGCGGTCTTCGGAATTCGTCGAGAACATCACCTGGCCGGCGCGATTGAACATGCGGATGCGGTCGATGCCCTGCTTTTCGGCGATGGTCTGCATCACCTGGTAGGCCGCCTCGCGGTGATTGTCGAGCATGGCGTGCCAGATGGCGCTGGTGATTGCCTTGGAAAGCTGTTCGGCACCAAGCTTGATGGTGGTGACGGACTGCTCCTCTTCGGTTTTGACGTTGACCAACCCGGAAACAGCCGCCACGATGATGACGATCACCGTGATCGAGAGCATCAGCTTCCGGCCCAGACGGCGCGGCATACCAGACGTATGACTCTGAAATGATTGTAGCAGGCGGCATGCAGCGCCGGACCTTCGTAAAATAGGGCCATGCTTCGAATCCTGCTTGCCGCTCTCCTGTCCGCCGCCACCCTCGCCGCGCAGCCTTCCGGGGACGAATCCGCCGTTCGCGACGTGGTTGCGCGCTACGTGGCGGCGCGTGACCACAGCGACGAAAAGGCCATCGCGGCGCTATTTACGGGCGATGCCGACCAGCTTGTCTCTTCCGGCGAGTGGCGCAAGGGACGGGCCGCGGTGGTTCGCGGCACTCTCGCCAGTTCGCAGGCCACCGGTGGGACGCGCACCATCACGGTGGAATCGGTGCGCTTCCTGGCGCCGGATGTCGCGCTTGCCGACGGCCGCTACGAAATCGCCAACATGAACAGCGGCGCCACCCGGAAGATGTGGACGGCCATCATTCTGAAGCGCACCGCGGAGGGATGGCGCATCGCCGCCATCCGCAACATGCTGCCGGCGCCGCCGGCGCGGTAGCTGCCGGATTCGTGATATGTCTGGTTCCATGATGAACCGCCGCACGTGGCTGGGCGCGGTCGCCGCTCTGGGGGCCGCGGTAGCGCCGTCAGCAGCCGAATCCCCGCAGCCCGCCGAAAGTGACCGCGAGTACTGGGTCGGTCTGCTGCACCGCGTCGCCGAACCGGTGCTGGTCAACCTGGCCCGCGGCACGCTGAAGCGAGACATGCCGGTCGAAACTTCGGGCGCGAATGCCGAAGCGCGGCGGCGGTTCACGCATCTGGAGGCCATCGGACGGCTGCTTGCGGGAATCGCGCCGTGGCTGGAGGTGAGCCTGCCGGCGGGCGGCGAACGCGATCTGCAGCAGCGCTATCGCGAACTGGCGCGCGCCGCCATCCACTCCGCCACCGACCCGCACTCGCCAGATTTCCTGAATTTTTCGGAAGGCGATCAGCCCGTGGTGGATTGCGGGTTTCTCGCGCAGGCGCTGCTGCGCGCCCCCGAAGCGCTTTGGCGCAATCTCGATGCCGCCACACAGCGCAACCTGGCGGCCGCGCTGGCTTCTTCGCGCGTGATCGTCCCCTTTTACAACAACTGGCTGTTGTTCAGCGCCATGGTGGAAACCGCGCTGGCGATGATGGGGGAGCGGTGGGACGCCACTCGCCTCGATTACGCGATCCATAAGCACGAAGAGTGGTATGTGGGCGATGGCGTTTACGGCGACGGACCGCACTTCCACTGGGATTTCTACAACAGCTTCGTAATCCAGCCGATGCTGCTGGATACACTGCGCAACATTGCGGCACACAGCGGCCGCTGGCATGCCCAGGAACCGGAGGCTGTGGCGCGTGCCCGCCGCTACGCCGCGATCCAGGAGCGCCTGATTGCCGCGGACGGAAGTTTTCCCGCGATCGGACGCTCCATCACCTATCGCGCGGGCGCGTTCCACCTGCTGGCGCAGATTGCATTTTTGGGCGAACTGCCGGCGCCGCTTACCGGGCCGCGCATTCGCGCCGCGCTGACCGCCGTAATGCGCCGCATGATGGAAGCGCCGGGCACCTTCGATGCAAGCGGCTGGTTGCAGATCGGGTTCTGCGGCCATCAACCGAAGCTGGGCGAAGGCTACATCTCCACCGGCAGCCTCTATCTGTGCTCCACCGCGCTGCTGCCTTTGGGGCTCGCGCCGGCCGATTTGTTCTGGACCGGTCCGGCCGAAGACTGGACCTCGCGCCGCATCTGGAGCGGCCAGGACCTGCCGCCCGATCACGCCATCTAACGCCCGCTCATCCGAAAAATAGGCCCGCCTGTAACCTTGGGGGCCTCCGAGTCCGTAATAATACCTCTGGTGTCTCTTTCGGACAGCAAGCATCGGTCTGGGTTCCGGTGGAACGCGAAAGCTTTGCTTCATCGCGCGTGTCGACCTGGACCGCCTGGTGGCCAATGGTTCGACCGACCCTACCTTCAGCGTGGACCTCGGCCGCAACCCGCCGATCCCGGTTTATATGGGCGTGAGCGTCAACATTCCGCTGCGCATCTTCGACCGCAACCAGGGCGAGAAGGCCCGCACCGAGATCGACATCGGCCATGCCGAACGCCAGGCGGATGCGCAAAAGGCGCAGGTCTTTGAGCGACGTCGATTGCGCCTACTACACGGTGGTCAGCAACGTGAACCTGCTGCGCCCGTATCTGGGCCCGGACGGCTACCTGCAGACCGCCACGCGCGTCCGCGACACCATTTCGTTCTCGTATCAGCATGGCCGGGCCGCCCTGGTGGATTACCTCGATGTGCAACGCGACTACCGCGCTACCGAAGTGGCTTATATCAACCTGATCGGCGCCTATCTGCTGGCGGCCGGCCAGTTGAATATGGCGGCCGGCCGCGAAGCCATTCAGTAAGTCCGGCTACCGATACCGGTCGCCATCGCGATGGTAGTGCCCGTGGTCGTGTTCATACCCCGGGTCGCCCCAGCCCACCATGTGCAGCGGCTCCTGAAGCCGGAACGTGATCATCGCGCCGGCCGGAACATGAATCTCGTGCCCGCGCGTGATCACTTCGGCGCGGCCGCCCGAGATCGCTCCGACAATGTTCCCGAGCAAGCCGCCGCCGTTTTCATATTCACTTCTGTGCGTGTTGTACTCGGGGCCGGTGGTATCCATCACATAGCGCCTGCCCTTAACGGTTACGGATTCGATATCGAGCACCATTTGATCCGGACCGACCTGCCGCACGATTAATTCGGCGTAAGATCCGCTCGGAATGGCGATGTCGCCGTCTCGCGCATAAACATCCCGCGCCACCCGCGCCGGATACACCCGGCCGCGGTCCCAGGTGTGCATTTCGATCGGTTGATCCGTCCTCACCTGAATCTGCGTGCCGGGTAAAATCGTATCCGCCGACGCGCACAGCTGCATCCCTAGAAATATTGCCGGCGCGGCCCATAATAACGTTCGCATGATGTACCTCCCTGTGGGTGAATCGAGCAATGCGTGTGCCAGCCGCCTCCGCGGTGATTTTGCGAACTCTGCCGCCTGCTACAATCGCGTTTCCGGTGAAGGACCCGCTGGTCGGGCCCCTGGCTGCCATCGCTTCGGGGATCCTGGTTTCCCGCTTCGTACCGTTTCACACTTTCGAACTGCTGGCTGCCACTGCCGCGTTTCTTCTGCTCGGGATTGCGGCCGCGTGGCGCAAATCGCGCTTCCTTGCCGCGGTGTGCTGCTGCCTGGGGCTCTTTTCCGCGGGCGCGCTGACGGCCATCGCTCACGCTCCGGCGCCGGCGCCGGAACTCGATGCCGAAGGCCGCGAGATCGTCATTCTGGGCGGTTGCGTCGTGGAGCCGCCGGCGGTATCCGGCGAGCGCGAGCGCTTCGTGCTGGAACTCGAACCCGGCGCGCGCGCTCAGGTGACCCTGTACACGCGCGAAGGCGAATCGCTGCCGCCCCTGCGATACGGGCAGAATGTCGAGCTCGATGCGCGCGTGCGCAAGCCGCGCAACTACGAAAACCCCGGCGCCTTCGATTATGCCCACTACCTGGCGCGCGAGAACATTTACTGGACGGCGTCCGCCGCCGCCTCGAGCGTGCGGGTTCTTCCCGGCCGCTGCGGCGACCGGTTCCACGCCTTCGTCATGGATCTGCGCGCCGGCGGCATGGCGCGGATCGATCGCATCTGGAGCGGCGGCGGCTACTACGCGGCCATGATGCAGGGCATTCTGCTCGGGCAGCAGTATCAGATGCAGCGTGTCTGGACCGAAGCGTACCGCAACACCGGCACCTTCCACGCGCTGGTGATTTCCGGGACGCACGTCGCCATTCTGGCGGCCTTTTTCCTCTTCCTGCTGCGCATCTGCTTCGTTCCCGAGCCGGTGGCGCGCCTGGTCACCGTGATCGCCGCATGGTTCTACGCGCTGGTGAGCGGATGGGGCGCGCCCTGCGTGCGCTCCGCCGCGGGGCTCACCCTATTCATGGTGGCCAGCTATTTCTACCGCGCGCGCCGCCCCCTGAATCTGCTGGCCGCAGTGGCGATCGGCTTTCTGTTGCTCGATCCCGATCAGCTGTTCGAAGCCAGTTTCCAGCTCACATTCCTGGCGGTTGCGTTTCTGGGGGCGTTCGCCACGCCTCTCCTGCGCGCCACCAGCGGGCCGCTGGCGCACGGCCTCGAAGACCTGCCCGATGCGGGCCGCGATCTCCACATTGCACCGCGCGTGGCGCAGTTCCGCATCGAGATGCGCATGCTCGCCGAAACCTTGCGCCGCGTCTTTCGTTTTCCCGCGCGCGTTGCCGTTCGGGCCGTCGCGTGGCCCGCCCGTATTCTGCTCTTCTTTTTCGAAATGACGGCGGTTTCCGCCGTCATTCAGGCGGGGCTGGCGCTGCCCATGGTGGTCTACTTCCACCGCGTGGGGCTATCCGGACTCTCCGCCAACGCCTTCATCGTTCCCGTGATGGGGATCGCGGTGCCGGTCGGTTTTCTTGCGCTGTTCACCGGCTGGGTGTGGGTGGCGAAGATCGGCACGGGCCTGCTTTGGCTCTCGCAGGCGATCGCCAACTGGCACGCGCGAATCGAGCCCAACTGGCGCATCCCCACGCCTCCCGTCTGGCTTGCCATCGCGTTCTCCGCGGCGCTGATAGCCGCTGCCATCGCCCGCGGAAAGTGGTGGCGCATCGCGTCGGCGCTTGCCGTTGCCGCGACCCTGGGGCTGCTGCTCTGGCACCCGTTTCCCCCGGAATACCATCGCGGACAGCTCGAAATCACGGCCATCGATGTCGGCCAGGGCGACAGCATTCTGGTGGTCTTTCCCGATGGCAGGCGGATGCTCGTGGATGGCGGCGGCATCCCCGCCTTCGGCCGCGCCGCGAAATCGCAGCTCGATACCGGCGAAGACGTGGTGGCGCCATACCTGTGGGAGCGGTCGATCCGCTCGCTCGATGTCATCGCCCTCTCCCACGGTCATGAGGATCACATCGGCGGCCTCCCCGCGCTGACGAACGATTTCCGCCCGCGCCAACTGTGGACCGGCGCCACTCCCGACAGTCCCACCTGGGAGCGGCTGCGCGAAGCCGCCGGGCGCAACGGTGTCAAGATCGTTCCCCTGCTGGCTCCGGCGCGATTTGCTTTCGGCGGTGCGGAAATCGCGGTGCTCGCGCCGTTTGCCGACTACATTCCCGGCGATACGCCCAGGAACAACGATTCCCTGGTGCTGCGTGTGCGCTACGGCAGCCGTGCGTTTCTGCTCACAGGCGACGTGGAGAAGCCCATCGAGCGCCGCATGCTGGAGGAGAATGAGATCGCACCCGCGGACGTGCTCAAGGTGGCGCATCACGGCAGCCGCACCTCCAGCACGGCGGAATTTCTCAGTGCCGTGAACCCGGCGTTCGCCATTATTTCCGCCGGTTTCGAGAACAGCTACGGCCACCCCAACCGCGAAGTGCTGGACCGTCTCGCCGAGCGCCACGTGGCCGTTTTTCGCACCGATGAAGACGGGCTCGTCACGATCCGCACCGACGGCCGCCGGCTTTTTACATCCTCCTGGCGCGAGATGAACGAAGTGCCGTAGGGGGCCTTACAGACTCACCGCCGTGGTGTTGCCGCCGCATACCAGCACGCCGATCAGCTCTCCGCTGCGCGGCCGGTAGCGGCCCGACAGAAGCGCCGCCAGCGCCGCCGCTCCTCCCGGCTCGGCGGCCACCCGCAGGGTCTTCCACAACGCCTGCTGCGCCGCCACGATGTTCTCATCGCTCACGACTTCGCGGACATACTGCCGCGCAATGGGAAACATCAGCTCGCCGACGCGTTTGGGCGCCAGGGAATCGGCAGCGATCCCGCCCGCTTCCGCATCCACGGGACGGCCCGCCTCGAGAGCCCGTGCCAGTGTGGGAGCCTTTTCCGGCTCGACTCCGATCACGGCGGTTCGCCCCGCATACCAGCCGGCGACCCCGCCGATGAGCCCTCCGCCGCCTACCGCGACCAGCAGTGCGTCCAGCACCGGCGCCTGCTCTTCGAACTCCAGCCCCGCGGTGGCCTGCCCCAGCAACGTCTCCACCTGGTCGTAAGCGTGCACGGGAAGCGCGCCCGAGTGCGCCGCCCAGGCTTCGCTGGCCGCCAGCGCGTCGGCGTAACGTTCTCCGGTGACCACCAGGTCCGCACCGTACCCGCGGATGCGCTCCATCTTGGCGGGCGAGCAGACTTCAGGGACGAAAATGCGCGCCGGCTTGCCCAGTTTCATGGCCGCGTACGCCACGGCCGCTCCGTGATTGCCGCCCGATGCGGCTACTACTCCCGCCGCCGGCACCGGCCGCATCAGCAGATTGGCGAATGCGCCGCGCGGTTTGAACGACCCCGTATGCTGCAGCAGTTCGAGCTTGAGCGCCAGGCGCACGCCGTCCAGGCCGAAATCGCCGCCCTCCACTTCGATTACCGGCGTGCGGCGGATATATGGGCGGATGAGTGTCTGGGTGCGCAGAATATCGTCTCTGGTCATTGGATGTGATGGAGCCGCGGCCGAAGGCAGCTATTTCACAGTCGGCAGAATTTTGATGTTTCCCGGCAGCTCGAACAGGCCGGCCTTCAGATCCTTGTTGATCTCCACTGAGGTCGAGTACATTTCGTAGACCTTCTCGCCGTTGCGCTGGCGCCAGACGTCGTATGGCCATTTGACTCCGCCGCCCACGTCGCGGTACTTGCTGAACACGGTCTCCTCGGTGTCGAAATCGTGGAACTGGGGATTGCGGCGGCGGTACACCTGCCGGACGGGAAGCTTGGTGATCTGGCTGAAATAGACCGTCACCGTGAAGTTGGCGGCATCGGTAATATCGACCAGTTCCACAGGCTCGCGCTCGTAGACATCCGCGCCTTGCGAATAGAAGCTCATCCCGGGCTCCTGGAGCCGCTGCCGCAGAATGTACAGGATATTGTGCAGCGTGGAATCCTGAAAGTTTTTGTAACGCTGGTCGTCGAGCGGGCGCGCGCCGCGAAAGCTGATGTCCCAGCCGCCCTGTTCGGTTAGCAGCAGGGCGCCCGAATCCTGTTTGGTTCCGAACGCCTCCCGCTCGCGCTCCGAAACCTTCCCCGGCGAAGGCGCCAGGTATTCGGTGTAGATCGTGGCCAGCGACAGGCCCGAGATCTCCTCCCGGTAAAACGAATAGGCGCGCCCGGTTTCGACGCGATTCTGCATCTGCTGATACGCATCTCCGCCGAGGGCCTGGAGCGCTTCCATCACCACGCGCTTGCCGCGCGCCTGCCGCGTTTCCTGCGCCGCTCCGGTTCCGGCCAGCGCCACCGCCGCCGCAATTGCCGCTATGTATCTCATGGCTGTTTCTGCAAATCGGGCAGTTTGAGCCCCGGGTTGATCCTGGCTTCGTCCACGGTCACATCCGCGAATTTCCTGCCGCCCTGGGAGATGGTCAGCTTGACCGGAATCTTGATTCCATCGACTTCGCGAAACTCTTCGTACGTGTCCTCCACATCCACTGGAGGGCCGGCAATCTGCGCGTTCTGATAACTTACCTTGGCGGGCAGTCCCGTGCTTTTGTCGAACGATACGTGCACGGTTTCCCCGTCCTCCCCCGCGATCTCCACGGTATTGTCGTCCACCGCGACTACCGAGCGCCCTTCGATGTGGTCGCTCAGCATCAGCCGGAAATACACGCGGAACAGATCGCTCTGCACCTGGCGCAACTGCGCTCCCGCCAGCGGTCCGGAACCCTGCGGTGTGTTGATCCAGCCGTCCTTGCCGTCGGTGTAGGCCGATATCCTGCCCGACGGGACCTCGCTATCCTGCCGGAAATAAGTGGGGGCCATCCAACGCTCGTCTTCCTTCACGTTGAGCCCTCCGGCGCCCGCCGCCAGTTGAAAATTCAGGTGCGCGTCGTAATCCTTCACCGCCAGCAGTTTGGCGGTGCCCCCTGCCGCCTGCTGCGCGCGCACCAGCAGGCGCCGTCCCAAATCGGCGCCGGCCGCGCTGCCCGCCGCGGCTTCCCGCTTCGGTTCGGGAATCGTCAGATCGATCGGCATCACCGGCCGTCCCAGCTTGTCGAGCGATTCGGCGAAATTGTCCGGGTTGCCGACGGCAATGACCGTGAACCGGTTGGGGTCGAGGTACTGTTTTGCCACGCGCAGCACATCTTCGCGGGTCACTTCGCTGAGGGCCTTCTGATACTCCTGGATGAAATTCTGCGGATAGCCGAAATAGTCGTAATTCAGCATCCGGCCGAGAGTCTTGGCGCGCGTGTCGTAAGCGAATACCAGGCTGTTCAGCGCGGAATCCTTGGCGGTTTTCAACTCGTCTTCGGTCACTTCGCTGGTGCGGATGCGATTCACCTCCAGCAGCGTGGCCTGCACGGTTTCGACCGTCGAAATGCTCTTGGTGCTGCCCGAGATTTCGAACACGCCCGGATGGTCATAGTTGGCCGCCCAGTTCGCGGAGATATCGTATGCGTCGCCCATCTTGGTGCGAATCTGCTGGAAGAGCCGGCTTTGGAATCCACCGCCCAAAATGTCCGCCATGATCTCCAGCGCCGGATAGTCCTTGCTCCGGAATTCGCCGCCGAGTTGCCCGATGGCAAAAAACGTCTGTGCGACGTCTTTCTTCACCGCCAGGTAGGTGGCGCCCTCGGGCTTCTGCGTGACTTTCGGAAATGCGGGCACCGGCGGCTGCTGTACTTTCCAGTCGGCGAACAGCTTTTCCAGCTTGTCTTTCATCTGGGCCGAGTCGAAATCGCCCCACACCGCCAGCATAATGTTGGAGGGGAAGAAATAGCGCGTGTAGAACTGCTGCAGATCGGCACGCGCGATGCGGTCCACGGTGGCATACTGCATGTCCCACCCGTATGGCGTATCTTTGCCGTACACGATGTCGTAAAACTCGCGCTGCGAGATGCCGCCGGGACTGTCATTGCGCCGGGCGATGGCGCTGCGAAGCTGGTTCCTGGCGAGATCGATCTTGTCCTGGCGAAACTCCGGCGAAGTGAGAACGTCATGGAATATCCCCAGCACTTCGTCGGTGTTCTCTTTCAACGCCGAGAAGGAAACCGACCCGGAAGTCTCGCCGATATCGCTTTCGACGCGCGCGGCGATATCTTCTAATTCGGTGTCGAGCTGGTCGCCGGTCTTGGTCCTGGTGCCGCCGGTCCGCATCACCATCCCGGTCATCGTCGCGAGCCCCACTTTGTCGGCCGGATCGAACAGGTTGCCGGTGCGCACGCGCGCGGCGCCGTTCACCACGGGCAATTCGTGATCCTCCAGCAGGAACACCTTCATCCCGTCCGCCAGAGTCACGATCTCGACTTTGGGAATGGCGATGGGACGCAGCGGAGGAAACTTCAGATCCTTCACCGCCGGCACGGCGGGCGTCCGCGAAGGCGAACCCGCCAGCCTCCCCCGGGCCGGCGTTTCTACTCCAGGTCCGGCTCTCTTCGATACCGGGGTCCGCGTTGTGGGGGTTTGCGGCACTGCGCTGCCCGGCGGCAGAGCCGGTGGAGTCTGTTGTCCGCTCGAACTGGTCTGCGCCAGGGCCGCGCACGCGGCCAGACAGAAAACCGGGAGCAGCGTCTTCATTGGCGGCCTCCCTGCCTACGCGGGCCTGCCTTCACGCCGGCAGGCAGTTGCAGATAGGCCACAGTGCGGTTCCTGGCGGTGAAGTACTGGCGCGCCACGCGTTGCACATCGTCGGCAGTGACCCGGTTGATATCGTCAAGGGAGGTGAACAGCTTGCGCCAGTCGCCGTAATTGGCCTGATAGGCCGTCAACAGCGATGCGAGCGATGCATTATCGGCCAGACGCCGGATGACGCCCGCTCGCGCCGTGGCTTTCACGCGCGCCATCGTCTCCGCGTCCACTTTCGTGCTCACGAAACTCCCCAGCAGTTCGCTGAGCGCCTGCTCGTTGTCCTCCCGCGTGTGTCCTTGACCCGGCACCAGCAGAAAGACGAACAGGTTCGGATACTTGCCGTCGGGAAACGTGGCTCCCGCCTCCGCCTCCAGCGACACCTGCTTCTCTTCCACCAACTGTTTATAGAGCAGCCCCGTGCGCCCGCTGGAAAAAATCAATTGCAGGCAATCGAACACCGGGTCGTCTTTGTCGTACTGATCCGGCCGCTTATAGCCCACCGCGACGATGGGCTGGCTGGGCGATTCCACTGCGACTTCCTTCGGGCCGGACTGCGCGGGCTCTGTGGTAAGCCGCAGGGAGGGCAGGGGACGCGCCGGCATGGGCCCGAAATACCGTTCCGCCAGGCTCCGCGCTTCCGCCGGATGGACGTCGCCCACAATCGCCATCGTAATGTTCGCGGGCACATAGTACTTCTCGAAGAAAGCGCGCGCCTCCGGACGCTCCAGGTTCTCCACATCGCTGGGCCAGCCGATTCCCGGGTTGCGGTACGGATGCGCTTCGAACGCGGTCGCCAGAAAATTCTGGAACAGCTTGCCCTGCGGACTCGACCCCACGCGCATGCGCTGCTCCTCCATCACTACGTCGCGCTCCTTATAAAATTCGCGGAAAACCGGGTGCAGGAAGCGCTGCGACTCCAGGAGAAACCACAGCTCGATGCGGTTGGAAGGCAGGCTGTAAAAGTATTCCGTGTCATCGTAGGACGTATCCGCGTTGAGACCCACGCCGCCGTTCTTTTCAATGATCGTGGTGTACTCGTTCGGCACCACAAACGAATTGGCGTACTCGATGGCTCTTTTTATTTGTCCTTCCAGAACGATGATCGCGCTCTGGTCCGCCTTGGGCCCCTTATTGCGTTCCGCATCCAGCTTTTCGTAGAGCTCATCTACCGCGGCAATGGCCTTCTGTTCCTCCGGCCAGTTCTTGGTGCCGATGGTTTCCGTGCCCTTGAACGCCATGTGCTCGAACATGTGCGCCAGGCCGGTTTCGCCTTTGGGGTCGTCCACCGACCCCGCGTTGACATAAGTGTGGAACGAAACGACCGGCGCTTCATGGCGCTCCACGACAATAAAATGGAGCCCGTTGGCCAGGGTGAATTCAGTTACTTTCTTTTCGAATTCTTTTAGGTTTTGCGCCGGCAGGCAGAGCGCTACCAGCATCAGGGAGGCGCAGAGTCGAATTCCACTCACATCATTGAGCATACCAGCCTCAGGTCGTGGACAATTCCCATGGGGAACTAACCCTTCCCGGCATTAGCCACCGTATACCGGTCATCGGAACTGGCCTAGACCGGAAGGTACCCGTTTCGAGTACCAGCATTACTGGGAAATCCCGACAGCGTTATCCATAATGAATTCGTTCCAACTGGAAATCGAGAGCAAGGTTGCACACAGACATGGCGTGGGAGCAGGAAACGAAAGAAGTTGAACGGATTGCAGGAGACCGCCGGCGCGACCGGCGCTACGCGCTGCAGCTGGATCTCCGCTGGAAGCTCATTCGCAGGCGGCGTCTGCTGGATTCGGGCGTCGGGCAGACCGTCGATGTGTCGAGCGGCGGCCTCTATCTGGAGACCGAACGCCCGCTCCATCCCGGTCTCAACGTCGAACTCTCCATAACCTGGCCCGTGATGCTGCACAATGTCGCGCCGCTCCAACTGGTGGTCTTTGGCAAGGTCCTGCGCATCAACGGTAACCGCAGCGCGATCCAGATGAACCAGCATGAGTTCCGAACGATGGCCGTTTCGAGCGATCAGCGTCCCAAGCTGAACAGCCCGCGAAGCGCATCTCCAATGTTCTCCCGTAATTCCGGTTTCGCCAGCGGAAAGCGGTAGGCCAGCCAGACCGAAACAGAGCCAAACGCAGCGCTCCGAACGGAGCCATGCCTTCGCCCCGCCTACGGTTTCGCGCACACAGCCGTGAGGAAACGGCCGTCGGGACTCGCGTACTCCTTGCGGATTTCCAGGCCGCCGTGTTCCGCGAGGAGCCAGCGAAACGCTTCCGGTGTGTACGTGTACTGAAAATTAAGGCCGATGTGTTCGCCGCGCTGCAGGGCGATCTCCTGCCCGGCTACGGTCGCCGAAAGGTCGCGGCCGGCGCGAAAATGACGCGCGATCAGGTGCAGCCCGTCGCGCCGCTCGTCGCGTTTGTTGTTGAAGCGAATTTCGCCATCCTCGTCGCCGATTCCCAGGCTCGCGAGCAGCGACCAGAGGAACTTGCGTGCCAGCGGATTGGCGCGGCGCGCCATGGTCTTCTGTTCATCGTATAATTCGCCGTCGACGATGAGCCGGTCGGCCGGCTTCATGCACTGCGCCACGTAGCGGATTTCCGCCAGGGGATCGAACGCCCCCATCGTATTGCCCGAGAGAATGAAGAGGCGCGGCGGCTCGGCCGCATCCGCGGCGTATACCAGGTGCACGGGGCTGGAAATATCGGCCTTGATTCCCGCCGCCTCCAGGTCGTCGTCCTCGGCGCCGCTGCAGGCGATCTCCAGCATCGCCTGGCTCGCGTCCACTGCGAAGTAGAGGCATTCGCAGCCGCGGTCTTTCAGCGCCGTCATCAGTTGCCGGTCCCGGCTGCCATCGCCCGCGCCGAAGCTGATCACTGGAACTTTGGCGCCGAAGTGCCGGGCAAAGCCGTCAGCGTTTTCGGCGATCTGCTTCCAGGTCACTTGCAATCCGCCATATAATTCCGCGTCGCCGACGAGCGACGCCCACTCCGCGGCCGAACGAGGGAACCAGTAGAAAAACTTCTCCGGCAGATCGCGGGCTTCGATCGCCTCCACGAACTCCTGCGTAATATCGGCCTCGGTGAGGACTACTTCAACTCTCATTTAGAACCCCATGATCTGCATGCCGGCATCTACAAAAATGACGTTTCCGGTAACTCCGCGGCCGAGGTCGCTTGCCAGGAAGACCGCGGTGTCGGCGACTTCCGCCGGGTCGGTATTGCGCCGCAGCGGGGTGCGCTCGGCCACTTCCAGGATAGTGCTGAATCCTTTGATCGCGCGCGCGGAGGCGGTTTTCACCGGGCCCGCGGAAATCGCATTGACGCGAATCTGTTTTTCGCCCAGTTCGCTTGCCAGGTAGCGCATGGAGGCCTCCAGCGCCGCTTTGGCCGCACCCATCACGTTGTAGTTGGTTACCACCCTCGTCGACCCGAGATAAGTCAGGGTGCTCAGGGACCCGCCGCGCGTCATGACGGGAACCACGGCGCGCGCCACCGCCACCAGCGAGTAGGCGCTCACGTCCTGCGCCAGCGCAAATCCGGCACGGGGCGTCTCCAGAAAAGGCCGCGTCAGGTCGTCGCGGTTCGCGAACGCCAGGCTGTGCACCACGGCGTCCAGAGGGCGGTTCAGGGCCGCCAGCGATTCCGTCAACGCCGCCAGTTCCTCGTCCTTGGTCACGTCGCACGGCAGCACGGCGACGACGTTCAGTTCTTTGGCCAATTCTTCGATGGATTCCCTTTGCCGCTCGCCCAGGTACGTCAGCGCCAGCGTGCCGCCCTCCCTGGTAAACGCCTGGGCGATCGCATAAGCCAGACTCCACTTGTTCGCAATTCCGAGAATGAGGGCGAGCTTACCCTCCAGCAATTGGGGCATGGATTTCCAGTGTAACAGCCGGGTAGGGTACGCTTCAGCATCCATGCCGCGCGCCGGCGTACCTCGCCCCGCACCGTTACAGGAAAACCATGTTACTTGCCGCGCGGCCGCCGCCGGTTCTACTGTCCGCCCCAGCTATAGCCGAGCCACACCATTTCCTGAGTTACTACGTTGCTTCCGAACTGCGACAGGTTGGGCACGTAGTGAACATCGAATTCCGGCCTCACGAAAGCGTGGTCGGTAAGGTAGATCTGTACCCCCACGCCGCCATGCACCTGGAAATGGTTGGCGCTTTCGAAATATTGGCTGTAACTCTGGGTTCCCACGATCGCATCCGTTGTAGCGCTATTGGCATAGAACTTGAAGTTAGCGCCGCCGATTCCTCCGAGAACCTGGAGAGCGACTCGCTTCGTCTTGACCGGCTGAAAAATCGCGTTGAAGTCGTACATCGTCGTGCGTGTCTGAAGGTCCGCGCCGCCCGCCTGAATGGTCGATTGCGGAAACGTCACGTAATCCTGCTTGGCCGGTTGGACCGACACTTCGGCGCCTACGCCGAGATACTTCCATAACATCAGGTTTCCCTGAAAGCCCAGCATGAACCCGCTCAGCTTCTGCGTCGGCGAACAGGTGGATGTCGAACCCGGCGCGCAACCGCCGAAGAAGTTCAAAGAAGCGGGGTTGCCCTCGATGCCCGCGCCACTGGCTTTATCTTGAATGGCGCCAAAGCCCACTCCCAAATCGAATCCACTTTGCGCATTGGCAAGCTGCATACAGACGAGCAACAGGAAAATTGGTAGGTAGCGGCAAATTCGTCTCACGTAAGATATCTCCTCTTGTGTTAGCAGAATGCGCACACGATCTAATTATTGCTTACCGCGGCGCTTCTTATGACTCCCGAATTAAGTAAAACAACGGCAAAAGTGTACCGCTGCACCACATGACGCGGGGGTGCATCCCCCGGTTTCATCTTTGCCAACTGTACGTCCGCTAACGCTTCTGGCATCTCGGGCAGTAATGACTCGAACGCTGCGCCACCAGCACCCGCCGGATCGGCGTACCGCAATTTATGCAGGGTTCTCCCGTCCGCTGGTAGACGCGGTGTTGGAACTGAAAAAAGCCCTTTCTCCCCTGAGCGTCGACATAGTCCGAAATGGACGAGCCTCCGGCGTCGATGGCTTCGGAAAGCACCGCGACGATGGCGTCATACAGCCGCCGCGCCCGCTCCTTCCGCAGCCGGTTCGCCATGGCCAACGGATGGATGCCCGCGCGGAATAATGCCTCGTCCGCATAAATGTTGCCCACGCCGCGCAGGAAGCCCTGGTTCAACAGCAGCGCCTTGATGCGCGTGCGGCGCTTCTTCAGGGCCGCGGCGAACTCCTCGAAGGAGACCTCCAGCGGCTCCGGCCCCAGTTTCGCTACGCGTTCGGGGAACTTTTCGCTCACCTGGAGGCTGCCGAACTGCCGGCTGTCGTCATACAGCAATACGCCCCGGTCGAGCGTCAGGATGCCGTGCGTGTGCTTGCCCGCCTCCCCGCCCAAAAGCAGCTTGCCGGTCATGCCGAGATGGATCAGCAGGTATCCGCCGCCTTCGAGCGAGATCAAAATGAACTTTCCGTAGCGCTTCACGCCTGCGATCCTGCGCCCCTGCAGGCGCGCCGCCATGCGATCCGGATTCCCGCCGCGGAGCACCCGCCGGCAGCGGAACTCCGCTGTCAGGATGCGCCGCCCCACCAGCGGCAGAATCGATCGCGTCACGGTTTCGACTTCGGGAAGTTCGGGCACTGAGATCAGTATGGCAGACCGCCGTCACCGCACCCGGACACTCAGAAGGGCGGCCAGGCGGGGAAAGCTAGTACAATCGAATACAATGCAGACGATCCTCGTGATCGATGACGACGAGAGCCTGCGCGACACCATTGGCGTCATGCTGGAACAGGAAGGCTTCCGCGCCGTCCTGACGGGGGATGGCCGCAGCGGCTTCGAAAAGGCCGTAACTCTCAAGCCCGACCTCGTGCTGGTCGATCTGCGCCTTCCGGGCATGAGCGGCACCGAGATCTGCAAGCAGTTGCGGGCGGCCCGCGCGACCCTGCCCATCATCGTCTTGAGCGCCGTCGGGGACGAACTCGATAAAGTACTGCTGCTCGAAATCGGCGCCGACGATTACGTGGTCAAGCCCTTCGGAACGCGCGAACTGATGGCGCGGATTCGCGCCGTTCTGCGCCGCTCCTCGACGGACTCGCGCAAGGTGATCCATTTTTCCGATACCCAGGTGGATTTCGAACGCCGCATCGTCACCCGCAAAGGGGAAGAGCTCAAACTGACGCCCGCCGAATACAACCTGCTCTGCTATTTTCTGCAGAATCCCGACCGCGCGCTGACCCGCGACATGATTCTGAATTCGGTCTGGGGCTACGAATTCTTCCCCAACACTCGCACCGTGGACGCGCACGTCGTCAAACTGCGCCAGAAACTGGAACCCGATGTTAACTCCCCGCGCCATTTCCTTACTGTGCACGGCGTGGGGTACCGTTTTGTGCCCTGATTTTACACCTCTAGTATGAGATTCCGGCTCGGCAATGCGGGAAAATATCGAAATGCCGATGGCGCCTAACGGCGAGGAGTGCCTTCCCGTCCTCATCGTCGAGGATTCGGAAAACGCCGCCGCGATGCTCGAAATCGCGCTCCAGGAGATTTCCGGCGTTCAGGTCCTGGTCGCCTCGTCGGGCGTCGAAGCGCTTCGCATCCTGAGCACGCTGCGCGTCTCGGCCGTAGTGACCGATCTCAACATGCCGCGCATGGACGGTTTCGAGCTGATCCGCCGTATTCGCGAAAACGGCGACCTGGCCGCCCTTCCGGTGGTGGTCGTCAGCGCCGATACCGACCCCGCCACGCCCGCCCGCGTCGCCCAACTCGGCATCAGCGCCTTTTTTCCCAAGCCCTATTCCCCCGCGCAGGTGAGGCGCACATTGGAGCAACTTTTGCATGTCCCGGCCCGGTAGGGCAGGCCTGATGGCCTGCCAGTTGGTTTTGCCCTTTTGCCTGACAGCGCAAACGGGTGCTCAGACCGCAACCATTCTCGAACGCCTGGACCGCCTGGAGCGTGAAAATCGCGCGCTCACCGAGCAGGTACACGATCTCCAGGCGCAGCTCGCCGCGTTGCGAGGCACCCCACCGCCGGCCGCGGCGACCGAGGCCACGCCGGCTGCCGCTCCGGCCCGCGCTCCCTCAGCCGCCCCTTCGCCATCCATTCAGGAGCAACTTGACGTCCAGCAGCAGCGCATCGAAGAGCAGGCGCAGACCAAGGTCGAGTCGTCGCAGAAGTTTCCGCTGCGCATCGCCGGCATGCTGCTCTTCAACAGCTTCCTGAATTCCCACCAGAGCGGCAACGTGGAGTACCCCACCGTGGCCGTTCCGCCGGGACCGGCCTATGCCGGCGCTACCATCCGCCAGACCGTGCTGGGCCTGGAATTCAACGGACCGCGCACGCTGCTCGGCGGCACCGTGCACGGCTCCGTCTACATGGATTTTTTCAGCGGCACCGCGCCGCTTGCCCTTACCATGCGGCTGCGCACCGGAGATATTCAGATCGATTGGAAAACGCGGCACTTGCTGGTGGGCGTCGAAAAGCCAATCTTCAATCCGCGCGATCCGGCTTCGCTGGCGCAAGTCGGCATCTCGCCGCTTTCCGGCGCCGGCAACCTGTGGCTATGGGTGCCGCAGGTCAGCGTGGGGCAGGATCTCTCCTTCGGCTGGCGCAGCGGCCTGCGCGCCCGAATGGGCGTGATCGAAACTCAGGAGGTCGCGCCCTACGACCCCACCACCTTCCCGGTAAGCGTGGAGCGCTTTCGCCCCGGCCTGGAAGGGCGATTCGAGCTCTATCACAATTTCGACGACGACCGCCGCATTGAGCTCGCCCCGGGATTTCACCAGAGCGTCACCCACGCCAACGGTTTCTCGATCCCTTCGCAGGTGGTGTCCGTCGATTGGTTCATGAACCCCTGGCGCAGGCTGGAATTCAGCGGCGCATTCTTTTCGGGGCAGAACGTGGCCAACCTGGGAACGGGCGCCATCAACCAGGGTTATGCCGTTCTGCGCCACGTGGCCTGGGCGATTGGAAGCGAAGGCGGCTGGGGCCAGCTTGCGCTCCACACCTGGCCGCGCATGGACTTTCACTTCTTCTTCGGCGATCAGCAGTATGGCACGCGCTATCTCGGGGCCGGCGACGTTACCGGCAACATCCAGTACGGCGTCAATCTCTACTATCGTCTGGCGCCGAACGTAATTCTCGCGCCCGAAATCTCGCAATTGCGGTCGCGCCGCATCGGGCAGATGGTGCTCATCAATAATCACTATGACCTGGCGCTGGCTTATCTTTTTTAGTGTTGCGGCGGCGGGCTCCGCCGCGGTGGTCACGGGCCATGTCGAGCTCACCAACTCGCGCGATCCCTCGGCACGGCATCACAACTATTCGGGCGTCGTTCTGTGGCTGGAGCCGGTGGATCGCCCGGCGCCCGCCGTCCCTCCCCGGCGCGAACGAATGGTGCAGAAGGACAAGCGGTTTCAGCCCCACGTGCTCGCAATCGGCGTTGGTGGAACGGTGGATTTTCCCAATCTCGACCCCATTTTTCATAACGCCTTCTCGAACTACAGCGCGCAGCAGTTCGATGTGGGCCTCTACCCGCCGGGCTCTTCGAAAAGCGTGGTCTTCGTGAAGCCCGGCATCGAGCGCGTTTTTTGTAACATCCACTCCAGCATGAGCGCCATCATTGCGGTGGTTCCCACGCCCTGGTACACGGTGACGCAGGACTCCGGCAAGTTCAGCATCGCCTCCGTTCCACCGGGAGAGTATATGCTGCATATTTTTCACGAGCGCGCGCTGCCTGAGAACCTCAAGTTCCTCGAACACCGCGTCGCCGTGCCCGCCGACGGGCTGGCGCTGCCGCTCATTTCCATTTCCGAAACCGGTTATATTGCCGCGCCCCATCTCGACAAGCACGGCAAACCGTATGCGCCCGAAGCGGGCGGAACTTACGGCGGAGTGGTCCGATGATGCATCTTCGTTTTTCCCGGCTGTCGCTGTTGTGGAAGATCATGCTCTCCACGACCGTGGCCGTCACCGCGCTGTTCGCTCTGACCGGCGAAATCGTCCTCAGCAATGTCACCCGCACCATGTCCGGCAGCCTCGAGGAAGAGGTACAGCGCAGCTTTCGCGCCTACACTTCGCTTTGGGCGTCGCGCGCCGATCTTCTTTCATCGGTCAGCCGCATCATGAGCGAAATGCCCAACGTCCGCGCCGCGGTCAGTACGAACGACGCCCCGACCATTCAGGACAGCGTCGGCGAAATCTGGCGCAAGAGCCGCATCTCCCAGGCCAGCGCCCTTTTCCTGGTCACCGACCCGACCGGCAAAATCATCGCCAACGAAGGCGGTTCGCCCTCCGAATCCCTCGGCTCCAGCCTGGATGTGGTGCGCGCCGCCGCCGCCAGGGCTCCCAACCACATCGACGATCCCCTTGGCAGCGGCTCCTTTCAGGCCGGCGGCTTTTTCCTGCGCGACTCCGACCCCTGCGAGCTCTTCCAGCTCTCCATCACCCCCGTTTACGTGCAGTCTACCCAGGGCCAGAGCCTTTCCGACTTCCTGGTCGCCGGCTTCGAGGTGGATGCCCTGCTCGCGCAGCAGCTCAAGGAAGCCACCGGCAGCGATTACCTGTTTCTGACCCCCGATGGCGTAATCGCCTCGACGCTCAATGAGCGCGCCACCACCGTCGTCAAGGCCAATATCGACAAGGCGCGCGCCAACCAGCTCGTGAGCGACGGCATCTCCGAATACGCCTGGTATCGCAAGCCGCTGCTCGATATCTCCGGCCATGAAGTCGCGCAGATCTGCATTCTGCGCTCCTTCGATGCCGCGTCGCACCACATTGCCGCTCTCACCACCAATATCGTGCTGCTGTGGCTGGCCGCGATGTCCGCCGGGCTGGGATTGACCTATCTGCTGGCGCGTCGCATTGTCGAACCGGTGAAGCAGCTTGACCGCGCCGCGGCCGAAGTCGCGCGCCAGAATTACGCCATCGAAGTGGAGGTGCGCAGCGAAGACGAATTGGGCCGGCTGGCGCGGACCTTCAATGCCATGTGCGCCTCCATCCGGCAGGCGCGCGAGGACCTCATCCGGCAGGAGCGCATCTCGACCATAGGCCGCCTCTCCGGCTCCATCGTGCACGACCTGCGTAATCCGCTGGCGGCCATCTACGGCGGCGCCGAGATGCTGGTCGACAGCGACCTGCCGCAGGGCCACGTCAAACGGCTCGCCGGCAACATTTACCGCGCCAGCCGCCGCATCCAGGAGCTGCTCAGCGATCTGCTCAACGTTTCCCGCGGCAAGACCAGCGCGCCGGAGCTGTGCCGCCTGCGCGAAGTCGCCCTGGCTGCCTGCGATTCTCTGGCCACCGGCGCGGCCGCACAAAACGTGATGCTTTCGGTTGCCGTCCCGCCCGAAATCGAGCTGCCCCTGGAGCGCAGCCGAATGGAGCGCGCCTTCGTCAACCTGGTGTCAAACGCCATCGAGGCCATGCCCGAAGGCGGCCAGGTGAGCATCTCCGCTGAATTGCAGGATGGCTCCGCTCTGGTTCACGTGCGCGACAACGGCCCCGGTGTCGCCCCCGAGATTCTCTCGCAGCTCTTCCAGCCCTTCGTAACCGCGGGCAAGCGCAACGGGCTCGGCCTGGGACTGGCCCTGACCCGCCAGACGGTGGCCGATCACGGCGGCGACATGTGGGTGGCTTCCGAGCCGGGCCGCGGGGCCTGCTTCAGCTTTCGCCTGCCGGGTGCGCACGCCAGCCAGCGCGAAGTGGCATAGATTTTCACTCCGAAATGATACCCTGAAGAATTGCCCCGGAATCCTCTTTTCAAAGCCTACGCCGCCCTGGTGGCGGTTTGTTTTTTCTGGGGAACCACGTACCTCGGGATTCGCATGGCGGAAGAGACCTTTCCGCCGGTGGTGCTGGTCTCGGTCCGCTACATTCTCTCCGGGTCGATCCTGGTGGGTTTCGCGGCCGCCCGCGGGCTGCACCTGCCGCGCGGCCGGGAACTGGCGGTGGCCTGTTTCAGCGGTCTGCTGGTGCTGGGCATTGGCAATACGGCGCTGTCCGTCGCGGAAACCCTGATCCCCAGCGGGATCGCGGGCCTGCTCGTCACTCTTTCGCCGTTCTGGATGGTCGGAGCCGAAGCGCTGCTCCCCGGCGGCGAACGGCTGCACGTCCCCACCATCGCCGGTATGCTGGTGGGCCTGGGCGGCGCCTGCCTGCTGCTGGCGCCGGATTTCGACCCGCACGCCGTCAGTCACAACCTGCTCTTCGGCTTCCTCATTTTGCAGGTCGGTTCGGCGGGCTGGAATTTCGGCTCCATCTATCAGCGCCGCAATGCGGGCAAGGCGCATCCGTCAATCGCCGGCGGCGTACAGCAGCTCTTCGCCGGCCTGGCGTTGATTCCGTTTGCCGTCTTCGTTCCGCACGAGCCTCTGCACTGGAGCACGCGCGGCATCTGCGCCCTGTTCTACCTGGTCTTTTTCGGGTCGCTGGTCGGTTATAGCTGCTACGCCTACGCGCTCGACCGGCTGCCGGTGGCCATTGTCTCCATCTACCCGTACGTCAATTCGATTGTGGCGGTCGCGCTCGGCTGGCTGATTTACCGCGAGCCGTTCGGCGTGCGGGAAGCCATCGCCATGGTGATCATCTTCGGAGCAGTGGCGATGGTGAAGCGGTTTGCGCGCGGCGCCGTGCGCTCATCCTAATTCCGCCCCACGAACTTCGCGCCCAGCGCTCCGCCGGCCATGCTGGTGCAGGTGATGAAGATGAACAGGACGGTCAGGGAGAACAGCAGCACCATTACCAGCCCCGGCGTAGTCTGGAAAAACTGCATCATCTGGTGCACCATCTGCGGATCCTGTCCGGGAAACGCCTTCATCTGCTCCTCGATCGCTCCGGCCAGTTTGCCCGACATCGCCGCGGGCAGTTGCTCGGCGGTGAAGATCACCGCCGCCATGCCGAACGTGAGGATGCCGGTGATGAAGCCCAACCGCGCGCCCGCGCTGACATTGAGCAGAGAACCGGTTTTGCGGCGGTAGAAGAAGACCGCGAAGAATCCCGCCGCCAGCCAGTTGATTACCGGGAGAAAGCTGAGAACGGTCGCGCCCACCGCCAGCAGCAGCGCGATGCGCACCGCTACCGGGTTGTGAAAGCTCATGGCCGCCGTGGTCTGCACGCGCGGGGCGGGCGGCACAATCGGCATGAAGGCCGGTTCCGGCACGCGTTGCGGTTCCCCCTCGACAGCGCCGATTTCGCGCTGCGGCTTACCGCACTTGTGACAGAAAACCGCGTCCGGGGGAAGCTCCGCGCCGCATGTACAGAATTCAGCCATCTCTGTTTTCAGTTTCTCATGCCCACTGCCGCCTTCGGTAGCCGCCGGCGGCCGTACTGCCGGTGTTTTTGTGTCTGCCCGATGCCGGCGACGGGGCCTGCGGCGCTACCGGAACCGCACCTTCACGTCCGGCTTGTTCTCCAGATGGGTGGTATCCACAAACCGCACCCGCGCCGGTTGCGAGGTCATCACGATGGATTGTGTATGCGCCCCGTCTCCGGTGAACCGGATGCCCCGCAGCAAATTGCCGTCCGTCACCCCGCAAGCCGCGAACACCAGGTGCTTGCCCGGAGCCAGTTCCGGCGTGCTGTAGACGCGATTGGCATCCTGGATGCCCATCGCGTGCATCCGCTCCTTCTGCGCCTCGTCCTTCACCAGCAGCCGCCCCAGAATCTCTCCGTTCAGGCAGCGCAGCGCCGCCGCCGTCAACACGCCCTCCGGAGCGCCGCCCGATCCCATCACGGCGTGCACGCCGGTTCCCGCCACGGCGGCCGCGATTCCCGCCGAAAGGTCGCCATCGGAAATCAGCCGGATGCGCGCACCTGCCGCGCGGATATCGGCAATGAGCTGCTCGTGCCGCGGCCGGTCGAGCACCACTACCACCAGATCGTCCACGCCGCGCTGGAGACGGCGCGCGATGGCTTTCAGATTGTGTTTGACGGGCGCCTCCAGGTCTACCGCGCCTTTTGCCGCGGGTCCCACCACGATCTTTTCCATATAGCAATCGGGTGCGTTCAGCAGTCCGCCCTTTTCCGATGCCGCGAGCACCGTGATCGAGCCCGCTCCGCCCGTGGCGCACAGGTTCGTTCCCTCCAGCGGATCCACCGCGATATCCACGGTCAATTCGTTCTTCCCGTTGCGCGCCCCTACCTTCTCGCCGATATACAGCATGGGAGCCTCGTCGCGCTCCCCTTCGCCGATGACGATGGTGCCATCGATCGGCAGCGTATCCATGCAGCGCCGCATGGATTCCACGGCGGCCTGGTCCGAAAGATGAGGATTCCCCATCCCCATCGTGCGCGCGGAGGCGATCGCGGCCTCCTCAACCACGCGTAGCATTTCGAGCGAGAGGTCGAACATGTGGTAGGTTGCTCCTCATGGACAATATCACAGTCCTCGTGTTGGCGAATCCTGCAGACCGGCAACTGGCCATGCTGCAAGAACTGCCGCCCGAGACCTCTCTCGCCGTGGGCGATTCCCCGGAAGCCTTCGAACGCACGGCCCCCGATGCCGCCGTGATCTTCAATTGGGCGCTTTCCCGGCCGCTCCTGCGCGAGGTGTTTGCTCTCTGCCCGCAAGTGAAGTGGGTCCATTCGCGTTCCGCCGGCATGGATAGCCAGCTCTTTCCGGAACTGATTGCCAGCCCCGCGACGGTCACCAATGGCAGCGGAGTGTACAGCCCTTCGCTCGGCGAATTCGCCCTCGCGGGCATTCTCTATTTCGCCAAAGACTTCCGCCGCATGGTGCGCAGCCAGATGGCCGGCGTCTGGGACCAGTTCGATATCGTACCCATCGAAGGCGCGGTCGTGGGAATCGTCGGCTACGGCGATATCGGACGCGCCGTCGCGACCCGCGTGAAATCCTGCGGCATGCGCGTGCTCGCCGTGAAACGCCATGCGCCGCCGCTGTACCACGTAGATCCGCTCGTCGAGAAGCTCTACGGGCCTGCCGACCGCCTGGAAATGATCGCGCGCTGCGATTATCTCGTAGTGGCGGCGCCGCTCACTCCGGAAACGGAGCATATGATCGGCGCCGCCGAATTCGCCGCCATGAAGCCGAGCGCGGTGGTGATCAACATCGGCCGCGGTCCCGTGATCGATGAGGCCGCCATGATCGCGGCCCTCCAGCAGGGCCGCATCAAGGGCGCCGCGCTCGACGTTTTCGAAACCGAACCCCTGCCGCCCGGCCACCCGTTCTACAGCCTGGAAAACGTGCTCCTTTCGCCCCACTGCGCCGACCACACGCCCGATTGGATGGAAAACGCCATGCGCTTCTTCCTCCAGCAGTTCGAGCGCTTCCGCAAAGGCGAGCCTCTGCTCAACGTGATCGACAAACAACTCGGGTATTGAGGGATTGACCCCGGGGAAGCAAAGCCGCGTGCGCACTATGCTGGTGCTATGGCAAGCATTTTTCGCGACCGCCTCTTGCAGGACCGGGTCGCGTTTGTCACCGGCGGCGGCAGTGGAATCGGGCGGCGGATTGCCGAACGGTTCGCCGAGCATGGAGCGAAAGTCGTGCTCGTTGGCCGCAAACCCGAAAAACTGGAAGCCGCGGCCGCGGCCATCCGCACGGCGGGCGGCGAAGCGGCCATCGAGCCGCTGGACGTGCGCGACGATAGCGCCCTCGAAGCCGCGCTGAAGCGCAGTCACGAGCGCTTTGGACAAATTGACGTTCTGCTCTGCGCGGCGGCCGGGAATTTCCCCGCGCCGGTCCTGGGGATGTCGGCAAACGGCTTCAGAGCGGTCGTCGATATCGACCTGCTGGGAACCTTCAATGCATGCCGCGCGGCATATCCGTATCTGCGGAGGCCCGGAGCGGTCGTGCTCAACATCTCGGCCAACCACGCCACCATGCCGTTTGCCTTCCAGGCGCACGTTTGCGCCGCCAAAGCCGGCGTCGAGATGCTCACCAAGACCCTGGCGCTGGAATGGGGTTCGGCCGGCATTCGCGCCAACTGCATCACGCCCGGGCCGACCGCCGAGACCGAAGGCATGAGCCGGCTGGCTCCCACCGACGAAGCCCGCCGCGCCGTGGAACGCAGGATTCCCCTGGGGCGTTTCGGCACCAAAGACGAACTGGCGGACCTCGCATTGTTCCTCTGCTCGGAAGCGGCAGGCTACATTACCGGCGCCGTTTTCGTTTGCGATGGCGGCACTTCGCTGGGCCGCACCGAACTCCTCCCCGGGAGAGCCGTCGAAACGCATTAACCGAAGTTAGCTATCAGAGCCCAGCATTCGGCGCTGCCAGTGGGGACAAAACCCGATCACCGCCTTCGCCATCGGATAACAATGCACGTCAACCAGGGTTCACATTGGAAAATCATCCGTTGGCATCTTGTAGTCACACACCAGGCATCGTTAACCTCTAGTAGTCATGCGCGGTGCGGCATTGTTCCTGGCGACCATCGTTCTGGTTGTACCAAGCGGACGGACCGCCCTGGAAGAATACGCCGCGATCTCGATGACCCGCTTCAATGAGCAGTCGCCCGGTTCGGAAATCATCCTCGGGCTGTGTATTCTGGTGGCGCTGCTGCTGCTCGTGATCCTGCGCGAAGGAAAGGCGGAACCCCCGAGGGTCTATTTCTGGTGGGAAACGCGGGGGCACGAAGCCATTGACGAAGAGCGCGCGAAACGGCGCGGTCCGCGAAGACCGGCAGCAGGCTGGAGACTGGATCCGGGCTGGGCCGGCGCGTCCGCACCGAGCCGGAGCTTCTTTAAGCGGCTGCTTCATGCGTGCGTCGACGCGGTTTCCAACTCCCGCATCGCGGAAAAGTGGCGCGCCCGCTGGGACAAGGTCGTGTTCTGGCGCAAGGGCCTCCCCTCGCGGATCGCATTGCTGGCCAGCGCCGGCAAAAACTCCGCCTGGCGCTAGAAATACCCTCTACGTCAGGGCGTTCTTGCAAAACGCGACGCACTTGGCGATTTCCGTCATCATATCCGAGCCCTGAGGAACCGGATACTCAAACTCGATCACGCCCGGGAACCGGTACTTTTCCTTTTGCATCAGTTGCAGAGTCTCTTTGATCGGCGTGTCGCCCATGCCCCATGGAACGTTGGGCCCGTCGTGCATTTTGCGGTCCTTGAGATGAATGTGGGTGACGCGGTCGTGGTACTTCTCCAGGAACGGAATCGGCGAAATGCTGTTGCCGGCGACAAAGTGGCCGATATCGAGGTTGATGCCGTTGTATTTGGAATAGCTCATGGCCGTCTCCCAGCTTTCCGGACGTCCAAACGCCTCGGGACTGGTGATATTCGTGTGGCCGTGATAGCCGATCATCATCTTGTGCTTTTCGCCGAACTGACCCAGCCGCTTGGTGTGGCTGAGCGGAATCTCGCAGGAGATGGCATGCGCACCCGCCGTTTTGGCGAGCCCGAACATGTAATCGATCTCCTCGTCGGAGAACGTGTCGATGGCATCGACTTTCACGATTTCGATTTTGACGCCCGTGTCCTCGTACTTTTTGCGAAAGGCCTTGACCTTGTCCATGGAGGCCGCCAGGCGCCAGGTGCGCAGTTCCTCGGCCGCCGCCTTGCGCGCCGCCTGCCGCTCCGGGGTCATTGGGCCGCGCGGCTGCCGCGGCGGCGGATAGGCCACCAGGTTGGCCGGCGCGCCCATGAACTGCTCGATAGGCTGCGCCCGCAGTTCCACCGAACTGAGGTCGAGCTTGACCACGGCGTCGAGACATTGCTCGGGGCCGGTGTATTGGCCGTGGAAGCTGTAAGGCACGTTGATGCCGATCTGCACGCCGCCGAATCTGGAATCCGTCTTTGCCAGCAGGCGGGAAACCGGGGCCGCTGCCAGTGCTATTTTGCCGAAATCGCGTCTGGTTAAGGGTAAACTCATAAGCTTCTCTTTTTCCGAAGGGAGCAATCAAAACCTATCGGAATTGAGTCCGGCTGTCAACATTGCCTTCTCAGAGCAGCCGCGGCCCGATCTGTTATACTCGCTTCGCCATGCGAGTGATCCTTCCGTTTTTCCTCCTTGCCGCCATTATGTTTGCCCAGCCCCCAGGCCGCCACAAACGCACCGTCACGGATGCCGAAGTGATGCGCGTCCACAACTCCACCATCCTCATCGATACCCACAACGATGTCACCAGCGCCACCGTCGCCGGTCTCGATATCGGCAAGCCCAATACCGACCACTATACCGACCTCGAACGCATGAAGAAGGGCGGCATGGCCGCCCAGTTCTTCGCCGTCTACGTCGCTTCCAGTTATGTGGAAGGCAACCACGCCGCCAACCGCACGCTGCAGATGATCGATACCGTGCGCCACGACATCGTCGAGCGCTATCCCAACGATTTCGTCCTGGCCACGACCGCCGCCGATATCCGCCGCGCCCACAAAGAACATAAGATCGCCGCCCTGATGGGAATCGAAGGCGGCCACGCCATCGAAGACAGCCTCCGCCTTCTGCGCGATTACTACGCGCTCGGCGTCCGCTACATGACCCTCACTCACACCAACAGCAATCATTGGGCCGATTCTTCCGGCGACCCGAACAAGCCCAACAACGGCCTCTCCGATTTCGGCAAACAGGTCGTTCACGAGATGAACCGTCTCGGCATGATCGTGGATATCTCACACGTCTCCGACAAAACGTTTTGGGATGCCCTCGCCGCCAGTCAGGCGCCCATTTTCGCGTCGCATTCCTCCTGCCGCGCCATCGCACCGGCGCCGCGCAACATGACCGACGAAATGATCGAGGCGCTGGCCAAAAAAGGCGGAGTGATCCAGATCAACTTTTATTGTGATTTTCTGAACCCCGACGTCGCCAGGGCGGACGAAGCCGTCAACGCCAAACTGGACGTCCTGCGCAGTCAACTGGCGCTGAAATATGCCAACGATCCCGACGGCATCGAGCGCGCCCTGCGCGAAGCGCGGTCCACGGTCATGGGCGGCGCGCCGCAGCCCCGCGCCACGCTCGCCGACGTGGTCAAGCATATCGATCACGTTGTGTCCATTGCGGGAATCGATGCCGTCGGCCTCGGCAGCGATTTCGACGGCATCGATTGCGCCCCCGTGGGACTCGACAGCGTCGACAAGTGGCCGAACCTCACCCGCGCCCTGCTCGAGGAGGGCTATACCGCCGAAGACATCCGCAAGATTTACGGTGAGAACACCCTCCGCCTCATGACCCAGGTGGAGCGCGTCGCGAAGGAGATGCAGGCGCGCGAAGCCGGCGGCTCGAAATGAAGCGCGCGGCGGGCGTCGCGCCTCATTGAATCGTGACGCCGGTCTCCCTCACCGAGTCCCGCGTCAGATCGCGGGGGCCGAAACGGATCTCAGCGGCCGCGCGCCGCGGCCCGCCCCTACTGCGTTCTTTGAATGCGCAGGTATTCCACGTCCGAAGTGACGATCACCCCAGTGTCCATCATCGCCTCCAGCTCCGGAATCAGGCGCGACAGATTCTCTTCGCTATCCACAATCGTGACCACGATCGGCTGATCCTTCTTCCCCAGGTGATGGCGATGGATCTCCGCCGTGGTGCCGAATCCTTCGAGACCGCGAAACACCGTGGCGCCCGCGATCTTCAGTTCCTTGCACCGGTTCACGATCGCCTCGTACAGAGGTCTTCCCTGGTATTGATCGTTCTCGCAAAAATGCAAACGCAGCAGCTTGGCTTTCATCACTGTTCGCATCGCACGCTCAATCACCTCGCGGCTATCGCCGGGCCAACAGGCTGCCCAGCCACACGGCTACGTAACCCAGCATAATGCTCGACACAACGTTGAGCATCCCTGCCCACGACCCGCCCTCGCGCACCGCCGTGAAGGTCTCCCACTCGAAACTGGAGAACGTGGTGTACCCGCCCAGAAATCCCGTGACCAGCAGCAGCCGCCACTTCGGATCCGCGTGGAACCGCTCCGTCAGCAGCGTCATGAGCAGGCCGATGAGAAACGATCCGGTGACGTTGATCACCAGCGTGCCGAGCGGAAACCTGCCTCCCACCCTCATCATGATCGCCGACGCGCCCACGTACCGTGCGAGAGCCCCCACGCCTCCGCCGATCACCACCACCAGGTAGCTCACCGCTGCACCGCCTCTCCACGAAGCCGATTCCGCGCCTCTTCGACGCTCGCCAGGCCGGCGCGCATTTCGGGCGCGCGCTCATCGCCGGTTGCGGGCAGCCGTTCCGCGGTGCCGGTCGGTTTGTCTCATGGTTCGGCAATGCCGCGGGCGGCGTCGAACGCGCATGGCAGAGGGGGTGCGGCGGAAAGTGATGGGAAGATGGTTTCACTTCTCGGAATCATAGCTCTTACTCTGTAGGAGCCATCATTCACGAGTCGGACCCGAGACGGTTGATAGCGAGCTCCATCACCAACGGTCTAAACCCGATTATACGACGCCGCGCCGTGATCCACGAGCGCCGGTGAAAGACATACCCGGCGCCACCCCGGCCGCGCCCGCGGACCTGCTACTGTAATTCCCATGCCCTCCCCGCCGCGGCTTACGCCCAACCAGGTTCGCGGCTTCTGGGCCGCGTGGGCCGGCTGGACGCTGGATGGCATGGACTCCTTCCTTTATGCGCTCGTGCTCGTGCCCGCCATCCGTGAACTCCTCCCTCGCTCCGGCATTCCCGCCACCGACGCCAACATCGGTCTCTACGGCGGCGTTCTTTTCGCTATCTTTCTTGCCGGCTGGGGCTTCGCCTTCCTCTGGGGGCCCGTGGCCGATCGCTTTGGACGCGTCCGCATTTTGATCCTGACCATTCTCTGCTACTCGCTCTTCACGTTTCTCGGCGCCCTGGCCGCCAACGTCTGGCAGCTTGCGGCATTCCGCTTCCTGGCCGGCGCGGGTATCGGCGGCGAGTGGACCCTGGGAGGCGTGTTCATCGCCGAAGAGTGGCCCGAAGAGCGGCGCAGGAACGGCGCGGCCTTCATGCATACCGGATACTACGTCGGCACCTTTCTCGCCGCCATCGTCAACTACACCGTGGGCGCGCGCTTCGGCTGGCGCGCCGTATTTGCCGTGGGAGGAACTCCGGCTCTGCTGATCGCCTTCATCCGCTGCGGCGTGGTTGAACCCAAAAGGTGGCACGAGCGCATGCGCCAAATCGGCGGTGCGAGCGCACGGCGATCGCTCGCCGCTCTGTTTTCCACCGAATACCGCAGACGCACCCTCATCAATTCCACGCTGCTTTTCATTTCGATGGTCGGGTTGTGGGCCGGTTCGGCCTACGTGCCCGCGTCTGTCACCTACCTCGCCGCGAAGGAGGGACTGGCCGCGCGCGAAGGCGTCCGTCTCGCCTCCGATGCCGCCATGCTGCTTTCCACCGGAACCATTCTCGGCTGCCTGCTCCTGACGGCGATTGCCGATCGCATCGGCCGGCGCGGCTCGCTCGCATTCTATTTCGCGCTCATGTTCGCATCCATCCTGCTGGCATTCGGCGTTGCCTTCTATCTGCCGCGGCACGCCCTCGAGTGGTTCTTCGCCGGCCTGTTTTTTCTCGGACTCGGCGGAGCGAACTTCGCGGTTTACACCCTGTGGCTGCCTGAGCAGTACCGCACCGAATGCCGCGGCAGCGCCTTCGCCTTCGCCACCTCCGTCGGGCGATTCCTGGCCGCCGGCATCACCTTCCTGGTGGGCGCGGGAGTTTCACGGATGCATACCATCGGCACGCCCGTGGCGCTCACCTCCGTCGCTTTTCTCGCGGGCCTCGTCCTGATACCGTGGGCGGAGGAGACCAAAGGCAAGGAGCTTCCGGCTTGACCCTGACAGACCTCTTCGACGCTTCGCTCATCGGGCGGCGCGATGCGCCCGCGCTCGAATTCCAGGGCCGTGAATATACGTTCGGCGAACTCGAACAGCGAAGCAACCGTTTGGCCGCCGTTCTCGCCCGGCGCGGCCTGTCGACCGGCGACCGGCTCTGCGTCTACCTGGCGAACTCTGTCGAGATGATCGATGTCTACCTCGCCTGCATCAAGCTGGGCGTGATCTTCGTCCCCATCAACATCCTCTACAAAGGCCGCGAGATCGCGCACATTCTGAGCGACGCCGATCCGCGCGCGGTTTTCTCGGATGCCGTTTTCGAATCGTCCGCGCCCGTCTGGCATCCCGCGGAGCTTGCCGCCGAAGCCGCCGCGGCCCCCGCCGAACGCCCGCGTCCGCGCCTGGACGGTGACTCGCCCGCGGCCATCGTATACACTTCCGGCACCACCGGCGCTTCCAAAGGCGCCGTCCTCACGCACAACAATTTCGCCTGCAACACCGTGAATCTGCTCGCCTGCTGGCAGATCGCCGCCGACGATCGATTCCTGCTGGCTCTGCCGCTGTTCCACATTCACGGCCTGGGCAATGGGCTGCACTGCTGGCTCGTGAGCGGCTGCCGCATGCGCCTCCTGGAGCGATTCGAGCATCGCACCGCTGCCGCCACGTTCCTCGACTTCCGCCCCACTCTGTTTTTCGGCGTGCCCACCATCTATGTCCGCCTGCTCGAGATCGCTGGACCCGAGGCGCGCGAAATCGGCCGTTCCATGCGCCTCTTTGTTTCCGGTTCGGCGCCGCTCGCGCCACAGGTGCTGGACGAGTTCCGCTCCCGCTTCGGCCACACCATCCTGGAACGCTACGGCATGAGCGAAACCTTCATGAACATGAGCAATCCCTACACCGGCGAGCGCCGCCCCGGCAGCGTGGGGCTGCCTCTGCCGGGCGTTTCTGTGCGGCTTCTGAACGATGCGCTCGAACCCTCCGCCGAGGGCGAAACCGGCGAGCTCTTTTTGAAGGGCCCCAATATCTTCGCCGGGTACTGGCGACGCGAAGAAGCCACCCGGGACGCTTTTGTGAACGGCTATTTCCGCTCCGGCGACCTGGCCACGCGCTCCCCCGACGGATACTACACCCTTTGCGGCCGGCGAAGCGACCTCATTATTTCAGGCGGCTTCAACATCTATCCGCGCGAAATCGAAGAGTTCCTCCAGGAGCAGCCCGAAATTGCCGAAGCCGCCGTAGCCGCGTGCGCCGACCGCCTGCGCGGCGAGGTCCCGATTGCCTACATCGTGCCGCGCGCGCCCATCGATGCCGCAACTCTCGAGCGCCGCTGCCGCGAAAAACTGGCCAGCTTCAAAGTTCCGCGCGCTTTCCTCACCCAGGAGCGGCTGCCGCGCAACGCCATGGGCAAGATCCAGAAGCATCTGCTGCCCAAAGTGCCCGAGACGTGACCCGCGTCATCTTCGCGTATAGCCGAGCAGCCAGCCGATTTCGCCACGGTCGAGCCAGTCGAGATCCATGCCGAACCACCGCGATTTCGCCGCCGGCTCGGACCGGTTGCGCGCGCCGCCCAGCACGATCGCGTACGGCCCTTCGCCGAATTTTTCGATGCGCGCGAAAACCGGCGAATCCTTCGTCAGCGGCTGTGCCAGAATCACGGGTGCGCTGCCGAATGATGCCAGTTGCGCTCCGAAATCCGCATCTACCTGCCGCAGCGGCTCCGGAAATCCGAATGCCCGGCGATAGAGCTTCACTGCGGCATCCAGGCTGCGCACCGCGATCACCACGTAACGCACGCCCTCGAAATCGCGCGTCACCGGCTTTCCCTGCGGGTACGCGCGTTGCGCGCGCGGCGTGAAATCCTGAATCAGAAACGGAAAAAACGTGCCGCGCGCCGCGCTGCCTACATCCGCCGTCTCCCAATCCAGCCGCACACCGTCCGGCCGCTCCCGCCCGCCGCGCTCCGGAGCCCCTACCGCGATCCCCGCGGCTTTCAACCGCGCCGCTTCCGCCGCCAGGTTGGGCGCCCGCGCCGCCCACGCGCACGGACCGGCATCGCCGCGCAGTTCCTTCGCCCACGGCTGGCGCTCCAGCGCCGTCTCGTCGGCATGCGCCTGAATGCCCATCAGCTCCAGATACGAGCCGTCCGGAAAACTCACCAGCGCCATTTCCGTGGCGTGGTTGGTGTGCGCGCCGCCGTACACCGCGTGAATTCCCGCCTCCGCGAGCCGCGCCTGCATCGCTTGCAGATCGCGTCCCGCAATGGTCGCGTGGTCGAGCCGCAAGTCTGCCGCGGAGAGCATCGCCGTCGCCATCGCCAGCATCGTCAAAATCCGCATTACCCGATTGTATCCGCGCCGCAATTCCGCCATCTCAATGCGCATCTTCGCGCACCTGCGGCGAAGAGCGGATCACCGCTCCCGGCGCCCGCGTCAGCCGCAGCACGGGTGCGCCGGCCGCCGGTCTCCTGCTGCCGAGATCGTCGAGTTCCAGGTTCGCGGCTGAATCGATCGCAAACTCGGGCCCGCGTTCCGCATCGATCCTGACCCCGCGCAGCTCCAATCCGTCCGTATATCTCGCGTTCAATCCCGTCTTTCCAGACCCGGTCACATCCGTCAGCCGCAGCCCTTCAATTGGCATCTCCGGCAGCCCGTCGATGTCGACGACCTCTTTCGTTGCGCCCAGGATCGTGACATGGCTGATGGCGATATTCCGGAAGACCGGCGTTCGCTCCGAAACCGGCTCCTCTTTGCTCACGCTCTCGCCGCCCATCACGTAATAACTGGTCACCACGATGCCTTGCCCGACATTCACCATGGTCCAGTTTTCAAAACGGATATCTTCCACCACGCCGCCCCGCCCGCGCCGGCTCTTCAACCGGATCCCGACCTCCGTTCCGTCTGCCGTAATGTTCCCGGCCACCACATTGCGGATGCTGCCTGCCGTCTCGCTGCCGATCACCACTGCGCCATGCGCCCGATGCACCGTACAGTTCGAAATTGCAACATCCTCCGTAGGACGGTTCACGCGCAATCCATCCGCATCTTTGCCGCTCTTGAGAACAATCCCGTCGTCGCCGGTGTCGATGTAGTCGTCGCTGATGCGCACATACCGGCTGGAATCGGCGACAATCCCGTTGGTGTGCGGCCCGGGATACGTTTCGATTCTGACATTGCGGACCGTGGCGTTTTCCGCATAGAGTAAGTGCACCACGAACATCGGCGCGCCGGTAATGCGCACGCCTTCCACCAGCACGTTCTTCGCATTCATGAAACACAGCAACGAAGGCCGCAGCTCCGCCGCCGCGGCGCGGTACTCGTCGTTCGTAACCGGCTGCCCTGCCTCGAGCGCCTGCAGCAGGCGATCCCAGTGCGGCCCGTTGGCGCTGCCGGATTCATCGCCGCCCGTCGAAACGGTTCCCCGGTGTAGCTTGAGATACTCTTCGTACGCGGCCGGATAGGCCTTGCGCCATGCTTCATAGTCCGGTGTAGTCAGTGTGCCGTGCCCGGTTACCGTGACATTCTCGGCATCCGTGGCGCCGATCAACGGCATCGGGGTCAGTGCTTCCACCCCGAGATATCTTCCCTTTACAAACGGCAGCGGCGCTACCGGGAACTCGATGGTAGCTCCGGCGTCGATGTCCAGAATCATGTTACTGAATAACTGAATCGGTCCCGACGTGTACTTACCCGGCGGCACATAGATTGTCCCGCCGCCCGCGGTTTTTGCAGCCTCAATCGCCGTCCGGAACGCGTCCGTTGCGCTCGCCGAACCGTCCGTCTTCGCGCCGTAATCGACGATGTTAAATGCCTGCCGCCCGCCCGCGGCCGCCAGGCAGTAACTCGAAATCAGAAAAACGCCGAGTAACTTCCCTCGGTAACTACTCATCACTTCGTGTTCCAGTTCACTGTTTCCACCGGCCCCAGAACAAATGTATAAATCACCGCGCCGCACAACGCCACGGCGGCCGATGCCGCAAACGCCAGGAAAAAATGGCCGGTCGCCGTCACCACCGCTCCCGTCACCCACGGCGCCGCCACGCCCGCCAGGTTCGCCACGAAATTTTGCAGTCCGCTCCACTTCCCCGCCGCCAAAGGACCCGCCACCGTCTGTGTAATCGCCCAGTGGCTCGACGAAAACACTCCGTAAGCCGCGCAGGCAGCCAGCAGCAGCGCCATCGATTCCGCCCGGTTCGGCAGCGCCGTCACCCCGATAATCACCGTCGCCAGTCCCAGCCCGTAACCGGTGCAGGTTTTGCGGACTCGAGATACCGACGCGCCGCGCGCAATAGCGCGGTCGGAAATCCATCCCGTCACCGTCGTCGCCGCGGCAGTCACCAGATAGGCCAGCGATCCCAGCGATGCCATCTCGTCCATTGAAAAGTGGCGCTCGCGGACCAGGTAAAACGGCAGCCAGGTGAGCAGAAAATACCAGTAGTAATTGCCGCAGAAGTGGCCGCCGAACGTAGCCCACGCGGCGCGGCGCTTCAGGATCTCCCGCACTCCCGGCGTCTCCTCGCAGCGCGCCGCCGCCAGGCCGTGGCCCCGCGGCATCCAGCGCTTCCACAACGGCAGCCAGACGAGGCTGCCCAGCCCCAGTATCACGAAGACCGGCCGCCATCCCCACTGCGCCATCATCAGGCCGCCCGCGAAGACTCCCAGCGCCGGCCCGACCTTGGTGCCGGCATCGATCAGGGAATTGGCGAACCCGCGCTGCTCCTCGGCAAAGTGCCCCGCCAGGATCTTCGAATAACACGGATAAGCCACCGATTCGCCAATCCCCAGCAGCAGCCGCAGCGCCACCAGCACCGCGAATCCGCGCGCCAGACCCGTCGCCGCCGTCGCCAGCGACCACAGAAGAAATCCCGCGGCCATCACCGCGTTCACATTGAAGCGGTCCACCAGCCAGCCCGCCAGAATCTGGCACGCCGCGTAACTCCAGAAGAAAGACGAAAGCAGAACCCCCAATTGCGTGGGTGTGATCCGCAGTTCGTCCTTCAGCAGCGGCGCGGCGATGGATAAATTCCCGCGGTCGATGTAATTGATCGAAACCGAAGCCACCAGCAGCACCAGCACGCCCCAAAGCGTCGCCGGCAGCCGGGCGGGAGCGGGTTTCGATACAGTGCTCATGCGCCGATGGCTTTCGCTCTACCGCCTTTCCGCGGGGCTCTCCCCGGTCGTCGGATAGCCTTTGACCGATTCCTCCACGGCCTTCCGCGCATTTCCCAGCGCGTTGCCCATCAATACCACCTTCTTCAGCTCGCCCGGACCCACCGAAAGAAATGTTCCCGTGCCGGCGAAGGCGCGGCTGTCGCGCACTATCGCTCCGGGACAGCGGTCCAGCCTGATCACCGGAATCCCCGCCGCCGGCTTGCGCGTCGTCACGTCGTCCAGTTCCAGGTCTTTCGAGTCGCTGATCAGAAACGCCGGCCCTTTCTCCGCGTTCACCTGCACATCGTGCAACTCCAGCGCATCGGTGTTGTACGCCTTCACGCCCGTCTGCGCCGACGCGATGATCCCGGAAATCCGCAGGTTCGCAATCGGCATCTCCGGCAGTCCCTCCACGTCGATCGCCACGCGCGCATGGTTTACCGTCATGTTGCTGACCGCAATATCGCGAAACACCGGCGTCCGCGGCGTGACCGTTGCATTATTGGTGCGGACCTCGCCTTCCATCAAATAGTAATTCGTCACGTTGATCGCGGTGCCGACATTCTCCATCGTCCAGTTGTCGAAGCGCACGTCTTCCACCCCGCCGCCGCGCGTCCGGCTGCTCTTGATCCGCACCCCCATCTGGGTTCCGTCGCACGTGATGTTGCTGGCCACCAGGTTGCGAATCCAGCCCGAAGTCTCGCTGCCCAGCGTCACCGCTCCATGCGCGTGGTGCACCGTGCAGTTGGTGATGGAGATGTTTTCCGACGGCCGGTTGACCCGCAACCCGTCGGCGTCCTTGCCCGCCTTGATGACGATTCCATCGTCGCCGGTATCGATATAGCAGTTCGAAATGCGCACGTTGCGGCTGGAATCTACCGCGATTCCGTCTGTGTGCACTCCGGGATAGGTTTCGATGATGAGGTTGCTCACCACCGCGTTGTCCGAATACAGCAGGTGCACGGTCCACATCGGCGAGCCCACGAAATGTAGGCCGTCGATGAGCACGTTGCGGCTGTTCATCACCCGCAGAAACGAGGGACGAAGCTCCGGCGCCGCCGCCAGGTAGGCCTCTTCCGGCGCCGGCGTCTTCACTTCAAGCAGTTTCAGCAGCCGCTCCCAGTTCGGGCCGTTGGCGCTGCCCGGGTCGCTCCCCGCACCCTTCTGCCGCGGCATCAGTTTCATCCAGTCTTCGTTGCTGCTGGTGAGCAGTCCGCGCCCTTCGATCGTGACATTCTCCAGGTTGGCGCCGCCGATCAGCGGCACCGGCGTGATCGCCTCCACGCTCTGTTGTCTGCCCCTGGTGAACGGCAGTCGCTGCGCCGGAAACCGCACCACCGCTCCGGCATCGAAATACAACACCAGGTTGCTGACCAGCTCGATAGGTCCGCTGACATAATTCCCCGGCGGCACGTAGACGGTGCCTCCGCCCGCCGCCTTCGCCGCCTGAATCGCCAACCGGAATGCCTCCGTGGCGGGAGCGGAGCCATCCTTCTGAGCGCCGTAGTCAATGATGTTAAAGCTCGCGCCCGCCGCCCAGGCGTTCGCGCTGAGAACCGCCAGGAGGACCATCCGAGTTCCCGGCATCATCCATTCACCTTCCTTCCAGCGGAATCGCCGGATCCGGCCCGCTGCCCTTGGGCATCGCCAGCACGCGCTCGACTCTGCGCTCAGCCACCGAAACGAAGCAGACCTTGTCCTGGTCCTGGATTCCCGCGAACACGCGCTTTCCGTCGCGCGTCATCGTCAGCGAAAGCGGCCGTCCGCTCAGCGGCGCCATGGCCACCTGTTTCCCCGAAGCGACATCGGCGAACCCCACGGCCGGCTCGAATTGCAGGTTGTAGACCAGGGTCCTGCCGTCGGGCGTTATCGCAATTCGCCCCGGCCCTTTGCCGGTTGCAATCGTTCCCGTTACCGTCAGGTGCTGCGTATCGATGATCGAAATCTGGTTGCCGCTCGTGTTCACCACGTACAGCCGTTCTCCATCCGGCGAGAGCGCCGCGCCCTGCGGCCGCGCGCCCGTCGGAATCAGCGTGGTCCTGCCCGTGTCCAGCTCAATCGCCGCGACGGCGTTGGAATCCGTGTCGCTCACGAACGCCCGCCGCCCATCCCGCGTGGGGATCACCATGTGCGGGCTCTTTCCGCGAACATCATAGTCGCGCACCACCTTGCGCGCCGCCGGATCCACCAGAATCAAACCCGCCGGCCCTTCGGTGGTCGCCAGCACGCGATTCGTTCCCGGCAAAAGCGCGATGCCGTGCGGCCTATGGAACCGCCCCAGGTCGATCGTTTCCACCTTCGTCATCGCCCGCACATCCAGCACCGAAATGGTATTGCCTCCCAGCTTGTCTTCGGTCATCCAGAGGACGCCGTTGTCGCTCACATACAGGCGTCCATCGGGCGCCAGCACCGCTTCGTGAGGAAAGCTGCCGACTTTGACTTCCTTCAGCAGTGTGCCGTCTTCGGCGAAGAAACCCACCGCTCCGGCGGTCTTCTCGATCACCGCGAGGTAAGGCTTGGAGACGGGCGGCGATGCGGCCATGAAACTATTGGCGCACAGTGCGAAGGCCCAAGGCATCACAATCCATTGTCCGCCGCCGCGAGCCAGCTTCATTGCAGCGAATGATAATTAATAAACGATGGCCTGTCAAATCAGCAATTGCCAAAACTTGGGCCCCAGGGCATAATCGTTTATCAGTAGACGTGCAGCTTCCCATACTCACCAGAACCGAGCAGGTCCGGCGCGCGATTCTCCACCAGATTCTCTCCGGAACGTTGCGCCCCGGTGAGCGGCTCATCGAAGCCAGGCTTTCCAAAGAACTCGGCGTCTCCCAGGCCACCGTCAATGCCGCCCTCCAGGACCTGCACAACCAGGGCCTCGTCACGAAACTGCTCAACCGCTCCAGCAACGTCAGCCGCTACTCCCTGGCCGATATCGAAAAGCTCTTCGCTGTGCGTCTGCTGCTCGAACCCGCCGCGGTCGCCGCCGTCTCGGCGGCCTGGTCCAGGGAAGCGCAGGACTGTCTTCAGGAGCAGGTGGACCTGATGCGCCGCGCCGCGCGCACCCGCGATCTCACCCGCTGGGGCATCGCCGATTACACCTTTCACCAGGAGATTTACCGTCTCAGCGGCAACCCCTATCTGATGCAGGCCGCGCAGGCCATCGCCGCCGCGCCCTTCGCTTATATCCTCTGCGATCACCTCGAAGCGCTTCCTACGGATTACCTCGCCATGGCGGAAGATCACCAGGAAGTCGTTCTCGCCATCGCCGAAGGTTCCGAGACCGCCGCGCGCGTCACGCGCCGCCACATCGAGCAGTGGCTCGATCATTCGCGCCGCGCCCTCCAGCAGGGCGGGGCCAGGGAACAGCCGCCGGATGCCCGTGCCAGCGCACTGCCGTAAATGGCCCCTCTTCGCCGCCTGCCTGCTTCTCGCCGCGCACGCGCAATCCCCGCGCGAACCCGCGCCTCTCCGGTTCCGCGAACACACGGTCGCCACCGGCCTCGAAGGCGGTTATCAGGTCGTCGCCGCCGATCTCAACCACGATGGCAAACCCGACCTCATCGCGCTCAGCACCCGCGCCCACGAACTCCTCTGGTTCGAGAACCCCACCTGGGAACGACACGTTCTCGCCACCGGCGTCTCCCGTATGATCAACTGCCTGCCGGTCGGCGCCGATTCCGCCGGCATTCCCGAAATCGTCCTCGCCAGCGAATTCGAGAATGTCGCGCGCAACAGCCTCGGTGTGATTTCCGTTCTGCGCCACGATGGCGACCCGCGCCGCCCCTGGAAAGCCACCGAAATCGATCGCATCCCCACCGCGCACCGCGTGCGTCTCGCCGATATCGATGGCAGCGGCAAGCCTGTCGTCATCCTCGCCGCTCTCACCGGCCCGCGGGCTGAGCCGCCGGACTACCGCGGCGAGACGCCTCTGGTCTTCTACCGCCCCGGAATCTGGAAGCGCCAAACCATTCGCCCCGAGAATAACGGTCTCGTGCACGGCATCTTCATCCTCGATTGGGATGGCGACGGTCGCGACGAAATCCTCACCGCCGGTTTCCAGGGCATTCAGCTCTTCAAACTCGCCCCCGACAACTCTTGGATCCGCACCGCCATCGCTGCCGGCTCGCCCGATCCCTGGCCGAAATCCGGCTCCAGCGATGTCGCCGTCGGCCGCATCGCCAGAGAGCGCTTCCTCGCCGCCATCGAGCCCTGGCACGGCAACCAGGTCGCGGTATATCGCCTGCGCGATGGCGCCTGGCAGCGCGAGGTGATCGACTCGTCCCTCGTTGACGGCCACACCATCCAGACAGCCGACTTCGATGCCGATGGCAGTGACGAAATCGTCGCCGGCTATCGCGGCGGCAGCCACAACCTGAACCTCTACCGTTACGATTCCCACACCGGCGCCTGGTCCCGCCAGGTGCTCGACGCAGGAGGAATGGGCGCAGCCGCCTGCACCGTCGCCGACCTGAACGGCGATGGCCGCCCCGATCTCGCCTGCATCGGTTCCGCGACCGCCAACCTGAAGTGGTACGAAAACCTTGCCCGGTAACGCCGGCCGTCTGGCCGACGGTGCTTTTCCGCCCACTACGCCGCTTCTTCTCCTGCAAATCCAGTCGAAAAATACTCCCCTCACAGGATGCCCGCCCCTCACACCCTTCCCCTACCTTCAAATACTGGGTGAGTATGTTTGTTTCCACAAAAAAAGCGCGCTGGCTCTTCGCCGCCGCGGGTCTGGTCTCCGGTCTGGCCCTCGTCTACGCCAGCAACCCGGTTCAGGACGAGCCGCGCATGGTGGATCTCAACGTGGTTGCCGTCGATAACCATGGCGAGGCGGTCACCGACCTGACCCGCGACGACTTCCGCATCGTCGATAACGGCAAGCCCGAGACCCTCGCTTTCTTTCACCACCGCAACACCGCTTTAGGCGCCGCTCCTGCCCTCGCCCCCAACGAAGTTTCCAACCGCGGCGGCGCCAACGTTCCGCGCGCAACCCTCATCCTCTTCGATCTCCTGAACGAAAAATTCGGCACCCGCGGCAGCGCCGCCAACCGCCTCGAGCACGATCTGCAGAATCTGGAATCGGCCGACTACGTCTACCTCTACTGCCTCACCCTAGACGGCCGCCTCTATCCCATCCACCCGCTCCCCGGCCCCGAAACCGTAGCCGCCCCTGCCGGCGCTCCGCCGTGGACCCGCCAGATCAAAGTCCTGCTCGACCAGGCCCTTCGCTCCGTGACACAGGTCCGCCCCATTGACGATCTCGACCCCACCTACCGCATTCAATTGACCTTCAACGCGCTCGGCGCCATCGCCGCCGAACTCTCGCGCGTGCCGGGACGCAAGGCCGTGGTCTGGCTCACCGACGGCATCCCGATCGAATTAGGCCCCGCCCGCTCCGATACCGGCGATTTCGTGGACTTCACGCCCTTCGTGCGCCAGATGTGCGATGCCTATGACCGCTCCGGTGTCTCCATCTATCCCGTCCGCCAGGTCATGCTCGGCAGCGCCGACAGCATGGGCGGCCCCGGCACTACCGGTATGGGCAGCATCGATACCCTTTCGCAATTCGCCGAACTCACCGGCGGCCGGCCCGATGCCGGCAAGGATATCGGTCCCGCCGTCCGCCAGGCCATCCTCGATACGCGCACCAGCTACCAGATCGGCTACGTCCCGCCGCCTTCCAACTGGAATGACAAGTATCACAAGCTCCGCATCACCTGCACGCGCAAAGGTGTCCGCATTCAGGCCAAAACCGGATACTACGCCTGGGCCGAGGCTGCCGGCGCCCGCTTCGAGCAGGCCATGGCCGTCGCCTCGCACACCGCTTTCGATGCCGCCGAAATCGGCCTGCGCGCCACCCTCACGCGCGACCCCAAGGACGCGCGCATCCTGCACCTCGAAGCCCACATCGATGCGCACGATCTCGTCCTGGTTCACCAGGACGACGTCTATAGCGGCGAGTTGCGCCTCCAAACCGTCGGATTCGCCGATGGCTTCGACCCCTCCAGCGGCCCCGTCGTCCCCATGGAACTCCACCTTACGGCCGCGCAGCGCGACCAGGCTCTTCAGCAGGGCATCCCGTACGCGCAGAATCTCACCCTCGCGAACGAGATCCACAACGTGCGCCTCATCGTCTACGACCGCGGCTCAACCGCTATCGGTTCCGTGACCGTTCTGGTCCCCGCACCCGCGGCCCGGTAACGCCGGCGATCTCGCCGCCGGTGCCGTTCCCCCTAATGCGTCATCGCGTAGATGATGTAATTCACGCCCAGCCGGATCGACTCATCCGCCATGTTCGATGGGTACCGCGCATTGTCCGCCCACTCCCACGCGTCCCCGATATCCGAGTTGTACGTGATCGCCACCATCACCCGGCCCTTGTCGTCGCAGATGGCGCGCCAATGCGCTCCCAGCGCGGTCGGTCCGTTGTTGCTCTTGTACCCCGCGCGCAAGTGGCTCCAGCCCGCCACCTGGATCTTGTTGCTCAGGTCGTAGACTGTGTGAAAAATCGGGTCGCTGTCCGGCAGATCCACAATCTGGTGATCCGGAAACGCCTTCTTGATGCGGCTGGCGAATTCGTTCCACTCGTCGATCCCGTGAAAATCGTCCGCCATGAAGAACCCGCCGCGCAGGCAGTATTCGCGCAGTTCCTGGCCCTGCTGGTCGGTCAGCCCCCACTCGCCCACCTGCACCGCATACAGCCACGGCCAATCGTAGGCATCGCCTTCATCCAGGTTCACCACCTGCTCCACCGAGCGCACGTGGATGCGCGTCAGCCGCCGCACCGCCATCAGGAAATGCCGGTCGGCGCGCGGAAAATCCTGCGTCCAGAGCGAATTGCCGCGATGCCATTCCCAATCGCGGCCGTAGTATCCGTTCAACGGGCCCGGCGGAAACATCAGCCGCGCGAAGGCGAACTCGGTCTTCTCCTGGTAATCCGGCGGCAGCGGGATGTCGCCCAGGTCGTATTCCACGCCCGGAAACTCGCGGAACGGGCGCTGGAAAGCGAAGACGGCCGAAAGGAAGCTGAGGCCGCATGCGGCAAGAACGCAAATTTTCCGCAGCGTCAATCCCAGCCCTCCCTGTTCACGAGGATAGCATTGCGGCCCGGCCTCCGGACGTCACACCGCGCGCGGCGCCTCCACCGCGCAGCGCTCGAACGCCTCCCGCGCCTCTCGCGCCGACTGGTAGCGCCGCGCCGCGTCGCGCTCCGTCAGCTTCTGCACCACCGGCCCCATCCCCGCGGGCAGCGCAGCCGGCTCTTTCCCCTGCCGGCTCCATGGCCCCGGCAATTCTCCCGTCGCCAGCTCGTACAGCGTCACGCCCAGCGAGTACAGGTCCGAACGCCCGTCCACCGGTTCGCAGCAGACCTGTTCCGGCGACATGTATGCCGGCGTGCCCACCACCATCCCCATGCGCGTCGCCATCGCCATGGTCGGTGCGTCGTCGCCCACGGGCGCCGCGGGCGCTTTCTGCTTCGCCAGCCCGAAATCCAGCACTTTCACCAGCCCCGCCGCCGTCAAAAACAGGTTCGCCGGCTTGATATCGCGATGGATTACGCCGATCGAGTGCGCCGCCTCCAGCGCCCGGCTCACCCCGATCGCCACCGCGATCAATTGCGGCGTCTCCAGCGGTCCACGCGCCAGCCGCGTGTCCAGCGTCTCCCCGCTCAGCAGTTCCATCGCCAGGTAGGGCCGCCCCTTCCAGTTGCCGGAGTCGAATACGGTGCAGATATTCGGATGGCACAAGGCCGATGCCGCGCCGCCCTCGCGCTCGAAGCGCTGCAGCATTCCCGGATCGTCCGCCAGCTTTTCCGCCAGAATCTTCAGCGCCACCTGCCGCCCCAGGTACTCGTCCTGCGCCTTGAACACGATCCCCATCGCGCCGCGGCCGATTTCCTCCAGGATGCGGTACTTCCCTACCACCAGCCCGATCACCCCACGAGCATAGCATCCGCGCTTACGCCGCCGGACAAGGCGCAAACGACGCCCAGTCGATGCTTCGCTGAAACTCCTCGTCGCACGGAATCACGCTCTGCAAAGTGAAGGCGAACTGCGTGGGACCGTGCGCGTCGAGGTGCGCCAGCCGTTTGCGCGCTTCATCGATTCCCGGAATGTGCCGCGCCGGCACCCACCACAGCGCCTGGTATGCGCTCGCAAACTTCTCGAACCATGCATGCCGCTCGCGCAGCAGTTCCCGGTGCGCCGTCTCGTAAACGTAGTGCCGCAGCGCCTCGACCGTCTCCCACACCGACATGTTGAGCAGCACCCGGTCGTCCTCAGGATACGGCCGAAAATAGGTGGCGTTCCCGGACTCCGTCTGCAGCCGCCACACAAAACCCGGGCTGCGGTCGGCCAGCGCGTTGAGTTCGTCCAGCCGGTTGACGAACCCGGCCATCATCGCGTCGTCCAGCGGAGCCCGCACGCGGCCGATATTGACCTGAGCGACATGATAGTGAGCCATCTTTCCTCCAGTTGCCCCCGGCCGCCCCCTTGCGCTATCCTGGAGGCTCGATCACTCTGTAAGGATTCAATTTAGCAAAGATGGCGAATACTTATTCCGCACTCAAGCGGGTGCGCCAGACCGAACGGCGCACGGAATTCAATCGCAAGAACAAGACCCGGCTGCGGCACGGCATCCGCGCTATGCGCCGCGCTCTCGCCGGTAAGGATGCGCAGGCCGCTGTTGCATTGCTGCCCGCGACCTTTTCGCTGATCGACCGGTCGGCGAAGTCCGGAATCATCAAAAAGAATACTGCCGCGCGGTACAAGAGCCAGCTCCACCTGCGCGTGAAGGCCATGCAGGCGTAATCCGTCACGGGACCGCCGCCGAATCGCGCGGTCCTCAGCCCTCATCCCACCAGCTGCAGAATAAACTGCTCCATGACGATCCGGTCGTCCGGACGCGCGTCCCGCAGTCCGCGATCGGCTTCGAAAATCAATTTCATGGCGCGCTCCAGTTGCGGCCGCGTGAACTTCGCCACCGTCTGGTAAATCTGCTCCGCCCTCGCTCCCCACATCGGCACTCCCATGCGGGTGAAATGCGCTTGTACCTGCTGCGTGCTCTTCAGCCCCGCCTCGCGCGCCACCAGCGCCATGCGGAACTGCGTTGAGAGGAACGCCAGCGCCAGCGGCAAATATTCGCCCTCCCGAGTCAGCGTGTCCAGAATCTCCAGCGACCGCGCCCGGTCGCGGCGCCCCAGCGCGTTGACCAGCGCGAAAATCGTGCTCGACCGCGCGTCCGGCACCAGCGCCACAATATCTTCCACCGTCACCGCGCGCCCGCCCGTGAACAGCGCCAGCTTTTCGATCTCCACCGCGATCCGCGCCACGTCGCCGCCCAGCGCTTCCACCAGCAGGTCGAGCGCTTCCGCTTCGATCGGAAACCCGGCCCGCCGCGCCATCGACTCGGCCTCCTTCCGCGCTTCGAAGCTCTCGAACCGCCGCAGTTCCACCACGTCCGGAATCGCCGCGTAGAACTTGCGCACGCGGTCCTGCCGCCGTTTATCGTCTCCTTCGAAATCGAAGCGGATCGCCTCGAACACCAGCGCCACCCCCGGCGTGGGATCTTTCATGTACGCCGGCAGCGCCGCCGCATCTCCGGCCGCCCCCTCCGCCGTCTCGCTGTCTTCGTCGGCGATGCGCGTGCGCGGCAGCGCCGCCTCGGCGTTTACCACCCAGATCAGCCGGTCCGCGGCGAACAGCGAAAGCGACCGCGCATCGTCCAGCACCTCGGCCAGGGCGATCTCCGCCAGGTCGTGCTGCGACACCGCGCCTTCCGGGAACGCCGCCAGCAGCGCTTCCTTCACGCGCCGCCGCTGGTACGCCTCCGGTCCCAGCAGCAGAACCGCCGGCGGCACGGCATTCTTCGCGATCCGCGCCATCAACTGCCCCGCGGTCACGCTAGAAATCCTCCAGGACCGCGCTCACGATCGATCGCGCCGCGTCCCGGCTCACGCGCTGCACGGCCGTGCCGCTCTCGTCGAAATACGTCTGCGGATTCACCGAAACCTGGTAGCGCTCGCGAATCTCGTAGGAATTCCGCTGCACCAGCACCTTCCCCGTGGCCCGATCCGTGAGCGTGAACTGCACGTTCACGATCACCTCCACGCCGGTCGCCTGCCCGGTCGGCGCCACCGTCGTCGGAAAGGCGGCATAGTTGATCACGCTGCCCTTGAGCACCGCGTCGGCGCCGTTGGGGTCGGCGACCACCTGGTAGTGTGCGCGCGAAATCAGCTCGCGCGTAATGTCCTCCGGGAGCATGCGGGCAAGCTCGTAATGCGTCGTGACATTGGCAAAAGCCGGAACCGCGATCGTATGAATGCTCTTCGGAATCGTCGCCGCGTGGCCCGAAACGTGGTAGCCGCATCCCGCCGATGCCAGCGCCAGCACACACACCAGCCCCTTCACACCAGATCCCTCGCCACCGCCATCGCGTTCTCCGCGCTCACCCGCAGATTGTCGGCCACAATCCAGAACCACACCGCGTCCGCGTCGTTCCGATCCTCCGCGATCGCGCCCACCGCGATGCCGCTCTGCCCCGCCTGCCCCACGTTGTTGGGCGGCTCGAATTCGCCGCCGCGCACTTCGATATGCGCCGCCGCCAGCCCGCTCTCGATCGCTTCCCGCCCGGAGTTGTTTTCGAATTCCACCCACGCCGAAATGCTGTAGCCGTGAAAAACCGGCGCCTGTACCACCCGCAGCGAAGGCAGCGGCGCGCCTCCCCCCGCGCCCGGAAGATTCAGCAGCGTCGCCAGGTGGCGCTCGATGCGCAGTTCCGTCTCCTCGAGAGACGCCGGCGCCTCTTCGCCGTATTGCGCCAGCAGGTTGAACGCCGATTGCCCGTCGAACACCGCGCGCGGCAGCGGTTTGAACGAAAGCAGGCTCACCGTCTGCTGCTGCAGTTCCTCCACGCCTTTGACGCCGTGCTCGCTCGCGGGCGCGAGAATCTGCACCACCGAGCGCCGGATGCCATCCTGCGCGTGCAGCCGCCGCAGAAACAGCGCCAGCGCAATCGCCGCCGGATGTGCAATTACGTGCACCCGCGCCTCGGGCCGCTCCGGGGCTTCCTCCTCGTCCGCCTGCGCTTCCACCGCCGGCGCGCGCAGCCGCGCATCGCCCGTATCCTCGGCCGTCCCGGTCAGGTCGATGATCGCGGTGTCCGGCTCATCCGCAAGCAGTTCCAGCGCCTTGCGGCTGGACTCCTGCCTGCCTGCTAGAAACACCCCACGCGCTCCGGCCAGGCTCAGCGCCGTCAACTCCGCTACCGTCGCCACTTCGTCGCCGAACCGCGTCAGCGTGCCCGACCGCTCTTCTTCCGCCGCGATCAGCCGCAGCGAAAACGGCGTCGCCGCCGACGTCGTTGCCATGTCGCGGATCTCGCGGCCTAACAGGGAATCCGATCCGACCAGCGCGAAAGTAGGGGTATGATCAGCCAATGGAGTGCTCCGGGGCCCGCGGCGGCGGCGCGTGGCGCAACCTCCGCCGCACGATCCCGCCCACGCGGATCACAATGCCGCTCGCCACATAGGCTCCCGCCATCGCCACGCACATCGGCTCCGCGTAATTCCACAGCCCGTAAATGAAACCGCCGATCAGAATGATGATCAGCGGCGAATATGCCTTGTTGAGATTGATCCCTTTGAAGCTGTAATACCGCCACGTGCTGACCATCAGAAAGCCCAGCATCGCCAGCAGCGCCAGCCAGCCTACCGCCAGCGGCCACCACTCCAGAGGTTCGGCATTGGAGGCGAACACCACCGAGGCCACCATGGCCGCCGCCGCCGGAATCGGCAGACCCACAAAATACTTCCGGTCGGGCCGCCCGGGATTCTTCGGAATCGGGTTCTTCTGAATGTTGAAGCGCGCCAGCCGCGCCGCGCCGCACAGCAGAAACAGAAACGAAATGAAGTAGCCCGCATTGTGCAGTTGGCCCTGCCACCACGGCGCAATCGGCGCCACGAACTGCACTCCCCACGCGAAGGCCAGAATGGCCGGCGCCATCCCGAAGCTGATCACGTCCGCCAGCGAATCCATCTCCCGTCCGAATTCGCTGGTGGTGTTGGTCATGCGCGCGATGCGGCCGTCCAGCCCGTCCAGCACCACCGCCGCGAAAATCGCCCTCGCCGCCACCGAAAAGTGATCGCCCGCCAGCGCCCCGTTTCCCGTCGCCGCCAGCATCGCCCCGCGGAAGGAGCGCAGAATCGAAATATAGCCGAGAAAGATATTCCCCGCCGTGAAGAGCGTGGGCAGCGCGTAGGCGGCGCGCCGCGGCCTCCGGTCCGGCGAACGCGGATCGACCAGTCGTTCTTTCAGTCCCATCGATTAATTCCGATCCTTGCGCCGCGCAATCACCGTCGAGCCCGCCGCAACCCGCATTCCCGGCTGCACCACAATCGTCCACTCCGGCCCGAACAGGATGTCCATGCGCGACCCGAACTTGATCAGCCCGATGCGTTCTCCCGTCGCCACCCGGTCGCCCGGCTTCTTCGTGAATACGATGCGGCGCGCGATCAGCCCGGCGATCTGCTTGAACACCACCGTCGCGCCGTCCCCATCGACCGTCACTACATTCTGTTCGTTTTGTGTCGAGCACTCCTCCCGGCTGGCCACGTGAAAACTGCCCTTATGATACTCGACTTTCGCGATCGTCCCCCCGACCGGCGCGCGATTGACGTGTACGTCGAAAATATTCAGAAAAATGCTCACCCGGCTCGTGGCCGGCCCTTCCGCCTTCACCGCCACCACCCTGCCGTCCGCCGGCGCCACCGCTACCGGCCCCGGCGGAATCGCACGCTCGGGGTCGCGAAAAAAATACAGGCAGAACAGCGCCACCAGCCACAACGGCGCCGCAAACCAGAAGCCCGCAAGCCAGGCCAGCAGCCCTCCCGCTGCTCCCAGCGAAAGGGCATAGTAAATTCCAGTGCTAACGATCACGCAAGTACTATTTTCCCATGAACCCCGCGTGCGCCGCGAACAACAGAGCCGGAATCGTCGTGGAACCGCATGGCCGGAGGTTACGGAAGAGCCGTGAAGTTTCCGGAAAGCGGCCCGGTCAGCGTGATCGCCGAGCCGCCTCCAGGGAAGAACGTGCCCGTCACACTCACGGTGCCTGTGATGCTGCCGAGAATCACGCCCACCGTGGACGTTGGCTGGAGGGTCAGTGTCATAGACACCCCCGTCGCGAGGAAGATATTCGAGCCCCAGTCAAATTCGGCGGTCTGGAAAACGCTTCCCGGCTGAAGCGAATTGAATGTGAGAGTGTTGCCGGAAATGGTCCCGTTGGTAAACGAGACGCCGATTCCGCTGGTTCCCGTGTAAGTTCCATTGCCCGCGTTCGGAGTGATCGTAAGGGGAAATTGCCCCGAGGAATATCCGGTGGGCGAGAAGGTGAGGGTCGCGGTCAGGCTCGAAAACGAAATGCTCGCGCCGCCGCCCGGCATCACGGTAATCGTGGCCTGGGCGGAAGCCGAACCGTAGGTGGCCGTGATCGTAACCGCCTGGCTGGTGGTGACGCTTTGCACGGAAACGGTAAACGTCGCCGATGTGGCGCCCGCGGGCACCACCACGCTTGCCGGCACTGCCGCTATCGATGAACTGGAGGAGAGTGCCACGGCTGCGCCGCCCGAGGGCGCGGCCGCGCTGAGCGTCACGGTCCCTTGAACCGATCCGCCGCCCGTCACTTGCGCCGCCGACAACGTCACGCTCTGCACTTGCGGTGTGCCGGCGCCGGATGTGTTCCCGATAATGGGCGCGCCCGACTGCTGGTACACCGGTGCCGCGGTGAATGCGCCGGTCGGATTGAAACGCAGGGCGATGGCCGCGAGCGATCCATTCGAGGTGTAAAACTCGGCCAGACCGCTTTGCCCCTGCGTGGCGGGAAACTGCTGCGGCAAACCGAACGCCGTGTGTCCCTGGGCGGGCAGCGTGATCGGGGAACCCTGCGAAATCGCCCCTGCCGCGGTTTCAAAATTTGCCGAGATGGTCTCGCTCGAAGCCGTGGAGTTCACCAACGCTACGCTGGTGATGAAGTTGGAACTATTGTCGAATGGCACCAGGACACGGCTTGTCGCCGCCGTGGCGGGCGCGGTGCCGTCCTGGTCCTGGCGTCCGGAAACCCGCTGCGTGAAGATGGCGTACACCGCCACCGTCGGAGCCGTCTGCACTTGCGCCCAGCCCACCGCGGTAGTCGAAGCCGTGCCCGTCGTGTGAAGAAACAGCGTCCCGCCCGCCGGCAGTGAAATGCTCTGTGGATTCACCGCCTCGATCAAAGGCAGGTTCCATCCCTGCGTCGCGCCGCCCGAGGTCTCCTGGAAGAGGGTCAGGCTGGCGCTTGCCTGGGTTACCGCGGTGTTGGTGAAGACAAATGTGGTTTGCCAGCCTCCGCCATCGGCGACTTGAGGAATTACCTGGCTTTGCGCGAAACTCGCCGGCGCGCCGCACAGGATCAGCATGACTACGAGAGATGGATACGCGGCTCTTTTCATGGTTCCCTGCTTTTGCACCTGGATCCCTGGAAATCGGCCGCTTGCCCAGTCGGCCGGAGTCTCACGAGCGAGTGAATTGTATCACTCTAGGCGCAGCGGGGATGTAATCCCACCCACATTGTCACGCGAGCGTCACTATCTTGTTGCCGATTTCGTCCGCGTGCCCCGTCCCGTGATCGCCCGGATGAAATCGACTTCCTCCTGCGAATACGGCGTCCCATTCTTCCGAAGCACATCGTGGAACCACACCGCCGGCTGCTGGTCCGTATACGGATGCTGCCAGGAATCCCAAGGCAGATAGGTCTGCGTCTTGCCCGCCACCAGCCCCCAGTTGTAAGCCGCCACGTTGTACTTCTTGGCGATCGGCAGAATCGCCTGGAAGGTGCTCCCGCGCGGCCGCGCCATGTACTCTGTGCAGAAAATCGGGCGGTGATACCCTTCCAGCTCCTGCACCCGTTTCTCGAAATCCGCCGGACCCGAGTAGTTGTGGAACGAAACGATATCCGAATTCTCGATCTGGATCTTCTCCACCGGCGTCAGTTTGCTCGGGTCGCTCCAGTCGCCGTCCATCCACAGGCCGCTGGTCAGCGGCTGGCTGCCCACTCCGGCGCGCGCGTATTCGAATACCCGCGGCAGCAGCTTCGCCATCACCTCGGCCTTGTTGGCGATATCTTCCTTACCGTAGCTGCCCGTGTTGGGGTTCTCCGGCTCGTTCCACACATCCCACGCCAGAATGCGCTTGTCGCGGCTGAAGTCCAGAATGATCTTCTGCACGTATTCCAGCGCGCGCTGGAACTGCCGCGGGTCCTGCAGCACCGTCGCTCCCGGACTCTGCACCCACCGCGAATTGTGGATCCCCGGCCGCGGCGCCTGCTGCGGACCCGGCTCCGGAAACGGATTCCACACCGAATCGAAAAGCACCAGAATCGGCCGGATCTTGTGCTTCTCGCAGATCTTCAGAAACACGTTGATGCGATGCTCGAACCCGCCAGTGTCCCTCTGGTACGGCAGGTCGTGCAGAAACACCCGCATCGTGTTCATGCCCAGCCCTTCCGCCCAGCCGAGCTCGCGATCGATAATCACCGGGTCGAACGTCTCCGACTGCCACATTTCGAGCTGGTTCTCGGCATAGGAGGGGATATAGTCGGCGCCCACCAGCCACGGCTGTTTGGCGTACCATTCCTTGGCTTCGGCTTCCGACCAGTGGTGCGGCTGGGCGAAAAGCGGTAGGGCGAAAAGCAGACAGGCTGTAATACGGAGGGATCTCATGTTCGGACTTCGCAGGGCGAAGTACGATTTTACATCGGGTCCGCCACCACCGATCCGCGCGGCACCAGAACGAACCGGTCGATGGCGATGCGCGCGCTCCGGTCCGCGCGGTTCCGCACCCGGTGAAAGACCACTTTAAATTCGTCGAAGACCAGCGAGGGCCGCGGCGGCACCGCGAAGTTCAGCGTCTCTCCCACCGGTACCACAGGCGTCGCCGCGAGGTTCGGCGACGAGCGCACCGCAGCCGTTCCCAGGCTGGTCGGAATGCCTCCGTGAGCGCCATCGATCACGATCAGCTCCAGCGATACCGTGTTCGGAAACCGGTCGGCATTGCGGATGTCGATCTGCACACCGCTGCAGCAGGCCAGATCGATCGCCTTTTCCAGCTTCTGGTGCGCCTCCATTTGCAGCGGCCAGCGGTCCGTCGTGCTGAACGCGAGATCGGCCGGATTCCCGCGCCGGAAGTACGAACCCCGCGGCGGCCGGTCATAGAGGAAGCGGAACATCCAGTATTCGCCGCCGAACGGAATCGAAAACGGCCGGCGCATCCCCGCCAGTCCGCCCGGCGTCGAAGGCACCGGCTCCACCAGCATCGTCACCGGCTGCACCTCCGGCCACAGAATCACGCCCGGGAAGCTCCCCGGCAGCGGGGGCCCATCCGGCGGCAGCGGAGGAAGCTCTCTGCGCGCACGGGCGGCGGCGGATTTCCCGCCGGGCGCCGGAACAGGCGCCGCGGGACGACCCGCAGTCCCCGCGGTATCGCCCGACCCCGATCCCAGCCCCCAACCCCAGCTCCCGTCTCCGTGAGTCATGCCCGCCACAATCAGCATCGCCGACAACACAATCGTCAGCCCGACTCCGAAAATGTTGCGCGGCAGCGAGGGCCGCCGTGCCGTCTGCCACACCCCCGCCGAAATCAGAAAGACCGTCAGTACCGCCGTGCCCATCGCGAAAAAAGCCGCCCCGAGGAGTTCGTGGTGCAGCAGCAGCGCGGCAAAACCCGCCTGCAATCCCACGGAAACCGTCAGCGCCGGCCCGAAATGATGCGGCAGCATCGGCGCGCCCAATTCGCCCGCTCCAATCCAGCCCCAATCCAGCGGCACCACGAGCGGCTGCGGCGTCGAAGGCCCTTCGGGATGCACCTGCCGCCACTCCGAATACAGCAGCCGCGTGGCGTTCACCACCAGCGCCAGGGCCGCGGGCAGGAATAGCGGCGACAGGCTCGACATCAGGATCGTCGCTGGAGCGAACCAGATGGCCGCCGCCGAAGTCTGCAGCGTCGCGCGCACTACATCCACCCGCTCTACCCGCGCAATCGCCGCGTGCAGCCAGAACGCCAGCAGAAAACAGCACCCGAAGGCCACCAGCGAAACCAGAAGTGCGCTCTCGAACAGTTCCAGCACGGTGCGCGCGTTGTGCGGCCCATGTGCCATCGCGGGCACGATCAAAGCGGTAGCCAACAGGCTGGCAACCTGCGCCAGCATCGCGAAATTGCGGCGGCTGAACACTGCCATACGAACGGAACGCCCTCCGCTCACCCATCCGACGGCGCGCGCAGCCGAAAAGTTCCCGCCCCCCGCGTTACGATGGTCCCCATGGAAGCGCTTCTCCTGAAGCAGTACATGACCCTCGAAATCGTCGATCTGCCGCGCCCCCAACCCGCCGCCGACGAAGTGCTCGTCCGCGTTCGCGCCTGCGGCATCTGCGGCAGCGACGTGCACGGCCTGGATGGCTCGACCGGCCGCCGCATCCCGCCCCTCGTCATGGGACACGAAGCCGCCGGCGAAATCGCCCAGACCGGCAGCGATGTCCACGACCTTCAGCCCGGCGATCGCGTGACTTTCGATTCCACCATCTACTGCGGCCGCTGCCCTTTCTGCCTTCGAGGCCAGGTCAACCTCTGCGACAACCGCCAGGTGCTTGGCGTTTCCCCGGGTCCCTACCGCCGCCACGGCGCCTTCGCCGAATTCGTCACCGTCCCGCGCCGCATCGTCTACCGCCTTCCTGACCAACTGAGCTACGAACAGGCCGCTCTCATCGAAGCCGTCTCGGTGGCCGTCCACGCCGTCAAGTTGACCGGCGAGGTGCACGGCGCCAGCGGCGTCGTGGTCGGCGCAGGAATGATCGGCCTCCTCGCCGTGCAGGCCCTCCGAGCCTACGGATGCGAGCGCGTCATCGCCGTCGATCTCGACGACGCCCGCCTGCAGGTCGCCCGCGAACTCGGCGCCTCCGATGCCGTCAACGCCCGCGACGCCTCCAGCGTCCGCGATGCCGATCTCGCCATCGAATGCGTCGGCGCCACCGATCCCATTCGCACCGCCATCGCCAGTGTCCGCAAGGGTGGCCGGGTCACGCTGGTGGGCAATGTGGCGCCCTCCATCGATCTGCCGCTGCAGGAAGTCGTCACCCGCCAGCTCCGCCTGCAAGGCTCCTGCGCCTCCAGCGGCGAATATCCCGAGTGCATCGACCTGATTGCCAAAGGCGCCATTCGCGTCGAGAAGATGATCAGCGCCGTCGCCCCGCTTTCTGAAGGCGCCGCCTGGTTCGACCGCCTCTACCGCCGCGAACCCAACCTCATGAAGGTGATCCTGCGCCCGTAGTCCGGCCGTCGACGCTTACCACCGGCTCGTGCACCACGGGAAATTTCACACTCCGTGCGATGAAACACAGTTCGTGCGCGCGCTCGTGCAGCGCCATGGCCTCCTCCACCCGCGCCGCGTCCGTGATGCTCATCCGCGGCCGCAGCACTACCCGCCGAAATTCGCCCGCGCCGTCCGGATGCTCCACCATTTCCGCGGCCGCCTCATCCTCGTACGCCGTCACCACGATCCCCGCATCCGCGCACAGGTGCAGCAGCCACAGCATGTGGCAGGAAGAAATCGCCGCCACCATCAGTTCCTCGGGGTTGTACCGCGCCTTGTCCCCTCGAAACTCCGGGCTCGACGACCCCGCGATCGCCTCCGCGTTCCCCGCCGACCGGTATTCATGATTCCGGCTGTAACTTCGGTAACTCGAAGTCCCCGACCCCAGATTCCCAGTCCATGTCGTCGTTACCCGAAAATGATGATTCCGATCCGCGCGCATAATACCTCTGAGCATAACGGATGCGCATGTCCCTCCCTGGGGTTCCAGCCGCGTTCCTGCGCGTCCATTCTCTGAGATTTCGGGCGGGTGCCTGCGCCCCCGCGTACGCGGAAGCGCAGGCGATGGTTTCCTGGGCGGGCCAGTAGTTTCAGAGGCGGCTCAATGGCCCGATGCCATCCCCTGGATGCAGGCTCATCTTAGGCGTGCGATCGTGGGGTCCCCGGCTCGACCGGTCGCTCCTCCGACCTCGACCGGCCTGCCTCCGAAGGGGATCTGCTCCCCACACAACCCTCCCTACTGCATGCGTGATGCCAAAAATCCGGCACCCGCAAATCCCACCGTTTCAATACGCTCTCCGCCGGTTGCCTGTCCACCATATTTACAGAAGTCTACTTTGTGGACATGCGACCCAAGTTCGGTTACACTGAAACCCCATGGGACCGAGTGGCGTGCAGCCGGATCTCCACGAAAGGCTCTCCGAAATCCTGGCCATCTGCCAGAAAATGAATTCCGAACGCGACCTCGGATCCCTCCTCGACCTGATCGCCCGCGAAGCTACCAACCTCCTCGATTGCGACCGCGCCAGCATCTTCCTCCTCGATCGCGAACGCAACGAGCTCTGGTCCAAAGTCGCTCTCGGCAGCGACGAAATCCTGCGCTTCGATGCCCGCATGGGAATCGCCGGCACCGCCGTGCTTACCGGCGAAGCCATCAACGTACGCGATGCCTACAGCGACCCCCGCTTCTATACCGCCATCGATGGCCAGACCGGCTATCGCACCCGCAACGTGCTCGCGGTCGCCGTCCGCAACCAGCGCGGCGAGATCATCGGCGCCTTCGAAACCCTGAACAAACGGCTGGGCGTCTTCACCACCCGCGACGAAGAGTCCCTCAACGCGCTCGCCTCCCATGCCGCCATTGCCATCGAAACCGCCCAGCTCATCGGCGAACTCCGGCGCAGCCAGGATGAGCTCGTCCAGCAGAACGCCCACCTTTGGCGCGAAGTGGAAAGCAAGTATTCCAACCACGGCATCATCGGAACCGGCCACCGGATCGAGCAGGTCGTGCGCCTCGTCGAACGCATCCGCGACAGCCTGGTCAACGTGCTCATTACCGGCGAAAGCGGCACCGGTAAGGAACTCGTCGCCAAGGCCATTCACTACACCAGTTCCCGCGCCCGCCGCCCCTTCGTCGCCCTCAATTGCGCCGCCCTGCCCGAAGCCCTCCTCGAAAGCGAGCTCTTCGGCATCGAAAAGGGCGTCGCCACCGGTGTGCAGCCGCGCCTCGGGCAGTTTCAGAAGGCCGACGGCGGCACCCTCTTCCTCGATGAAATCGGCGATCTCAGTCTCACCGCCCAGGCTAAAATTTTGCGCGTTCTGCAGGAGCGCGTCGTCGAACGCGTGGGCGGCCGTACTCCCCTTCCCGTGGATGTGCGCCTTCTCGCCGCCACCAATAAGGATCTCGAGGCCGAAATCGCCAAAGGCAGCTTCCGCGAGGATCTCTACTACCGCATCAAGGTGATTCACATTCACATGCCGCCCCTGCGCGATATCCGCGAAGAGATTCCCTTGCTCGCCAATCATTTTCTGAAAGAGTATTGCCGCGAAACCGGCCGCGACGCGCTGCAGTTTTCCCCTGCCGTCATCCGCAAACTCGCCGCCGCGCCGTGGCCCGGCAATGTGCGCCAGTTGCGCAACGAAGTCATGCGCCTCGCCGCCTGCGCCGGCGGCGCCACCATCGTCGAAGAGGATCTCGGCCAGGGACTGCCCGAGCCGCGCGAAGCCGCCCCCGCCGCCCCCGCCGCCCCCGCGAAGCTGCAATCGCTGAAGACCGCCGTCGAAGATCTCGAACGCCGCATGCTCCATCAGGCCCTCTCCGATACCCACAACAATCAGCAGCAGGCCGCGCGCCGCCTCGGCCTCAGCCGCCAGGGCCTCATCAACAAAATGAAGCGCTATTCCATCGCCTGAAGCGGCGAGCTATACTGCTCGCCATGCCCGAACCGCCGCGCAAAGATCCCGTTACCTGGCTCTACCCTCCCATCGAACCCTATAACACCGGCCGTCTTCAGGTCTCGCCCATCCACGAGCTCTACTTCGAGGAGAGCGGCAACCCCTCGGGCAAGCCCGTCGTCTTTCTCCATGGCGGCCCCGGCGGCGGCTCCGATCCCAAACAGCGCCGCTTCTTCCATCCCGGAAAGTATCGCATCGTCAACTTCGACCAGCGCGGCTGCGGCAAAAGCACCCCCTACGCCTCCCTCGAAGCCAACACCACCTGGGACCTCGTCGCCGATATCGAAAAACTCCGCGAGCGCCTCGCCATTCCCCGCTGGCAGGTCTTCGGCGGCTCCTGGGGCTCGACCCTCGCTCTCTCCTACGCCGAAACCCACCCCGGCCGCGTCACCGAACTCGTTCTCCGCGGCATCTTTCTGCTCCGCAAACAGGAAATCGACTGGTTCTACCAGCGCGGCGCCTCCATCATCTACCCCGATGCCTGGGAGCCCTACTTTGCCCACATCCCCGAGCCCGAGCGCGCCGATCTCCTCACCGCCTACCACCGCCGCCTCACCAGCGACGACCCCGCCGTGCGCCTCGCCGCCGCCAAAGTCTGGAGCGGATGGGAAGGCTCTACCTCCAAGCTCCTGCCCGATTCCGACTTCACCAGCCACTACGAAGAGGACGAGTTCGCTCTCGCCTTCGCCCGCATCGAGGCCCACTACTTCGTCAACCAAGGCTTCTTCGAAACCGATGGCCAGTTGCTGCGCGATGTCCCCCGCATCCGCCACATCCCCGGCGTGATCGTGCAGGGCCGCTACGATGTCGTCTGCCCCATCGAAAGCGCCTGGGCCCTCCATCGCGCCTGGCCCGAAGCCGAGCTCGTCATCACTCCCGATAGCGGCCACAGCGCCTTCGACGCGCCCAACAGCCGCGCCCTCGTCGCCGCCACAGACCGCTTCGCCGCCTGACCTCCGGCCCCGCCTACTTCATCGCCTTCCCGAGCGCCGTCAACTGCGCCACGAACTCCGGAGCGATTGTGCCGTTCAACCGCACCGGCACGTCCCACGTCACCGCCCCGCCCTGGCCCGTGACTTTGCGTGTGTATTCGACGATCTGATCGGGCGTGAACCGCGGCGCGCCCATTCCCCATCGTTCGCCCAGGAAACTGAGCATCTGGATCTGTGTCCCATCGATCTTGCCGTCGCCTGCGCGCCGGATCGTCACCAGTTCCGGTTTATCGATCTCCCCCGCGGTGAAATCTTCGTACGGCGTCAGCGACAGCATCCGGTACACCACTCCCGGATTGAACGCCACCGCCGCATCCGGATTTCCCGCCCGCGCCGCCGCCGCGAAGCTCGCGAAGTTGGGCGGCTCCGGCGACCGGTACATCGAATTCGGGAAATAGCAGCCGTCGAACCACCACCCCGAAACCTTCCGCCCCCAGCGCTCGCTCCATTCCCGAATCACCGCCTCCCACTTCTTCTGGAACTCTTTGTTCGGATGCGGTCCGTTCTGCCACTCGAGCGCCGCATCGGCGGCTTTGTCCCCTGCCGGCGCGCCCGACGGCAGATATACCATCAGCCGGATCCCCCGCTTCGCAAGCGCCGCCCCGAGGTCCGCCACCAGGTCGCGCCGCGAACACTTGCTGCTCTTTGCGCCGGTCAGCTTGTCGTACGTGGCGTTCGGCGAAAGATAATATCCCGAGTTCTGCCCGATGCTGATCTGGTAGTATCCCGCGCCCACCGATTGCAGCGTGTCGGCCATCGCCTCCACGTCGAACCCGTCCACCATCTTGTTCCACTGCTCGATACTCATCTCGAGATGATTGGCCCTTGCCTGCCAGTCGGCAAGATAGTGGGTCATCACGCCCCATTTGGCCTTGGCCATCCAGTCGGCCCGGTTCTGGCCGTAAGCGGTCCCGGCGAAAAGCAACGCCAGCGTCAGTGTGATTGCGCGCATGTCTTTATTCTTGCCGAAAATCCGCCGCCCGGAGCATCGCCGCCGCGAGCTTCCCGCGAGCTTCCCCTTGACATTCTACCCGTCGCCCCGTATCATTCACCTGGAATGTCTACCAAAGAGCCTTCGGTCGAGCTTCTCCAGGGCACGCTCGATCTCCTCATCCTCCGCACCCTCCTGTTCGGACCCCTCCACGGCCACGCCATCGCCAAAGCCATCGAGCGAAACTCCGAAGACGTCCTCCAGGTCGAGCAGGGCTCCCTCTATCCGGCCCTCCATCGCCTGCTCAAACGCGGCTGGATCGCCGCCCGCGAGGGCGCCAGCGAAAACAACCGCCGCGCCAACTTTTACCGCCTCACGCCGCAAGGCCGCAAGCAGCTCCACCTGGAAACCACGAAGTGGGAGAAAATCTCCCGCGCCATCACCCGCATCCTCAACCCGGAGGCCGGCCGCCCATGAGAAACCGCCGCGCTCTCGACAGCCTCGCCGGCGATATTCGCGACCACCTCGAGCGCGAAACCGCCGACAATATCGAGCGCGGCATGTCTCCCGCCGAAGCCCGCGCCGCCGCACTCCGCAAGTTCGGAAACGTCCCGCGGGTCATGGAAGAAACCCGCGCCGTCTGGCATGGGCTCTGGCTCGATCAGCTCCTCCAGGACCTCCGCTACGGCCTCCGCTACCTGCGCCGCAATCCGCGCTTCGCCGCCGTAGTCGTCCTCACCATGGCGCTCGGCATCGGCGTCAACACCGCCGTCTTCAGCGTCGTCAACACGGTACTCCTCAAACCGCTCGATTACCCTGATGCCGCGCGCCTCGTCTGGATCGGCGCCTACGACCCCAACCTCCGCCGCGATTTCGTCAACAAAGACGATTTCTTCGAGTGGCGCAGACAGGCCCGTTCGTTCTCCTCGATCGCCGCCTTCGGCTACCAGCCCGCCGTCCTCACCACTCCCGCCGGACCCCACCAGGCGACTGCCGTGTACGTCGCGGGCGACTTCTGGCGCATCACCGGCGCCCGTCCCGCCATCGGCGAACTCTTCCGCGAAGACACTCGCGACTCCATCGTCCTCACCTGGGACTTCTTCCAGCGCGAATTCGCCGGCGACCGCCGCGTCGTCGGCCGCACCGTGGACCTCAACGCCCGCCACGCGCGCATCGCCGGCGTGCTTCCCCGCGGCTTCCGCTTCCAGTTCCCGATGTGGTGGGCCGCCGATCATCCCGAGCCCGTCGAAGCCTACCTCACCGATCCACGGCCCGGCGAAGGCATCGCGGGAACCACCCAGGTTGTTGCCGCGCTCCGGCCCGGCGCCACCGTCGCGCAGGCCGGCCAGGAAATGCAGGCGCTCGAACGCCATCTCATCGCGGAACGCGGCGGCCACCCGCGCGGCATGGCCGATCTGCAGGTCGTCCCGCTCCAGGCGGAACTCACTGCCGGTTCCCGCGGCGCGCTCCTGCTGCTGTCCGGCGCCGGCATTTTCGTGCTTCTCATCGCCGTGGTCAATGTGGCGAACCTGCTGCTGGCGCGCTCTACGCTGCGGCGCCGGGAAGTCGCCATCCGCGCCGCCATGGGCGCGGGCCGCTCCCGCGCGATCCGTCAATGGCTCGCCGAAAGCGTCCTGCAATCTCTCGCGGGCGGTGTTGCCGGCTTGCTGCTGGCGTACTGGGCCATCCAGGCGCTGATCCGCATCTCGCCCAACGCCGTACCGCGCCTTTCCGAAACTGCCATCGATGGGCGCGTGCTCGCTTTCACCTTCGGCGTCTCGGTTCTCGCAGGAATTCTCTTCGGCGCCGCTCCCGCGCTCACGCTGCGCCGCGCCAATCTGCACGATGCGCTGAAAAATGGCGCACGCAGCTCGGCCGGTCCCATCGGCCTGCGTCTCCGCCGCCTACTGGTTGCCGCGGAACTTTCGCTCTCCATCGTCCTTCTCACCGGCGCCGGCCTCATGCTCAAGAGTTTCGCCCTCATGACCGCCCACGCCCCCGGCTTTGACCCCGCCAAGGTGATCGTCATGAACGTCAGGTTTCACGGACCTCCCTACATCGTGCCCGAAAGCGCTCATGAAAACCCCGCGCAGCGCGCGTACCTGCACGAGCTCCTGCGGCGCACATACACCGTCCCCGGAGTGCAATCCGCCGGCGTCTCCTGCTGGATTCTGGTCGACGGGTTTCTCCCATTCCCCGCCGATCCTACCCCAGGCCCGACGCACGTCTTCCGCCTCAACGCCGTCTCACCGGGCTATTTTCAAGCCCTCGGCATGACCCTGCGCGAGGGCCGCTGGCTGGCCGATGGCGAATCTCACGCCGCCCTGCTCAACGAAACCATGGCGCGCCTGGCATTCGGCTCGGCCGACCCCGTGGGCCGCCAAATTTCCCTGCCGCGCCCCGTCACCATCGCCGGCGTGGTTGCCGACGGCCGCTACTCGCGGCTCGACGCGGCTCCGCCTCCCGAGGTCTTCATCCCGCTCGAAGACGCCATCGATCTCTACGGCTTCGCCATCGCCGCCCGCACCCGCACTCGCGCCGCGGCACTCGTGCCGGTGCTCGAAAAACAGATCGCCGCCATCGACCCCTCGCAGCCGGTCTTCGACGCCGGCACGCTCGAGGCCGCTCTCGCCCAATCCATCGCCCCGCGCCGTTTCAACCTGTTTTTGCTCGCCGTCTTTGCCGCCGCCGCGCTCCTGTTGGCCGTGGTCGGCATTTACGGAGTCGCGTCGTACTCCGTCGCTGAGCGCACGCGCGAAATCGGCGTCCGGATGGCTTTGGGTGCGCGCCGCGGCCAGGTCGCGAGCATGGTGATTCGCGAAATCATCCCCATCGCCGCCGCCGCCATTGCCGCGGGCCTCGCCGCCACGTGGCCGCTCGCTCGCTTTCTGGGCACCCTGCTTTACGGCGTCAGCCCGCAAGACCCCGCCACACTCGTCGCCGTTGCCCTCTTTCTGGCCGCAGTGACCGTCCTCGCCTGCCTCGTCCCCGCCATCAAAGCCGCCACCATCGATCCCACCGCGGCACTCCACTACGACTAGCTATACTCCCCGCAGCCGCTCCGCCGCGCTCTCGGCCGTAATGTCTCTCTGCGGCATCGCCAGCATCTCATACCCCACCAAAAATTTCCGCACCGTGGCCGACCGCAGCAGCGGCGGATAAAAATGCACGTGCAGATGCCACTCCTCGTGCGCCTCCCCATCCGTCGGCTTCTGATGAAACCCCATCGAGTACGGAAACGACACATGGAACAGCCGGTCGTATCGCGCCGTCGTGCGCTGCAGAATCTCCGCCAGCCCGTCCCGCTCCTCGCCCGTCAGCCCGTCGATCGATGCCATGTGCCGCTTCGCAATCACCATCGTTTCAAACGGCCACACCGCCCAGAACGGCACCACCGTCAGAAAATGCGCGTTCTCTTCCACCGCGCGCTCGCGCTTCTGCATCTCCACCCGCGTGTACTCGCACAACAGGCAGCCCGCGTGCGCCCGCCGCCACTCCGCCTGCGCCCGCTGCTCCTGCAGCACCTCGTTCGGAATCGACGAATTCGCCCAGATCTGGCAATGCGGATGCGGATTGCTCGCACCCATCATCGCCCCGCGATTCTCGAAGATCTCCACGTTCCGGATAAAATCCCGCGCGCCCAGATCCTGATATTGCGCCGCCCATTCGTCCACCACCTTGCGCAGCGCCGCCGGCTCCATATTCGCGATCGTCAAATTATGCTTCGGCGAAAAACAGACCACCCGGCAGATCCCCGGCTCCGTCTCCGCTACCAGCAGCCCATCCTCGAACCGCCCTCGCGGCGTATCCGGCTTCAGCGCTGCGAAATCGTTGTCGAACACAAACGTCGACTCGTACTTCGGATTCCGCGCCCCGCCCGCCCGCGCATTCCCCGGACACAAATAACACTCCGGATCGTACTCCGGCTGCCGCGCCACATCCGTCGTCTCCACCTGCCCCTGCCAAGGCCTCTGCGTCCGATGCGGTGACACCAGCACCCACTCGTTCGTCAACGGATTCAACCTGCGATGCGGATCCTGCTTCCAGTCGATCATGTCCCTTTCATGGTAACGGGAAGCACCGCTGTCTCCGCGCCTCAGCGTCACTGTCGCCAGAAAACACCAAGCCTTCACCGCAGAGACGCAGAGACGCAGAGAAAAGAAAAATGCCCGCATAACCGTGCCCGCCGCAAGCATGGACCAGTGTCTCCGCTCCCTCCGATACCTCAGGTTTTGGCATTTAAATGTTTTCTCCGCGTCTCTGCGTCTCTGCGGTGAATTCTTAACCCCCGCCCCCGCCCCCAACCCCCTCTGCTACGATAAAAGTTCACCCTTGATCGACACCGTTCCAGACATCCTGGCCCGTATTGTCGCCAGAAAACGCGAAGACCTTTCCCGCCCCGCCGACACGGACTCCTGGGAGCGCGCAGCCGCTCTCTGCCTCCCCGCCCGCCGCGATTTCCGCGCCGCCCTCGCCGCCCGCGCCCCCGCCATCATTGCGGAAATCAAAAAAGCCTCGCCCAGTAAAGGCGTCCTCTCCACCGATTTCGACCCCGCCCGCATCGCCGCGCAATACGCTGCCGGAGGCGCATCCGCCCTCTCCGTCCTCACCGACGAGCCCTTCTTCCAGGGCAGCCTCGACGACCTCCGCAGCGCCCGCGCCGCCGCGCCCCTGCCCGTCCTGCGCAAAGATTTTACAATCGACCCCCGCCACGTTCTCGAAGCCGCCGCGCACGGCGCCGATGCCATTCTCCTCATCGCCGCCATTCTCACCGGGCCCGAGATCCGCGATCTCCGGGAAGCCGCCGCCCGCTATCGCATGGCCGCTCTCGTCGAAGTCCACAACCGCGCGGAACTCGAGACCGCCATCGCCGCCGGCGCCGATCTCATCGGCGTCAACAACCGCAATCTCTCCACCTTCGAAGTCTCGCTCGATACTTCGCTCTCGCTTGCGCCCTTCATGCCGCCCGGCGCGCTCCTCGTCAGCGAAAGCGGCATTCACAACTCCGCCGATATCGCCCGCCTTCGCTCCGCCGGCTATTCCGCTTTCCTCGTGGGCGAGCACCTCATGCGCTCCCCCGACCCCGCGGATGCTCTCCGCCAACTGGCCGCATCATGATCCTCAAAATCTGCGGCATCACCAACCCCGAAGACGCCCAGGCCGCCATCGAAGCCGGCGCCGGCGCCCTCGGCTTCAACTTTTACCCGCGCAGCCCGCGCTACATCGCTCCCGCGTCCGTCCGCGCCATCGCAACCCCCGCCCACATCCTCCGCGTCGGCGTGTTCGTCAATGAATCCCGCGCGCGCGTCGAGGAGATCGCCCTCGCCGCCGCGCTCGATGTCGTCCAGCTCCACGGCGACGAATCCCCCGCCGATTACCCCGCGGGCCTGGCCGTCTGGAAAGCCGCCCGCGTCTTGGGCGCTATCGATTTCACGCCCTACGAAACCTGCCCCGCCGAAGCTATCCTGCTCGATGGACCCGCCGCCCACCTCTACGGCGGCTCGGGCCTGTCTTTCGATTGGAACCTCGCCGCCGGTCTGCGCAAGCGCATCATTCTCGCCGGCGGCCTCGATGCTTCCAATGTCGCCCGCGCCGTGCAGCTCGCCCGGCCCTGGGGCGTCGACGCCTGCTCCAAAATCGAATCCTCTCCCGGAAAAAAGGACCACGCCAAAATGAGAGAGTTTCTCCAAGCCGCCCGCGAGGCTCTGGCATCATGACCCCGCAGCCCGACCACACCGGCCATTTCGGACCCTATGGCGGCCGCTTCGTCCCCGAAGTCCTCATGGCGCCCATCGAAGAGCTCGAATGCGCCTACCTCGCGGCCCGCGAAGACCCCGCATTCCAGGCTGAACTCTCCGGCCTGCTCCACAACTACGCCGGCCGTCCCACGCCGCTCTACTTTGCCCGCCGCCTCTCCGAAACCCTCGGCGGCGCGCAAATCTGGCTCAAGCGCGAAGACCTGCTCCACACCGGCGCGCACAAAATCAATAACAGTCTCGGCCAGGCTCTTCTCGCCCGCCGCATGGGCAAACACCGCATCATCGCCGAAACCGGCGCCGGCCAGCACGGCGTTGCCACCGCCACCGTCTGCGCTCTCTTCGGCCTCGAATGCGTCGTCTATATGGGCGAAGAGGACATGCGCCGCCAGCGCCTCAACGTCTTCCGCATGCGTCTGCTCGGCGCCAAAGTTGTGCCCGTCACCTCCGGCAGCCGCACCCTCAAAGACGCCATCAGCGAAGCCATGCGCGATTGGGTCACCAACGTCGCCGGCACCTACTACCTGCTCGGCTCCGCGCTCGGCTCGCATCCTTACCCCATGATGGTCCGCGATTTTCAGAAGGTGATCGGCGAAGAGGCCCGCGCCCAGATGCTCGAACAGGCCGGCCGCCTTCCCGATACCGTTTTTGCCTGCGTCGGCGGCGGCAGCAACGCCATCGGCATCTTCCACGCCTTCCTTCCCGATGCCGCTGTCGAACTCGTCGGGATCGAAGCCGGCGGACGCGGCCACGCCGTCGGCGACCACGCCGCCCGTTTCCGCGGCGGTGCCCCCGGCGTTCTGCAAGGCGCCTACAGCTACGTCCTCCAGGACGAAAACGGCCAGATCGCGCTCACCCACTCCGTTTCCGCCGGCCTCGATTACGCCATGATCGGCCCCGAACACGCCCGCCTCCACGATCTGCATCGCGCCCAATACGTCGCCGCGAGCGATTCCGAAGCGCTCGACGCCGCCCGCCTGCTCTCCCGCACCGAAGGCATCATTCCCGCCCTCGAAAGCGCCCACGCTGTCGCCGAAGCCGTCCGCCGCGCGCCCCAAGCCTCCGGCAGCGTCTTCCTCGTCAACGTCTCCGGCCGCGGCGACAAGGATATCGATATCTACCGCGAAAATCTCAAGGAACTCGACGCCCAATGACGCGCATCGGCCGCCTCTTCGAAACTCTTGCGCGCCAGAAGCGCAAAGCCCTCATCGCCTACATTACCGCCGGCGATCCCTGCCCCGAACGCACCCCCGCGCTGGTCGAAGCTCTCGTCCGCGGCGGCGCGGACCTCATCGAACTCGGCGTCCCGTTCTCCGACCCCATCGCCGATGGTCCCGTCATCCAGCGCGGCGGCGAACGCGCCCTCAAAGCCGGCACCACTCTCAAGACCGTGCTCGAAATCGCCCGCGCCATTCGCCGGACCAGCGAAGTCCCCCTCCTGCTCTTTACTTATCTCAATCCCGTGGTCCGCTACGGCCTCGAGCGCCTCGCCGCCGACGCCTCTGCCGGCGGCATCGATGGCTGCCTGCTCACCGACGTCTCCGTCGAAGAGGCCCGCGATTACGCCGCCGCCATGCATCGCCACGCGCTCGATACCGTTTTTCTCGCCGCCCCCACCAGCACTCCGCGCCGCCTGAAACTCGTCGCCGAATACTCCACCGGTTTCATCTATCTCGTCTCCCGCACCGGCGTCACCGGCGAACGCGACTCGCTCTCTACCGCCGTCGGCCCGCTCATCCGCTCCATGCGCGAAATCACCGCTCTCCCGCTCGCCGTCGGCTTCGGCATCTCGCGTCCCGAGCACGTGGCGGAACTCGGCCGCCAGGTGGAAGCCGTCGTCGTCGGCAGCGCCTTCGTCCACCTGATCGAACGCAATCTCGATAACCCTTCGCTCGAAATTCAACTCGAATCGTTTACCCGAGAGCTCAAACATGGATTTGGTGCCGCCGCATGACCGAAGAGGAAGCCCGCCAGAAACTCGAGGAGTTCCGCGTGTTCATCGATGATGTCGACCGCCGCCTCGTCGCCCTGCTCAACGAACGCACCGCCGTCGTTCACAACATCGGCCGCGTCAAGCGCGAGGCGCGCCTGCCCGTCTATGAGCCCAGGCGCGAAGACCAGGTCTTCGCCAACATCACCGCCTGCAATCACGGCCCCCTCTCTCCCGATGCCGTCAAACGCATTTTCGAACGCATCATCGACGAAATGCGCTCCATCCAGCGCGCCAAAATGGAAGACTGAGCCATGCTAATCGTCATGCAGCAGGGCGCCACCGAGCCCGAGATCCAGGCCGTGATCGATCGCATGATCGACATGGGCTTCAACGTCCACCGCTCCACCGGCGTCATTCACACCGTTTTGGGCGGCGTGGGCGGCAAGCCGGAGTTCGATCTCGAAGTTTTCGAGGTCATGGAAGGCGTCAAAGAGGCGCACCGCATCGTTTCGCCCTACAAGCTCGCCAGCCGCATCTTCCGCCCCGAGGGCACCGTCGTCCGCATCGGTTCCGTCGCCATCGGCGGCCCGCGGCTCGCCGTCATCGCCGGTCCCGGCAGCGTGGAAAGCGGCGCCCAGATCGAGCGCTGCGCCGAAATCGCCGCTGCCTCCGGCGCGCAGATCCTCCGCGGCGCCGCGCCCGATGAAGACCGCCTCCGCCTCTTACACGCCGCTGCCGCGCGCCGCGGCCTCCTCGCCATCGCCGAAGTCCTCGATGCTTCGCAGATCCCGCTCGTCGCGCAGTACGCCGATATCCTCCAGGTCGGCGCGCGCAACATGCAGAACGCCTGGCTCCTCCGCGCGCTCGGCGCCCAGCGCAAGCCCGTGCTCCTCAAACGCGGCATTTCCGCGACCATCGAAGAGTGGCTCCTCTCCGCCGAACAGATCCTCGCCGGCGGCAATTACGATGTCATCCTCTGCGAACGCGGCATTCGAACCTTCGAGCCCTATACCCGCTACACTATGGATATCTCCGCCATCCCCGTCGTTAAGAAACTCTCGCACCTCCCCATCGTCGCCGACCCGTCGCACGCCACCGGCCGCCGCGACAAAGTCCCCGCCATGGCAAGAGCCGCCATCGCCGCCGGCGCCGACGGCCTGCTGCTGGAAATCCACCCCGACCCCGATCACGCCGCCACCGACGGCGCGCAATCCCTACCGCCCGCTCAATTCGAGCAGCTCATGACGCAGCTTCGGGCCATCGCACCGGCGCTGGATAGAGTTTTTGAATAGAATTATGGCCGCCGATAAACGCAGATGAACGCGGATAACACAAAAACCGTTTCAATCGGCATTCCTCGGCGTTCATCGGCGGCGAATTCATATTTCAATGATTGAAAGCCTCACCATCGTCGGCACCGGCCTGATCGGCTCCTCCTTCGGCCTTGCCATGCGTCGCGCCGGATTTCGCGGCCCCATCCTCGGCGTGAGCTCTCCGCCCGCCGCGGAAGCCGCACTCTCCATCCACGCTATCGATCGCGCCGCGCCCCTCGCCGAAGCCGTCGCCGCCGCCGACCTCGTCTTTCTCGCGCAGCCCATCGGCCGCATCCTCGATACCATCCGCCATCTCGATCCGCTTCTCAAGCCCGGCGCCTTCGTCACCGATGCCGGCAGCACCAAGTGCGAAATCGCCGATCTCGCCCTGCAGTGCATCAGCCGCGGCCTCTTTCTCGCCGGCCACCCCATGGCCGGTAAGGAACAACGTGGCGCCGCCGCTGCCGATGCGGCCCTCTTCGAAGGCTGCACCTGGGTCCTCACCCCCGAAGATCCCGCCGATCTCGAAACGCCCGCCGCGCGCGGCTTCCTCCACTGGCTCCGCCGGATCGGCGCCCGTCCCGCTTTCATGAACCCCGAGGAGCATGATCGCGTCGTCTCTCTCACCAGCCACCTCGCGCAACTGGCCTCCACCGCTCTCGCCGCCACCGTCGCCGAAAACGTTCCGCCCGCGCGCCTCTCCGTAGCCGGCCCCGGCCTCCTCGATATGACCCGCCTCGCCGCCAGTTCCTACGACCTCTGGCGCGATATCGTCGCCACCAACTCCGAAAGCATCGATCGCGCACTCGCGGCATATATCCAGAAACTCGAGCACCTCCGCGAGAACCTCAGAACCCGCCAGCTTCAGGAGGAATTTCAGACCGCCGCAGCGCTGGCCGCAAAATTGCGCCGCGGGGCCTGATGCTGCGCGCCGATTTAGGATAAACTACGCATAGGCTGATGGCCAAGAACTTACCGCCCGTGGACCCAGGGGCCTCCGAGCGGTACCCCCGGCACAATCCGGCGAAGCGCATCTCCCGGTTCGCTCCTCCGAACGCCGGTGTTAAGGACTACAACATGGAACAGAAATTGAAAATCGCCGTGTTCATCGATTTCGACAACATCGAAATCGGAGTGAAGTCCACGCTGCACCGCGAATTCGACGTGGCTGCGGTTTTGGACGCACTCAAGGAACGCGGCGAAATCGTCACCAAGTTCGCTTACGCCAACTGGGGACGGCAGGAATCCGCCACGCGCGCACTCTCCGAGCACGCTGTGCAGATGGTGCAGCGCGATCCGTCGCCCCGTGGCGACAAAAACGGCGCCGATATCAACCTCGCGCTGGATGCCTTGGAAATGGCATTCACGCACGATCACATCAACGCGTTTGCGATTGTTTCCGGCGACAGCGATTTCATCGCTCTCGTCAACAAGCTCAAGCAGTACGACAAACGTATCTTCGTGGTGGGCGGCCGCGCCTTCACCAGCACGATTCTGCAGAAGAACTGTCACGAGTTCGTCGCCTACGAATCCATCATCGATGAACCCCGCTCGCGCTCGCCGCAGCAGCAGAGCCAGCCCCAACAGCAGAGCCAGCCGCAGCAGCAGCCGCACGGCGACCGTCCCCCGCAGCCGCAACAGCAGCAGCCGCGGCAGCAACAGCAGCAGCAGCAGCATAAGCGCATCGCGCTCGATCTCGCCCAGGCTATGCCCCTCGTCGAGCGCGCCCTCGGCGTCCTCGAACGGCGCGAAGTGCGCCCCCAGCTCGGCCTCCTCAAGAGCACTATGCTGCAGCTCGATTCCACCTTTAATGAGAAGGCCTACGGCGCCAGCTCCTTTACCGATTTCGTCGAAAAGCTGCAGAAGGCCGATTTCGTCGAAGTCACCGGCGGCGAGGGCCGCTACATGATCCGCATGCGCGGCGGCGCCGTGCCCGAAAAGCCCGGCCACAAGGCCGAAGAGGCCATCCCTCTGCTCCGCGACGTGCTCGAAATCCATCGCATGGAAGTCGACAACGGTGCTTCCACCGAGGAATTGGCCGACTGGGTCAAGCAGGAGCAGCCCAATTTCGATTGGCGCGAGTACGGCTTCCAGGAATTCAGCGAGCTGCTCAACTACGCGCAGGACAAGGGACTCGTTCGCGTTCAGCCCGACGAAGAAAAAGGTCTCACCGTCTTCCTCGGCGCCGAATTTCATCCCCCCGCCCCGCCGCCCGAGCCCGAACCGGTAACGCCCGTGGAGGAGGAGGAGATCGATGAGCCTCAGCCCATTGTCCCCGGCCAGCCCACCGCCACCGGCGAGATCCCTGAGCCCCTTCCGCCGCCCAAGCCGCAGCGCCGCCCCCGCGCACCGCGCAAACAGGCCGGCGAAGGCGGCGCCAAAAAACGCGCCCCGCGCACCCGCAAAAAAGTCTGACCGCAAACCGGTAGCGCCGGCGGTCTTGCCGCCGGCGGCTACTTCGCCGCCGCGCTCAGCCCCACCGCCGCTTCGCCCGTCAAATACAGAAACGTGAACGTTTCCTGCAAATACAGCCGAACCTGCGTGTCCGTGTGGCTCAGGTACCCGATGGAAGTGTCCTGCCCGATGTGAAGATCGAAATCCCCGCCGCGCGTCGTGACCACGAAAGCCCCGTCAATGGCCGGCGCCCAGATGATTTTCCCTTCCACCAGGCGCTTGACGTGCTCCAGCACCGGATATCCGTAATCGCTTGTTTCGGCGAGCTCCGTGTACGCCCCTGCGCTCAGCAGAATGGAATACGGACCGTTGACGCCGACCAGCCGCAACTGGCTCAACGCCTGCGCAAACGCTTCCGGGTACTTCCGCACGTCCGCCGGGAGAGATTGCTTGGGATTGCTGCTGCCCTGCCGCACGCCCACGATTCCGCCGGCGGCGTAGCCTTCAAAGATCGCGCGGTCTTCCGCGAAGGCGAGCTTGCGCGCCGCGTCCTTCGCCGGCTGCCAGTCCGAATCGTTGGCGCCGCGTTCCACATCGTCAATCATCTGCCGGTCGAGCTCGAAAGGAACCCGCAGCTCCACCAGGGCCTTCGCTTCGCGCTGTCGCGCCGTGATGCCGTCTCCGGGCGAGTCGATCGGGCGCTGGTGTCCCGTGCCCACGGCCGCGAACGCGGTGCCCGCCGGCCCGTGAACGTCCACCACCCGCCGCCCCGCCAGATAGCGCTTGAACGTGCGCGAAGCCTCTTCTTCGATCTGAGCCCACGCGGCGTCCGAGATCGGAGCCAGTTCACGATGCAGGTTATTCACAGGAATTCTCTCCTTTCAGGGAACCAATGCCGAGCGACCCATCCGTCTGGCGCATGGTCGACGCGCACCCTCCAGCCGCCGCCGGGGCCGTCGCCGGCTGCTCGGGCGAAACCGCATCGAGGAATGTCGAGGTCGGGAGGAAGAACAGACTGCCGGTGACCGCCGTGCTGAAGTCGAGAATGCGATCGTAATTCCCCGGCGGCCGGCCCACAAACATGTTCTCGAGCATCTGCTCGATCGTGCGCGGCGACCGGCTGTAGCCGATAAAATAGGTCCCGAACTCGCCGTGCCCCGGGCGGCCGAACGGCATGTTGTCGCGAAGGATCTTGATTTCCCGCCCGTTTTCTTCGATCACCGTCAGGGCATTGTGAGCGCAGCTCGGCTTCACCGAATCGTCCAGTTCGATGTCGGACAGCTTCGTGCGGCCGATGATTTTTTCCTGCGCTTCCGTCGGAAGCCTGTTCCACGCATCGAGATTGTGCAGGTACTTTTGCACGATCACGTAGCTCCCGCCGGCGAAAGCCGGATCTTCGTCGCCAATGAAGACGGCCTCGGCGGCAGCGCTGCCCGTCGGATTCTCCGTGCCATCCACGAAGCCCAGCAGATCGCGCTCGTCGAAATAACGGAAGCCGTGGACCTCGTCCGTGGTGGCAACGGCGCCTTCCAGCCGCGCCGCGATCTGCGTGGCAAGCTCGAAACAGAGATCCATGTGCTTGGCGCGGATGTGAAAAATCAGGTCGCCGGGCGTCGAGACAGCGCAGCGCGGCCCGGAGCGGATTTCCCGAAAAGAATGCAGTTCGGCCGGACGCGGCGAGCCAAAGAGACGGTCCCAGGCATCGGAACCGATGCCCAGAATGCAGGAGAGCGTGCCCTCCGGCGAGCGAAAACCGACAGCGCGAAGAAGCCCGGAGAGATCGGCGCAAAGGGAAAGCACCCGGGCGCGATTTTCATCCCCGGGCTGGATCGTGACCACCAGAAAAATGGCCGCGTTGGTCAGCGGTGAGGACAACGGCTGCGATACGGCTTTCGCGGGTACCGATCGGGCGCTGATGGGCTGGGACGCCATTTGGAGTATTCGCTGTCGCGTCTGGAAGGTGCCTCTCGAGAAGTCCCTGCCCCGAGAATAATCAACTTGGACCCTGCCGGTCAAGCTGACGGAAAGCGCCCGTCGCCGGTACCCGCATAAAGCCCGAGCCTACCTGTCGCGATTCGCCGGCGTTGCTCCACAGATGAATCCCGCCGCCGCCCCAACGTTGCTCACGGCTTGCGTCCGCCCCGTCGCCACATCGACCGTAACAAAACGGTCATGGATCGTATCGAACGCGTAAACCGTGTCGTTCACGTTCACAATCGTCAGCAGGGCCAATTCGGTCGGCGCGATCGTCGTTGCATGCCCCGTTCTGGGATCGATCTCGTACAGCGCAGCGGGGATCACCGCCGTCTCCGACCCGTTCGATAAATCCACCTGCCCGCTATCGAAATTCGCATACAGCTTTCCGCGAAAGCTGAAAAGGCTTTCGTCGAATACCAGGAGTTTGCCGTCCGCGGCGATGCTGAGAGGCACAAAGTTGATCTGTGGCATGCCGGTGGGCCCGATCAACTTTGTCGCGCCCGTTGCCGGATTCAGCGAATACAGATTCTGGCTGAAGTCGAGCGCGTAGTATTTGTCGTCCAGCAGCCCCAGCGTAACGGCCGATTTCGGCCCGCAGGGAGACGTCGGCGTAGTGCAGTCGCTCAGTCCTGTTGCGCCCACTACCGAAGCCGCGCCCGTCCGCGGGTCGATGGAATAGAGCTTGCCCGAGAACGCCATACTCAGCAAAGAACCGCGCTGGGTCGGCGCCAGGGCGTGGCCGAGATCGCCTGGCAGAGTCCCTCCGATCTGTACGAAGGCGCCGCTGCCCAGGTGTATTGCGCCGAATCCCGCCGCCCCCGTTTGCGGATTATTCGTGAGCACATACACCAGGGGGTTCCGGTTGGATTCCGCATTGTCATCGTGTGATTGTGCGGCGGAATACCGAACCGTGCCCCCTGGACCGGTCATCCCATAGCCGGGCCCCATCGGCTGCGCCACTGCAAGCGCCGCAAGCATGCTGCCGGCGGCTAGCGAAATCACAATTTGTGTCATGTTGATCTCCTCTCAGCCAGGCGATCTTTCCCATCGCCTGGCTTCCTTTCGCCGGTGCAGGCGGAAACCGGGAGCGAAAACGGCCACGAGTGTGATATTTTTTTTGTGCCCGAAAAGGCTGCTTCGCCTTGCCCGATCCTGCGGAAATCACGAGACTGCTCAAAGCCTGGAGCGGCGGCGACTCGTCGGCCCTCGACCGGTTGGCCGGCCAGGTCTACGGAGAATTGCGAGTCATGGCCCGCCGCTACATGAAAAACGAGCGGCCGGGCCACACCCTCCAGACCACCGCGTTGGTGCACGAAGTCTACCTCCGCCTCGTGGATGAGACCCAGGTCGAATGGCGCGACCGCGCGCAATTCTTTGCCATGGCCGCGCAAATGATGCGGCGCATCCTGGTCGATGCCGCTCGCGCCCGGAAAGCCCAGAAGCGCGGCGGCATGGCGGTCAAAGTGAACTTCGAGGAAACGGCTGTCCTTTCGGCCGCGCCCGGGCCGTCCGTTCTGGCCCTCGACGAAGCGCTGACCTCCTTCTCGCAGGTGGCGCCGCGCCAGGCCAAAGTAGTCGAGCTGCGTTACTTCGGCGGCCTGACCGAAGAGGAAATCGTCGCCGCCTTGCACATCTCCCCCCGAACCGTCCGCCGCGATTGGGATCTTGCCCGGGCCTGGCTGCTGCGCGAACTCCGCCCCAACCGCAGTCCCGCCCCGGCTCCAAAGAGGGCTTGACCGAAAGCCCCTCCCGTTCCAGAATGCCGGTGGAGGCGTACATCGTTCGACTGCTCTCATCCGCACTTCTCTTCACGCTCGTGGTTGCCGCTCAGCAACTCAGCGTGCTGCCTTCCACAGTTCCGGGCCTGGAATGCATCGCGCCCCAGTCTCCCGAATTCCCGGCGCTCGTGACCCGGATCGTCGGCCCAGACCGGCCCGCCGGCCTCGCCGCCGCGCTGCCCTACGGCATCGTGATTCGGAACGCTACATCGCAAGCCATCGCCGCCGTCGATACCGTGTGGACCTCGCAGAATCAGGTCCTGTTAAACGCTGCGGATACCTTGTTCAATCGGCCCATGCTATACGTCAAGCCAGGACAGGCCGTGCTGGCGATTCCGCCGGGCCTTCTGCAGAACCAGGGACAACTGCGGATATTCGCCAACGGCGCCGCCTCCGGCCTTCGGCTTGCGAACTTTCAGAACCCCGGGGCCGTAACCGTTACCGTGGACGCCATCGCCTTCGAGTCCGGACAATTCGTCGGAGCTGACCGCTACGGTGCTTTCGAACAATGGGAGGCTCAGATTCAAGCCCCGCGCGACCTGGCCAATGCCGTGTTGCAAAAACAAAACTCCGGCAGCATCGGCGGCATCGTGAATTGGCTCGAAGGCCTGGCCGCCGTCCGCCGGCCTCCCGCGGACCCGCACGCCCAGGAGACCGTTCTCGCAGCGCGCGTCCTGCTGGCAGCGTACCGAAGCATGGGAGAAACCGGCCTCTATTCGCGCGCCAGAAGCGTCCTGGATGTACCCGCCTTCCCCCTGCACCGTTCCCGGTAACGCCGGCGATCTCGTCGCCGGCGCCTTTTGGCACACAACAAATTGCCGGCGTTGCGGCGCTCCCCGCACTTTCAAACATTCCCTGCCTCGCCTATCCGCCGCCTTTTCAACAAATTACTCTACCGATCTACCCTCCCCATCCGCTTCCCGGCGCACACCCGCCTGCTATATGTGGCCCTGAGAGCTCCTATGGCCACCAAAAAGCAAATCGCCTCCAATCGCCGCAACGCACAAAAATCCACCGGCCCCACCTCCGTCGCGGGCAAAGCCGTCTCCTCCCAAAACGCCCTGAAATCCGGCATCGATTCCCACTCCGAAATCATCCGCGGCGAAAAAGCCAAAGAACTCGACGCCCTCAAAGCCGAATATTACGCCGAGCACGCACCCGTCTCCACCGCCGAACGCACTCTCGTCGATACACTGATTCACAATGAATGGCTCCTCCGCCGCCTGCGCCGCGTCGAAGCCGAGCTTTTCGAATTCGTCATCACCCGCAACCGCGAGTATTCCAGCTACGCCCCCTCCACCGCCGTCGGCCAGGCCTTCGATGACGACGACCGCACCTTCGAGCGCCTGCAGCGCCGCCTCAACGCCGCTCAGCGCAACTACGAGCGCGCCCTCAAGGAACTGACCGCTCTTCAATCCGCCAGAATCCAAACCGCTTGCGAAGAATTGGCTTCGTTCCGCAACGCCCCTTCCCCGGCCTCCGAGCCCGTCCCTGAATCTGCCCCATTCCCCCCGTCCCGTCCGCCTGCTTCCGCCCCCTTCAGCCAAAATCCCGAACCCGCCCCCGTCCCCCAGGCCGGCTGACCCAGCCTGAATCCCTTGCCCGAATGCGCTAAAATCACGAGTATCGCAACAGCTAGCGCAAAAACGCCCGGTTGCGATCTTCTCCCATGACTACAGCATCGAGTACCCGCGCCCAGGAATTCCGTGAACAGTTGTCGCGCCGTGTGATGGTTGCCGATGGCGCCATGGGTACCATGCTGTACTCCAGGGGCGTCTTCATCAACCGCTGCTTCGACGAACTCAACGTCTCGCAGCCCGATCTCGTCCGCCAGATCCACCTCGACTACGTCAAGGCCGGCGCCGAAATCGTCGAGACCAACACCTTCGGCGGCAACCGCCCGCGCCTCGCTGCCTTCGGCGTGGCCGAAAAGCTGAAGGCCATCAACCAGGCCGGCGTGCGTCTCGCCCGCGAAGCTGCCAAAGAGTCCGCCTTCGTCGCCGGCGCTATCGGTCCCCTCGGCGTCCGCATCGAACCCCTTGGCCCCACTTCCTTCGCCGAAGCCCGCGCCGCCTTCCGCGAACAGATCGATGCCCTCGTCGAAGCCGGCATCGATCTCCTCATCCTCGAAACCTTCGCCAATCTCGATGAGCTCCGTGAAGCCGTCATGGCCGCGCGCGAATCCGCCGGCAGCGATCTTACCGTCGTCGCCCAGGTCACCATCGACGATTTCGGCCACCTCCCCGGCGGCACCGATCCCGAAACCTTCACCCGCGAAATGGACGGCTGGCCCGTCGATGTCATCGGCCTCAACTGTTCCGTCGGCCCCAAAGCCACCCTCGAAACCATCGAACAGATGATGGCCTTCTCCTCCAAGCCCATGAGCGCCATGCCCAATGCCGGCCTGCCCATGCGCGTGGAAGGCCGCAATATCTATCTCTGCTCGCCCGAATACATGGCGCAGTACGCGCGCCGCATGCTCTGGGCCGGCGTCAAAATCATCGGCGGCTGCTGCGGCACCACCCCCGATCACATCAAGCTCATCCGCTCCGAAACCCGCTCCCTCCAGCCCGGCCAGAAGACCATCAGCGTCACCGTCAACGCGCCCGAGGTCCGCTCCCACGCCCTCGCGCCCGTCCCCGTCGAGCAGAAGAGCAAGCTCGGCGCCAAGCTCGCCGCCGGCAAGTTCGTTGCCTTCGTCGAAATCCTCCCGCCCCGCGGCGTGGATGCCTCCCGCGAAATCGATGGCGCCCGCCGCTGCGCCGAAGCCGGCATCGATTGCATCAACGTCCCCGATGGCCCCCGCGCCAGCGCCCGCATGAGCGCCCAGGTTACCTGCCAGCTCATCCAGCAGGAAGCCGGCATCGAAGCCGTCAACCACTTCTGCTGCCGCGACCGCAACATCCTCGGCATCCAGTCCGAACTCCTCGGCGCCCACAAGGTCGGCGTCCGCAATCTCATCTGCATCACCGGCGATCCGCCCCGCATGGGCGCCTACCCCGATGCCACCGCCGTGTTCGATGTCGATGCCATCGGCCTCGTCAACATCGTCCGCAATCTCAATCACGGACTCGATATCGGCGGCAATCCCATGGGTTCGCAAACCGCCCTCCTCATCGGCGTCGGCGCCAACCCCGGCGCCTTGAACATGGATGAAGAGATCCGCCGCTTCGAATGGAAAGTCGAAGCCGGCGCCGAATACGTCGTCACCCAGCCCGTCTTCGATCTCGATCTGCTCGAAGCCTTCCTCAAACGCATCGAGCATGTCAAAATTCCCGTGGTGTGCGGAATCTGGCCGCTCACCAGTTTTCGCAACGCCGAATTTATGTGCAACGAGCTGCGCGTGCCCGTCCCCGAAGAGTTTATGGAGCGCATGCGCAGGGTGGATAGCGCCGAAAAAGCCCGCGACGAAGGCGTCGCCATCGCCCGCGAAATGACTACGCGCGTCCGCGGCATGGTCCAGGGTGTGCAATTGAGCGCTCCGTTCGGCCGCTACCAGATGGCCCTGGATGTGGCCGAAGCAATCGGCCCGCGGTAATACCGAATAGCCATGGCAACCGACCTCGTCGAGATTAATCCTGAGCAGCCGCAGCCTGATGTGCTGGAACGCGCCGCCGCCGCCGTGCGCCGCGGCAAAGTCGTCGCAATTCCCACCGATGCGCTCTATACGCTGGTCGCCGATCCCTTCAACCTCCGCGCCGTCACCCAGGTCTTCAAAGCCAAGGGCCGCGAGCCCCACCGCTCGCTGCCGATCCTGGTCTCCGGCTCCATGATGGCCGAGGAACTCGCCAGCGAGCTCAACAACCGCTTCTTCGTTCTTGCCCGCCGCTTCTGGCCCGGGCCCCTCACCATGATCGTGCCCGCTTCCGCCAAGGTGCCGCTCAAAGTCACCGGCAACACCGGCCGCCTCGCACTCCGCCAGTCGCGCTCGGTCATCGCGCAGGAACTCATCAACCTGCTCAATCAGCCGGTCATCTCCACCAGCGCCAACATCTCCGGCAGCCCCACCTGCCGCAGCGGCATCGATGTCTTCGGCATGATGGATGGCCGCGTCGATCTCGTCCTCGATGGCGGCGCCTGCGGCGGTATGGGCTCCACCACCATCGATATCACCGAGCCGGCCTGGAAGCTCATTCGCGAGGGCACCATTTCCGAAAAGGAAATCGCCGAATGCCTCCAGCCCGCGTGACGCAATGAAGTATCTCCTCGTGGGCATCGGCGGCGGCGCCGGCTCCCTGGCCCGCTATATCGCCGGCGGCGAAATCATGTCCCGCTTCGGCGGACGCTTTCCCTTGGGCACTCTCGTCATCAATGTGACCGGCTCCTTCCTGATCGGCCTGCTCATGAGGCTGCTCACCGAACGCCTGTCGCCCTCGCCCAACTGGCGCCCTCTGCTGGTGGTCGGCTTCCTCGGCGGATACACCACCTTTTCCAGCTTCGAATGGGAGACCTTCGCCGCCGTGCGCCAGGGCGGTGTCTGGCTCGGCCTCGTGAACGTCGTCGCCAGCGTCGCGCTGGGCTACGCCGCCGTCTGGCTGGGCAGCGCGCTGGCGCGCAGATAGAGCAGCGCCGCTCCCGCCAGCATCAGGCATCCCGCCGCCGTGAATGCCGCCACCGGTGAGACAGCCGTCCAGATGGTTCCCACCAGCGCGCTCGCAATCAGATCCCCCGTGCCGTTCACCGCCCCCAGGACCCCATACGCCGTGCCGCGGTCCGACGCCGCGATCAGCCCCGCCGGGATCGCGCCCTCCAGCGTGTCCTGAATCCCGATGTAAATCCCCGCCAGCGCGAAGATCCCGCCCATGGCCGCCATCGCCGTCACCTGCCACGCGAAGAGCAGCGCCGCCCCGAACCCTGTGAGCGCCCCCAGCGCATAACCGGCCGCCAGCAGCTTCGCCTTGTTCATCCGGTCCGCCAGCGCGCCCGCCGGGAACGCCGCCGCGGCGTAGACCGCGTTGCGCAGCACGTAAAGCAGCGCCGCCAGTTCCCCCGCCCGCACCACGCCGTGCTGTGGCGCCAGCAACTGGCTGGCCGCCAGCACCAGCAGCGTCGGTGCGAAATCCCCCGCCCCGAAAACCGCCACCGCGGCCAGAAACTGCCGGTAGGGCCGCGGCATCTCCCGCACGCTCTTCCACAGTTTGCGCGCCGGATTCGCCGTGCCGCGCTTCTCCTGCACCAGCAGGACCATCGATGCGAAGGCGAGCAGCCCTGGAATCAGCGATACCAGGAAGATCGTGCGGAATGGCGCCGCCGCGTTCGGCCGCGGCAGCCGCTCCAGCAGCCAGACCCCCAGCAGCGGCCCCAGAACCGCCCCCGCCGTGTCCCCCGCGCGATGCATGCCGAACACCTTGCCCCGCGCCTCGGGCGCGGTCGATTCGCTCAGCATCGCATCCCGCAAAGGCCCGCGAATCCCCTTCCCGAACCACGCCGCCAGCCGGCCCGCCAGCACCAGCGGCCACGAAACCGCCGCCGCAAACACGCTCAGCGCCGTGCCGGAAAGAAAATAGCCCAGCGCCACGATCGGCTTGCGATGCCCCACCCGGTCCGAATACCACCCCGATGCCAGCTTCACAAAGCTGGAAAGCGCGTCCGCCGAGCCCTCGATCCATCCCAGAGCCGCCGCGTTCACCCCGATCGCCCCCAGAAACCCCGGCAGCACCGCGCTCACCATTTCGTAACCGACATCGGCGCAGAAACTCGTGATCGTCATGCCGATCACGTTCCGGTTCATCCAATCGCGCGCGGCCATGCAGGGATTGTAGCCCATGCGTCCCGCGCGGGCCGGATGTATGATGTGTTCTATTGATCGTTCCCCTGGGTGTCAGGCCGCTCTACAGAGTGAGAAGGTGAGAAGTTGAATTGGCTGGTTCCAACCTCCCGCGCGCGATCCTCGCAGATATTGCGATCGCGAGATTGCCTGCAACGAAGTTGCAAGCCGGACACGCGCCTCAGCGATGAGTTCCGCGTCCGTCAATGGCTCCTCGATTTCAAGGGCCAACCCAGCGCCATGGACACTCTGCGCGCCATGATCGCGCGCGAACCCGTCGGCGGCAGCGTGTACCAGGCCTCCGACGATGAAGTGATCGCCCAGGCGGTCCACCTCGTCACCTCCGGCGCCTGGCATATCCACGCCGTCTACTCTCCGCAGAACTTCACCGAGCCCCCGGGCAACTGGAAGCAGGTCACCGGCCGCCCCGTCGCGCGCGTGCCCAACCGCAAAACCTGGCGCCTCAGTGCGTTCCTCGGAGCCTTCCGCGTGGTGCGCGCCGAAGACCTGGTTCAGGGCGAGGCCTACCTCGAACACTCCTCCGCCACCCCGCTCGAAATCGCGACCCTGACCCGCGGCCTCGGACAGACCGCCGTCGCCGAAATTCGCGACCTCATCTCCGCCAGCCGCTCAACCGCACTCTCTCTCCGCCGGTCTCTCAAAACAACCCAGGGCATCGGAGATGCCTTTCTTGCCGGTCTGCTCGTCCTCGTGCGCGAACAGGCCAGCGGAGGCTCCGTCGCCGATGCCGGCCAGGACAGTTCCGACGACTCCTCCTCCGGCTCCCAGAACAAAAGCAAGACCGCCGGCTCCCGCAAAGTCGAACCCAAAACCTGGTTCCAGATGCAGTTGCTCGATGAAGACGGCGACCCCATGGCCAACGAAGACTACAGCGTCATCGATTCCGCCGGCGCGCACCGCAAAGGCAAACTCGACAGCAACGGCTCCCTCTTCATTCCGCCTATTCTGCCGCCCGGCAACTGCGTCATCACCTTTCCCAACATCCACCTCAATCCCAAAAAGAGGAAGTCCTAGAACGCCATATCGCCGCTTTTCCGGGGAATCCCCCACCCCACTCCGGACCCTCTTGTTATAAGCTCAATAACTGCGAGATGGCAGGCGACACAATCACACGCCGGGATTATGCCGCGAAGTTCAACCGCCCGACCACCATCGACAACATCTTCCACCTCCAGCCGTTTCAGGGATACGTCATCGAAGTCGAAGATGTCCACTTCCATCACGACAGCGCCGTCTTCCTGGCCGACTACGGCGCCTTCACCACGCCCGTCGATGAAGACAGCGAGCGCGTCGTCGGCCTCTGCGCCGTCCGCGCCTGCTACCAGCAGGCGGCCGCCCACCCGCAGCAGAAGCTCCTCATCGCCGGCCACACCGATACCACCGGAAGCGCCTCCTATAACCTGCCGCTCTCCCGCAAACGCGCCAACAACTATCTGGCCGTCCTCACCGGAGATCGCGGCACCTGGGTACAGATCTGCCTCGCCCAGCACAAAACCGAGGACTACCAGCAGATCCTGAAGTGGGTGAACTACCTCTGGAACTGGCCCTGCGATCCTGGCGCGGTGGACAACATTGCCGGCCCCAAAACCAGCGCAGCCGTCCAGGCGTTCCAGAAGCAGTACAACATCGAGTACAAGAAGTCCATCGCCGAAGATGGCGTCGTCGGGCAGGATACCTGGGGCGCCATCTTCGATGTCTACATGTGCGTCCTCGAAGACCTGGTCGATACCGATGATGCCGGTCTCGCCGCCATGCGCGCCACCCTGAACTTCCTCGGCCCCAAAACCGTCGGCTGCGGCGAGGAGTTCCCCATCGAAGATCCGCGCCGCAACAACTATCGCAGCCAGATCAATCGCCGCATCGAGTGTCTCTTCTTCGATCCCGGCCAGGAGCCGCAGCTCGATTGCCACCCCAGCGAGACCGTCTGCACGCCCATCAACTGCGAAATCTATAACCCCAAGATGTACAAGTACACGCACATTCCCGTGCCGCCTACGAAGTACCATCGCAAGTTCCAGGTGACCGTGGAGTACGGCGATATCGACAGCCTCTTCACCGATATCGCCGCCAACACCCACACCGATGCCGGCGTGCGCGAGCGCATGCAGGCCGTCGGCTTCCTGTACGAACCCCTCGATAGCCCGAGCATCGCCCAGGTGGCGCAGGACGCGTGGGACCATTACAAGACGGCCACCAGTCAGACCAGCGACGACGCAGCCGCCGCGCAACTCAAGACGCTCGTCCAGAACACCATCATCGACCAGAACAAGCTGCCCGCGCCGGGCGCGTTCTCCAAGCTGCGTGTCCCCGGCACCTACTGCGTCAGCGATGCCCAGTTCGATGCCAATTTCTTCGGCAATCCGGCCGGCGCCGGCGCCAACTCCTATCACTACCAATCCGAAACCGCGGTCTGGAACAAGAACCCCAACCTCGGCCTTATCCCCATCATCGCCAAGGTGGAGATGCGCCGCGCCTGCCAGTTTTACCCCGCGGGAGCCGGTGTCAAGGTCCACTTTCAACTCATCAAACCGGATGACATCCCGTCTGGCTCCGATGTCGCCGCCACGGCGCTGCGATCTACCCCCACCACCGGCAGCGTGAACCGGGGCGGTACCCCTCCCCAAAATTTCACGTTCAACATGACCGGCAACCCGCAGAAGTATGTCACCGACGAGAAGAACCGCAATCCCGTCGTTGCCGACGACCCCCAGGTGGACAATGTCCACCAGTTGGTGGGCGGCAAACGCGGCAATACCGTCGCCGGCACCGACAAGCTGAAGAACATCCTCGAGATCACCACCACCCACAAAGGCTTTCACGAGAAGTACAAGATCAACGCGCCCGCCGCCAGCAGCCATCCCAATGCCGCGGTCGTCGAGACCAATGACGACAGCAAAGCCGGTGTGATCCTGATGCCCGCCTGGACCGGCGGCGACCGCTACAAGATCCGCGCCTTCCTCGATCCCATGGGCGGGCAGGCGTGGGACGGCACCGAGAAAGGCGCCGCGAAGTACGATACCGGCACTCTGGTCGTCTGGCGGATCCTCCGCTTCAGCCAGTACCTGCGGTGGCCTTACCCCTCAGGCACTCCCGCCGGCACCAAGTCGTCGCTCTTCGGCGACCTGGCCACATTCGACTTCGCCGGCGTGATCGGGGGCGAGTACAAGAAGTCCTGGTTCGATGTGACCGTCGAACCCGGCGCCACGTCTCCCAATAACATCTCCCAGGCCGATTGGACCAGCGCCGTCAGGTTCGCCAAGACCAACTGCGCCGCGCTTGCCCGCGGCCTGACTCCGGCGTACGACATCAACGCGCTGGTGGACGAGACCAACCTCAGCTTCGGCTTCATGAACTTCCGCACGGCGGCTCAGTACGACGCCGCGCCCAAAGGCGCGCCCCCCGCCGGCGGATGGCTGAGTGCGGTCTCCGACCCGGCCTACTGGAACAACATGACCACCCTGTTCCATGCGGTCGACAGGCAGATGATCCACTGGTTTACCAAGAACGCCTTCTCCGGACTGACCGTCATTCAGGCGCCCTCCATGTGTTCCCTGGCTATGGTCCCCGGCGCGCCTGTCACGCCCTTCTGGAACAGCGGATGGGGCACGTCCAAGCGGGGCTGCTACGTCATCTTCGGCCAGAACGCCTATACCGGCTCCACGGCGTGGATGCCGTACGATCACAACCACAACGCCATGCATGAGACGGGCCACGTGATGTACGGGGTTCACCAGTACACCCTTCCGACCCAGGTCAACGTCAGTACTGGCGGCATCTACGACGAACACGATTATCACGACCTCTGCATCATGGGGTATATGAAATGTTCCGGCGGGTTCTGCGGCCGCTGCACCCTGAATCACGGCGGCTGGAACACGCGGGCGATCCCGGACAACCATCCGGGGCCATAATAGCCGGTGGAGCGCGAAGAGAATGATGATGACGGCGCGCCGCGCGCTCACAATCGTAAGTCTGGTGCTGGGAGGCGCGGCGATAATCTGGTGGCAATCCGCGCACTTTGCCGGCGGGAGCACACGCATGGACCTGCAAATCTCGTTAACGCTCGGACGGCAGGACCTCATCGTCGGGGAAAGCACCTCGCTCTCCCTGACCGTCACCAATGTCTCCGGCCGCCGCTTGACGCTGCCGGATCCCGCAACCCACGGGGAACTCCCCAAGATTCGCGTCCGCAGTGTGACCGCCAATCAGGAAATCCTGACTCTTGGGGCGAATGAGCGGGAGCGTGCGGAGGTGCACGAATTTGTGGCGCCCGAGCCGTCGCGGCTCATCGAGATGACTCCCGGGCAGCGCGCGCAGCGCTCCGCCGACCTCCTCAAGTGGATCGGCCCTCTTCCCCCGGGCCGCTACGAACTGACGGCCCTCTACGACTACGAATCGATCCAGGGAGCCTCGGCGCCCATCCCGCTTTCGGTCGAGCCTCTCAAACTCGCGGCCTCCATCACCGTCGGATCGCACAGCGGCGACACTCCCTACCGTTTCTGCTTCTGGGACGCCCGCACCGCACGCGGCTCCGCCTTGCTGCTCACCTACTTTGTCTTCGACAGCACCGGCCACTGCCAGGTAGCCCAGTCCGAGCGGCTCGCCGATCTCGATTCAGCGATCGTGCCCGCTGCCTCCGTCACCCAGAACCAGCTCTCCTATCCTGCTCAGTGGGTGGCCTGGCTGGGTGCCAATGGACTGACGGCCTTATATCTCAAGCAGGGCAAGATCGAATCGCCGCCCCGCGCCCATCCGCTGCAAAACGCCGCCGGAGCGAGGTTGATCGCACCCCTGCTGCTCGATCTCGCCGGTTCCGATGGCTCGCGGCCTGGCCGGGGCCTGGTCCCTCTCTGGCGTCCGGGGCAGTTGGCCTTCTATGTCCTCGAGCCGGATGGCTCGCTGAGCGCCGGTCCCACGGTGGCGCTGCCGGCCGGTGAACTGCGCTGGGGCCGTTCCATCGCGCTCGCCAATGGAGAGCGCCGCTTCTACCTCGCGCTCGCCTCCAACAACGAAACCAGCCTGGAGACCCTCAAGTTCGGCGATCGTGCGCCATCGCACGTGGACCGTTTCCCCGGCATCGCCATCGGCGGCGGTTTGAGTGTGAGCCCGCAGGACGTTGTCTCCGGCGCCGTCGTGGTCCGCTCGGGGAACAAGGTCAGCGTGCACGCCTGGCGCACCGGCGCCGCCGAAGGCCCGCGCTCCGCGGCGCCTTACGATCTGGTGATCCCCGGCAGCCTGGCGTTCGAGAACGCGCTCGTTGCGCCCGGCGCCGGTTCAAAGCCGTCCGTGTTCTTGCAGACCGCGGACTCGCGATGGTTCTGGGTGAACTCCGCCGGCGTGACCAACCTCATCCCGCAGCAGCTCGATCAGTTCGGTCAACCCATCGACGCCTTCTGGCTCAACGGAAGCTCCCTCCAGGTGCTCATGGCGGGCGAGCAGACCGGCCTCACCTATCAGCCGGCCCGCTGACAGCCAATCCCGGAAGCGCCACCCCGAAGCGCGACCGCGCAGCGCTCCGGCATCGGCTCCAACTCTGAACTTCCTCCCCGTCTTCGCGGTGAATGTAGCCTCCCTTCCAGATCCCCGGTCCGGAACGCAACCCGTCCGTAACCAACGGCAAACAGGCGTGGGACTCGCGCCGTGGTACCCTGTGAGTCTACCTTCAGACAATGCGAAACGTGGTAATTATCGGGTCGGGTTGCGCCGGAAATACGGCTGCCATTTATACCGCGCGGGCCAACCTGCAGCCGCTCGTGGTCAGCGGCCACGAAGCGGGCGGGCAGCTTTCCATGACCACCCTGGTGGAAAACTTTCCCGGGTTCCCCGAGGGCATCAACGGCCCCGACCTGGTGGAAAACATGAAACGCCAGGCGCAGAATTTCGGCGCCGAGTATCTCCACGGAGCCGTCGAGGATACCGACCTCTCCGTCCATCCCTTCCGCCTCAAAGTGGAAGGCGAATGGATCGAGGCCCGCACCGTGATCATCGCTTCGGGTGCGTCCGCGCGCTGGCTTGGGTTGGAATCCGAACAGAAGCTGATCGGCCACGGCGTCAGTTCCTGCGCCACCTGCGACGGTTTCTTCTATCGCAACAAGCGCATCATGGTCATCGGCGGCGGCGATTCCGCCATGGAAGAGGCCAACTTCCTGACCCGCTTCGGCCGCGATGTCACCCTGGTGCACCGCCGCGGGGAGTTCCGCGCCTCCAAAATCATGCTCGACCGCGCGCGCCACAATCCCAAAATCAAGTTCCTCACCAACACCGTGGTGGACGAGATCCTGGATGTCTCGCAGCACATGGTCACCGCCGTGCGCCTTCGCAATCTGGTTACGAGTGAGACCTGGGTGGAGGACATCGACGGTTTCTTCGTGGCCATCGGCCATATCCCCAACACCAAAGTCTTCAAAGGCCAGATCGAAACCGATTCCGAGGGATACATCATTTCCAAGGGCGGGGCGCGCACCAATATCCCCGGCGTCTTTCACGCCGGCGACGTGCAGGACCGCGTTTACCGGCAGGCCATCACCGCCTCCGGCGCGGGCTGCATGGCGGCCATCGAAGCCGAGCGTTTTCTGGAAGCGGAAGGACATTAGATCATGATCGAAAGACTGACCCCCAAAGGTGTAGCTCCGCCGCGAGGCCCCTATTCGCCGGCTGTACGCTGCGGCGATTTCATCTACGTGTCCGGCCAGGTGCCGGTGGACCCCCAGACGAATAAGCCCGTGATCGGCGATATCCGCGAAGAGACGCGGCAGGTGCTCAACAACATCCGCGGCGTGCTCGATGGATGCGGCGCAACCCTGGCCGATGTCGTCAAGTGCCAGGTCTTCCTCACCGACGTCAAGGAATTCGCGGCCATGAACGAAGTCTACGCGGAGTTCTTCGGCGAAGCCAAGCCGGCGCGCACCACGGTCGCAATCAGCGCCCTGCCGCTGCCCGGCGCCAAGGTGGAAATCGACGCCGTGGCCTACAAGCCGAAATAGGCGGCGGTGCCTGCTCCTGCCGTTCCCCGGGTATTGGCCGCGGCCGTCTTCCTGGCCGCACTTCCTCTTTCCCTGGCCGCCGATCTCGATTCGGCCGCGCTGCTCAGGCAGGCACGCTCCCAAATCCTCGCCAACGTCTCGCAGTTGCCGCGCTATACCTGCGTCGAGACCGTCCACCGCACGCGCTACGATCCCTACCCGGCACGGCGCCGGCCCAAAAGCTGCGCCGAGCTCTCCATGACGCCCTGGCGCGAATTGCGCGCCTGGAGCGACCGCTTCAAACTCGATGTCACCATCGCGCAGGAGGGCGAGATCTTCTCCTGGGCCGGCGATCGCCGGTTCCAGACCGAGGATCTGCGAACCCTGGTCGGCGGCGAGGGCATGACCGGTTCGGGCGATTTCGGCCCCTTCCTCACCAGCATCTTCGGCGAAAACGGCGCGCAGTACGAATACGCCGGTCTCGACAACGCCCTGGCCGTCTACCGCTACCGCATTCCGCTCGCCGCCAGCCATTACCAGCTTCGGACCGGCCCCCGGCCGCAGGATCTCGCTACCGTCGCCTATGAAGGCCGCTTCTGGATCGACCCGCACACCGCGCAGCTGCGGCGCCTGACCATCGTTGTGCCGCAAGCGCCTCCTGCATCGGAGACCTGCCGGCTGGAAACGACCGTCGAGTATCGGCAGACGCGCATTCACGGCTCTCCATTCCTTTTGCCGGCAACCACCCGGGCGAACCTGCTGGATACCGCCGGCGCGCGCCATGAAAACCAAATCGACTACGGCTCCTGCCGCGAATTTGAAAGCGAATCCGTCTTTCGCACCGATATCGCCGGACCCGCGGCCGCCCCCGCTCCCGCTCCACCGGCGAACCCCCCGGTTGCCATCCCGCCCGGCGTCACGCTGAACATTGCCCTGCGTTCGCGCGTGGATTCCGATGCTGCCTTTGCCGGAGACGCCATCGAAGGCGAACTCGTGGACGCCGCCGGCCCGATTCCCAAGGGCGCGGTCGTGCACGGCCGGATCGTGCGGCTCTCCTGGAATCAGCAGCCTTCGGTATACCTCGCGGTCGGTCTGAGATTCGATACCGTCGAGGTGAACGGCGCCCGGGTTCCCCTCTCGCTCGAACCGTTGACGCGGTCGCGCCTCGACCGCATCCTCGAAACGCCCGAGGAGCGGGACCAGGGCATCGGCATGTTCCTCTTCCAGCAGGACCGCGTGGTTCTCGACCACGACTTCGTCACCCGATGGAAGACCGTGACCAAACGGTAAAGCGCGCCGCGGGCCGGGCTCCTTATAATGAGGCATGGCCGAGGGACTGCGCTTCGCCTGCCAGCCGGGCTGCATCAAGTGCTGCCAGCAAAAGGGATTCGTCTACATGACCGATGCCGATATCCAGCGCATCGCGGCCTACCTGGGCATGACCGCCCAGGCGTTCGAAGCCGCCCACTGCTATCGCACGAAAAAGCGCGTCCGCCTGCGCGTGCCGCACGGGTCGCCGTGCATGTTCCTGCGCCCCGACGGCTGCTCGATTCATACGGTCAAGCCCGTGCAGTGCCGCATCTTCCCCTTCTGGCCGGAACTGGTCGAGAGCCGCCGCGAGTGGCTGAAGACCGCCCGCTACTGCCCCGGCATCGGAACGGGCCCGCTGGTCCAGATCGAAACCGCGAAAGCCCTGGCGGAGGAAATGCGGCAGGCCCACCCGGCGACCTATGGCCTGGCATGACCGGAAACGCCGAACCGTCGCGTCTGCGGCTACTTATCCACGGGGCGCCCAAAACACAACACATATCCGCTGTTATCGGTGATCTCGAAGGCTCTCAGTCCATCGCTCGTATTCGCCAGCTCCCTGTGTATGGAAACCTCTCTGCCTACGAATTCCGTGTACAGGGCGGATCGTCCGTGCCGATGAATGCGTCCCAGCGAGCGCTGCTTTCAACTCCTGGACGTGCTCCCGCATCGCGGCTCGTTTCTCCTCCGTAAAGGTCGCGCCGGTCCGCGATTGGCCGGCGGTAGAATAGTCTCTCTCCAGTGTTTTCCGCATCCGACAGGAGGCCGGAGATTGCGTCGCCGCGCATTTCATAAACTCGCCGGAGTTGTCAGCCTCGATCTGCTGCTTGGCCGCCGTTCCCGCGCGGCTCTCCCGCAAACTCCCTCGCCGAAGCTTGCGACCCGCACCGGCGCCGGCCTTTGGAACGGCTATCGGGCCGGCACTGCTTACTACCCGGAATGGTGGCCCGCCGGCGAATGGGAAATCGATTTCCGGCAGATGCACGACCTCGGCATCGATACGGTCCGTATGGGCGAGTTCGCCTGGGCGCTGTTCGAGCCCGCCCCCGGAAAGTTCGAGTTCGACTGGATGGATCGCGCGCTCGCCGTTGCAGGGCGCTACGGAATCGACGCCATTCTCGCTACCCCGACGGCATCGGTCCCGCCGTGGCTCTACCAGCTTCATCCCGACGTGCTTACCGGCAATGCCAATGGCCCGTTCACCTACGGCGGGCGCAAAGGCTACAACACCAACAGCCCGAACTATCTCGCCGCAAGCCGGAGCATCACCACCGCGCTGGCGGAGCACTACGGCCGGCATCCCGGAGTCGTCGGCTGGCAGCTCGATAACGAGCCTGGCTACCCGCCGCAGGCATTCGATCCCGTTTCCGAAAAGGCGTTTCAGGCATGGCTCGAGCGGCGCTACGGCACGCTCGAGAACCTGAACCGCGCCTGGAACGGCGCGTTCTGGAGCAACCGGTTTTCCGATTGGGCGCAGATCCGCTTCCCGAGCAATTCCGCCGATGGCGGCTGGCAGCCCGCGATCAGTCTCGATTACCGCCGCTTCTTCTCGGATTCGTTCCTCAACCACCTTCGCGCGCAGGCCGAAATCCTGCACGCGAAGACGGAGAACCAGTTCGTCTTTACAAACTGGCCGGCGCCGACGTGGTCGGTCGACGTCTTCGCCGCCGCGGAATTCCTGGACGCCACCGCGTGGGACAACTACGTGAGCGCGCCGGGCGTGAGCCGGTTCCAGCGGCAGCTCCAGGCCGGTTTCTTCAGCGACTTCTGCCGCTGCGCGGGGCCGCATCAGCGGTTCCTGTGCGCCGAACAAAACGCCTATGTGCCGCCCAACGCGCCGCCCGAGGGGCTGCGGCTGCAGGCATTCGAGGACCTGGTGCACGGCAGCCGGGGGCAGCTCTTTTTCGAGTGGCGCAGGCCGCTCGCGGGCCGCGAGGAGCACCGCCCATCGTTCATCAAGGGTTTCGATGGCGAAATCAATCCCGCCCGGCCGGTCCTGGAACGGATTTGCCGGGAGTTGCACCGCGCCGGGCCGCGCCTCGCAGGCGCGGCAACCAACTCTGCCGTCGCCATCCTGTATGACTTCGGCAACGAATGGGCTCAGGGTTATGGCGGTATAGGCGACAACCACCCGCGCTATAACGGCGAGGCGCAGAGCTTTTATGCCGGGCTGAAAACGCTCGGGCAGAATATCGATGTGGTCCCGCTGAGCGCAGCGTTCGACCGGTACCGTCTGATCGCGGCTCCGAATCTGCGGCTCATCGACGATGCCACGGCCGATCGGCTGCGCGCCTTCGCGGCGGCGGGCGGCACGCTCGTCCTCAACTACCGCGCGGCGACGCAGAACATGGATAACAGCATGCGGCGGACGCTTGCTCCCGGCCCCTTCGCGGAAATTGCGGGAGTGCAATCGGAAGCCATCCTGGACCTGTTCGAGTACAACTCCGCGGCGGGCAATCTGGATGCGCGCCTCGAGGCCGCGCTCGGCATTCAGTTCCACGGCGAATCGCAGGCATTCCCGCCGCGAACGGCTATCGAACAACTCACGCTGCACGGCGCGGAGGCCGTGGCGGAGGCGCGCGGCGGCGGAGCGTTGAACGGCCGCCCCGCAGTAACGCGCAACCGTCACGGAAAAGGATGGGTATTCTATGCCGGCTGCGATTCGACCGCCGACGGCTTCTACGAGACTCTTGCGCGACTGGCGGGCGAAGCGGCTTCGCTCCAGCCCCTCATCGCCGCGCCCTACGGGGTCGAGGTCACGAGCCGCGAGGACGCGGGTTCGATGTATTACTTTCTGCTGAACCTGACCGGGACCGCCCACGAGAAGATCGCGCTTCCGCACGCGATGGAAGACCTGATCGGCGGGCGGCGCGCGGTGACGCAGATCGCGCTCGCGCCTTTCGATGTGGCGGTTCTGGCATCGCCGAAAGAGAAGCCATGAACAGGCGGACGTTCCACAAACTCGCGTCGGCGGCGGCAGTCGCAGCGATCGCGGAAGGCGGCGGTTCGGCCGAGGCAGCCGCGGCGGAAGTCGTCATCGAAGACCGCGAGCTGCTGGTGGCGTTCGACAAAACATCCGGCGCGCTGACGCGCCTGGTGCGCAAGCGAAGCAATTGGGTGGTGCAGCGCCGTCCCGAACTGGGCGTTTCGTTCCGCCTGCTGGCGCCGCTTCCGCGGCAGCGCGCCAACTTCGTGCTCGGGCAAAAGCAGACCGCCGCCTCGGTGGAGAAGACCTCGACCAACGAAGTGCGGATTGCATGGAACGATCCCCTCAGCGAACATGGCGGCGTCGTCCCCCTCACCTTCACGGCTACCGCGGCGCTTGCCAACGGCGCGCTCACCTTCCGCGGAACTCTGGTCAATCGATCTTCCCTGACGATCGAGACCATCGATTATCCGTACTTTGGCGATTTCAGCCCGCCGGACCGCGAAACCCCGATGTATGCCGAGCGTCTGTGGGTCGGTGCATTGAATGGCGAGGAGATTTACCCGCGCTTCAACAACGGCAAAGGGTATTGGGGCGTCCTCTACCCCACCAAGACCATCGACTCGAATGTCAGCCAGTTCTGCCTGATCCGTACGCCGAACCAGGGATTCTATGTGGGGATGCACGATCCCGCCATCCGTTACCTGCTCCAGTTCACTTTCGAGCAGCACCCGGGCCTGGTCGATTGGGTTACGAACAACGTGCCGCCGCGGGATGAGATTTCCGGACTTCCGGTGCATCTCGATTTTCGGACGTGCCACTTCGCGTTCGCGCATCCCGGGTCGAAGTTCGAGCTTGCCCCGGTCGTGCTGCATCCCTATGACGGAGACTGGCACGCGGGCCTCGATGTCTACAAGCAGTGGCGCGCCACCTGGTTCGGCAAACCCAAAACACCGGCGTGGGCGCTGGATGTCCACTCCTGGCTTCAGCTTCAGGTCGATGGCGCCGAGCAGGATTATCGCGTGCCCTATCGCGAACTCGTGCAGTACGGCGAGGAGTGCGCGCAGAACGGCGTCGCGGCGATTCAGCTCGTGGGATGGAATCGCGGCGGCCAGGATGGCGGCGACCCTTCGCTCGATACCGACCCGGCCCTCGGTTCGTGGCAGGATCTGCACGATGCCATCGCGAAGATCCAGTCGCTGGGAGTGAAAATGATCCTGTTCGGCAAGCCGGTCTTCGCCGATATGTCCACGGAGTATTACAAGAAGGAGCTTTACAAGTACGAAGCCGTCGACATGTGGGGCAACAAGTACGAATCGAACGGCTATAGTTACACCACACCCACGCAACTCGCCGGCATCAACAACCGCCGCCGCGCGATCATGGACGTTTGCAGCCAGGAGTATCGCGATATCGCCACCCGCGAGTTCGAGAAGATCCCGGAGCTGGGCGCCGCCGGATGGCTGTTTGATGAAGTCATGCAGCACAACGGCGTGCTGTATAACTTCAGCCCCGATCATGGCTATCCGCCGCCCGGCTACCTGTTCCATGGCGACATTCCGCTGGTCAAACAGTTTCGGGCAGCCGCGGACAGGCAGAACCCCGATTTCCTGTTCTCCGGTGAAGGGCCGGGCGACTGGCTGATGCCTTACTACACGCTCGGCTACTACCGCATCGGCCCCGGCACGCGGCATGCGCTGCGCTATCTCGATCCGCAGGCGCCGCTCATGGCGGCGGTCCGCGGCTTCAATGCGCGCGATGAAATCAACCTGGCGCTGGCTTACCGGTACATCATCAGTTACGAGCCGTACAACTTCAAAGGACACGTGACGGATTTTCCGCTGACCCTGGCTTACGGAAAACAGGTGGATGCGCTGCGGCGGCGGTATCGCGAACATCTTTGGGACGCGGAGTTCCGCGATACCCTGGGGGCAACTGTGGCGGCGGACGGAACCTGTCGCTATACCGTGTTTGTAGCGAAGAGTGGAAAGCGGGCCGTGATCGCCATCAATCTCGAGCAGGGCAAGGCGATCTCGGTGCGAGTTTCGTTGCCCGAGGCCCGGCCGCTGTCGATCGTCAGTCCCGAGCGGCCGGATGCGGCGCCCGCTGCGGAGGCGGTCGAGGTTCCGCCGCGGTCGGCCGTGGTGCTGTTGGAACTCTAGCCGGCTCGGGCAGCCCGCCCGGCTCCTTGCTGAAATATCCAACTAACAGGACCCATTTATCTTGTATTTTTGTTACCATGTGGTCTGTAGGAGGGTGTAGTGTTTCTCATCACCCAGCGGAAACAATTCGGTCCGACGACCTTTCTATGGGATGTGAGCGCGCCCGATGTCGCGAGGGCAGCGTGCCCCGGCCACTTTGTGATGGCTCGCGTCGACGAGCATGGCGAGAGAATTCCGCTGACTGTTGCAGACTTCAACGTTGAACGCGGCACGGTGACGGTAGTCATCCAGGCGGTGGGGAAAACCACCCATGAAATGATGGCGTTACGGGAAGGCGACGCCATTCTTGATTTCATCGGGCCGCTAGGACTGCCGAGCCACATCCGCAAGCTGGAAGGCACGGTCGTCCTGGTGGGCGGCGGCCTCGGTGTGGCGCCGGTCTATCCGCAATTGCGCGAATACAAACAGCAGGGGAACCGTACCATTTCCATTATCGGGTTCCGCAGCAAGGACCTGATTTTCTGGGAAGACCAGTTCCGGGCGTGCAGCGACGAGCTGATCGTCACGACCGACGATGGAACCTACGGGCGGTCCGGCTTCGTGACGGGAGCGCTGGCGGACGTCCTGGCGCGCGAGAAGGACATCCGGGAAGTGGTGGCGATCGGCCCCATCCCCATGATGAAGGCCTGCTGTGAAACTACCCGTCCGTTCGGCATCCCCAGCGTGGTCAGCCTCAACTCGATCATGGTGGATGGAACCGGGATGTGCGGCTCCTGCCGCGTAACGGTGGGCGGCAAGATGAAGTTCGCCTGCGTGGATGGCGCCGATTTCGACGGACACCTGGTGAATTTCGACGAGCTCTCGCTGCGCCAGAAGCGCTTCGCTCGAGAGGAGAAGGCCGCCATGGAGCGGTTCCGGTCGGAATCCTCCAAGCTGGCGGAGTTGAAATTGGCGGCGGATCAGAACGGGCGGCCCAAGCCGGCCTGCGAACTGCCGCAGGCGGAACCGGCGCCCGCGGCGCCCCTGCTTCCCAAGAATATCCGGACCATTCCGCCGGAGCGCTCGCCCATGCCGCACCAGCCGGCCGAGGTGCGGCGCCACAATTTCGAAGAAGTCGCGCTGGGGCTGGACCTTGCGGGCGCTCTGCACGAAGCCGAGCGCTGCCTGCGCTGCAAGAAGCCGCGCTGCGTGCCGGGCTGCCCGGTGGGGATCGATATTCCGGGCTTCATCGCGGCCCTGCAGCGGAAAGACGTCAAGGGATCCTACCAGATTCTCAAGGCCTCCAACTCGCTGCCCGCGGTGTGCGGACGGGTCTGCCCGCAGGAATCGCAATGCGAATCCTCCTGCGTTGTGGGGGCGAAATACAAGCCCGTAGCTATCGGCCGCCTGGAGCGGTTTGTGGCGGATGCCGCCATGGGGCGCGGCTGGGACGAAGCTGCCGCGGAGGGAGCGGGCGCAGGCAAGCGGGCCGCCATCATCGGCTCTGGTCCGGCGGGCCTGGCCTGCGCCGGCGACCTGGCGCGCCATGGTGTCGCGGTGACGGTGTTCGAGGCGCTGCACGTGGCGGGCGGTGTATTGAAGTACGGGATTCCGGAGTTCCGCCTGCCGGATGTGATCATCGATCTCGAGATCGAAAACCTGAAAAAAATGGGGGTGGAGATCCGGCTCGACACCATCATCGGCAAGCTGTTCACGATTCCGCAGCTCCTCACGGACATGGGCTACGATGCGGCTTTCGTGGGCACCGGCGCCGGCTCACCCAAATTCGCCGAGATTCCCGGCGAAGCCTTCAACGGCGTCTTCTCCGCCAACGAATTCCTGACGCGCGTCAACCTGATGCGCGGCTACAAGCAGCCGCTCTACGATACGCCGGTCGGGATGGGCAAGCGGGTGGCCGTGGTGGGCGCGGGCAATACCGCGATGGATGCCTGCCGTGTGTCGCTGCGCATGGGGGCCGAGTCGGTCACGTGCGTGTATCGCCGCTCGCGGCGCGAATCGCCGGCGCGGGTCGAGGAACTGGAGCACGCCATCGAAGAGGGAGTCGAGTTCCTGTGGCTCACCGCGCCGACCGAGATTCTGGGCGATTCCAACGGCTGGGTCACCGGCATGCGCTGCCAGAAAATGGAACTGGGCGAGCCGGATGCCTCCGGGCGGCGGCGGCCGGTGCCGGTCGCGGGTTCCGAATTCCTGCTGGATGTCGATACCGTCATCTACGCGCTGGGCACCACGGCGAACCCCATCATCGCGCAGACCACACCGGGGCTGAAGACCAACAAGTGGGGCTACATCGAAGTCGACGAGCGCTCGGGAATGACCTCGATTCCGGGGTTGTTCGCGGGCGGCGATATCGTCACCGGAGCCGCCACCGTGATTCTGGCGATGGGGGCGGGCAAGCGGGCAGCCCACGGAATGTTGGAATACATGGGCGTTCTGGCGCCCGATGCGCCGCGCGAGCTGGCGCAAGCGAGGAGCGTATAGCATGCCATCCACCTGTCCGAAGTGTCACCGGGTCATGGAAGAAGACGAAATCTGCTGCGCCCAGGTGCGTTATTCCTGGCGCTGCCGGAGCTGCTTCAAACTGACCACCGGGCTGGCCGTACCCTACGGTAAGTGCTTCCTGTGCGGCGGCGACCTGGAAGTCATTCCGGGCCGCGAACTGGGTGACTCCATGCGGTTCCGCGCCATCCGCGACGCCGTACAGTTCGAGCTGAACTCGTTCCACTTTTACAAACTTGCGCGCGACAAAGCCCGGCTGCCGGCGCAGCGTGCGGTGCTGGAGCGGCTCTATGAAGCCGAGCTGGACCACCTGCACGAGCTCGAAGAGAAATACCACGCGCACCTGGACCGCGAAGTGGTGGAGCTTTCGAGCGACGAGCAGAACCTGCTCTCCAACTGGCTGTTCCGCGGCATCCACGTGACCGAGAATTCGGGAATCGCCGACCTCTATCGCGCCGCGCTGGAGATGGAGCGGCGCACGCGCGACCATTTCCAGAAGCTGGCCGCCGAACTCTCCGACGGGTTGGAAAAGGAGCTGTGCGCCGAACTGGCGGCCGAAGAAGAAGAGCACGTGGCGCTGCTCGAAGGCGAACTGGAGCAGCTCGCGTAAACGCCGGCTGTGCGGCTCGTCAAATCGTCAGGCGCCGTCCCCAGCGCGTGCGAATGTCGTTGAGCGGGGCGGCGGTTTCCTTGCGGATGGCGAGTGTAAGGCTTCTCCACATCCGCTCCAGGCGCAGAGCGCGGGCACGCCGCCGCCTCAGGTAGGCAAGTAGCGTAAGATCCGCCATTGCCACGAGGCCCAGAACGATACCGTCAACCCTGTCCATGTCTCGATTTCACCACATTCGGCAGGGGACAATGTGGGCTGTTGGTAACGCTGCGGTCCTAGAACCTTTTGCTCTTTTACGCCGGCTCGTGCTCGAATTGACGAAGAAAGCTTCGTACGCGAGCCACGTAGTGGCGCGTTTCGCGGAAGGGCGGAACGCCGTGGTAGCGATCCACCACAGCCGGTCCCGCGTTGTAGGCGGCAATGGCGCGGTTCAGGCAGTCTTTGTACCCGCGATAGCGTTTCATCAGGGAATGCAGGTAGCGGGTTCCGGCATCGATATTCTGCTCGGGATCGTTGGGGTCGGCGCCATATTGCTGCGCGGTGGCGGGCATGAGCTGCATCAGGCCGATCGCGCCTTTCGGCGAGACGGCCGAGCTGTTGAAGTTGGATTCGGCAGCCACGATGCTCTTCACCAGGGCCGGGTGGACGTTGTGTCTCTGAGCCGCCGCGGCAATCAAAGCGTGCATTCGGGCGGGATCCAGAAACGGGGTTGTGTGCTGAAATGTCAGCGCCTTCTGCTCAAGCAATCGCACCAGATTGGTCACATGTTGTGCTGGCTTGAGAAAGGTGATGCCGGCCAGAATCAGCGGGATGCGGACAAATTTCATTTCGTTTGTACTTCCGGGTGCTAGACTTTTTACTTAATGGCTAAATCGACGCATTTGGAATGCAGCCTGTGCAACAAGAGGGTGGAGGCTGGGCAGATAGCAAACCTCTGTAGTTGCGGTGGACCGCTGCTGGTGCGGTACGACCTCGATACAATACGAACCCGCTGGAGACGGCGCGATGTTTCACACGGCCCCTCCAGCATGTGGCGCTATGCGCCGGTCTTACCGCCAAGAGATGAAGCCATTATAACACTTGGCGAGGGCTGGACGCCTCTCATCCGCTCCAGCCGGCTGGCGGCGCGCCTCGGCATGGAGGACTCGCTGTGGGTGAAGGATGAAGGCCTGAATCCCACGGGATCGTTCAAGGCTCGGGGCCTTTCATGCGCCATTTCGATGTGTGTCGAACTGGGCATTCACAAAGTCGCGATCCCTTCGGCGGGGAATGCGGCGAGCGCGCTGGCGGCATACGCGGCGGCGGCGGGACTGGAGTCTTTCATCTTCATGCCGCGCGACGTGCCGCAGGCCAATTACCTGGAGTGCAAAGCCTATGGCGCGAACGTGACGCTGGTGGACGGGCTCATCAGCGACTGCGGCAGGATTGTCGCCGAGCGCGGGCCGGTGGAGGGCTGGTTCGACGTCAGCACGCTGAAGGAGCCATACCGCATCGAAGGCAAGAAGACCATGGGTTACGAAGTGGCCGAACAGATGGAGTGGGAACTGCCGGACGCCATCTTTTATCCCACCGGCGGCGGGGTCGGACTCATCGGCATGTGGAAGGCCTTCGCGGAAATGGAGAAGCTGGGCTGGATCGGCGGCAAGCGGCCGAAGATGATCGCGGTGCAGGCGGAAGGCTGCGCTCCCATCGTCAGAGCGTACGAAGAGAACGAGGCGCGCAGCCGCTTCTTCGAAAACGCCCACACGGTGGCCGCGGGCCTGCGCGTCCCCAAGGCGCTGGGAGATTTCCTGGTGCTGCAGGGCGTGCGCGAGAGCGGCGGCACCGCGGTGGCGGTGAGCGACGAAGAGATGTTGGACGCGGGCGTGCAACTGGCGAGCGACCAGGGCGTCTATGCGGCGCCGGAAGGCGCGGCCTGCGTGGCGGCGCTGCGCAAACTGCTGGCTTGCGGCTTCTTCAAAGGCAATGAACGGATCGTTCTCTACAATACCGGATCGGGACTGAAGTATCCGGAAGCCTATTCCACGCGCTTTCCGCGCGACGGCGCGGGCGAGCAGGACAAACTCGGAGGATTGATCACGCCGCGATGAAAGACCTGGCTCTGGCGGCCCTGGATCTGTTGGCGCGGCGCGGTGTCTCCTATGCCGACGTGCGCGCCATCGACTCGCGCGACCGCGAAATCACCACCAAGAACGGCAAGGCCGGCCACGTCTCGAGTTCCGAATCGCAGGGCATCGGCATGCGCGTGCTGGCATCCGGCTGCTGGGGTTTCGCGGCGACCGACAACCTGACGCGCGAGGGCCTGGACCGCTGCGCCGCGCTGGCCATGGAGATAGCGCGCTCCTCGGCGGCGGCCAAGAAACACGATGTTCTGATGGCGCCGGAGAAGAGCTATCACGCGGAATGGGTTTCGCCGTGCCGCATCGACCCTTTTGCCGTGCCGGTGGACAGGCAGCTCGGCGCACTGCTGGCGGTGGATGCCGAGCTGCGGCGCGACCAGGCCATCAGCCTGGCCGAAGCCTCGATGCACTTCGAGCGGCGCCGGCAGGTGTTCGCTTCCACCATCGGCAGCCTGATCGACCAGACGCGCGTGTGGAGCGGTGCCGGCTTTTCGGCGCTGTGCTATAAAGACGGCGACATTCAGCGGCGCTCGTATCCCAACTCCTTCGGCGGGCAGTATCAACTGAAAGGGTACGAGCTGGTGGAAGAGCTGGACCTGGCGGCGCATGCGCCGCGCGTGGCCGAAGAGGCGGTGGCGCTGCACGCGGCCGCGCAGTGCCCTGAGGGCGAATTCAATCTCATTCTGGACAGCTCGCAACTGGGATTGCAGATTCACGAATCGATCGGCCACCCGATCGAACTCGACCGCGTGCTGGGCAGCGAAGCCAATTACGCGGGCATGAGCTTCCTCACGCTCGATCAGCTCAACCGGCTGCGCTACGGCTCGGAGATCGTCAACGTGGTGTGCGATGCGCGTCTCGAGCACGGGCCGGGGCTGGGCACGTTCGCGTTCGACGATGAAGGCGTGCCGGCGCAATCGGTCGATATCATCCGCGGAGGGCAGTTCACCGGCTATATGACGTCGCGCGAGACCGCCGCGGCCATCGGGCAGACACGCTCCAACGGCTGCATGCGTGCCGACGGCTGGGCGCGGCTGCCGCTCATCCGCATGACCAACGTGAGCCTGCGGCCGGGAAGGCAATCGCTCGAGGAAGTGTTCGATGTGGACCACGCCATCTACATGGAGACCAATCGGAGCTGGAGCATCGACGACAAGCGCTACAACTTCCAGTTCGGCTGCGAAATCGGCTGGGAGATCAAAAACGGCAGGCGCGTGCGCATGCTGAAAAACCCGAGCTACAGCGGAATCACCACCGAGTTCTGGAACTCCTGCGCGGCCATCGCGGGGCCGGAGCATTGGACGCTGTGGGGCGTGCCGAATTGCGGCAAGGGGCAGCCGGAGCAGGTGATGGGGACCGGGCACGGCGCCAGCCCCTCGCGGTTCCGCAAGATCAAAATCGGGAGCGCGTATGGCGGATAGCTGCCCGCAGTGGTGCACCGATGCTTTCGAGCAGTGCGCCGCCGAAGCGCGGGCGCGCGGCGTGGCGGATGTGGAAGCGATTCTGGCCGCGGAATCGAGCGCGCTCACGCGCTTCGCCAATAACACCATTCACCAGAACGTTGCCGAGCACGCGCGCCATCTTTCGGTGCGGGTGATTGTGGAGGGACGCACGGCGCGCACTTCCACGAACCGGCTGGATGCGGACGGCGTGCGCGATGCGGTCGAGCAGGCCATCACGATTACGAAGCTCACGGAGCCCGATCCCGAACTGCTGCCGCTGGCCGGGCCCGCGCCCTACCCCGCGGTGCACCGCCATTTCGAAGCCACCGCGCGGGCCACGCCCGAGGAACGCGCGCGGGCGGTTGCCGAGGCCATCCGCGCGGTCGAGGATGCGGGCCAGACGGCGGCCGGAATCTATTCGACCGGCGAACAGGAATTCGCGCTTCTGAATTCGTACGGGGTGGCGGCGTTCCACCGCGAAACCACGGCGCGGTTTTCCATTACCGCGATGGCCGCCGACAGTTCCGGCTGGGCCAAAGCCAGCGCCTGCTACCACGGCGACCTGAACCCTCTGGCGCTGGCCGTTTCCGCGGCGCAGAAGGCCACGGTCTCCCGCAATCCGCGCGTGCTGCCCGCCGGGCGCTACACCGTGATCCTGGAACCGGCTGCTGTGCTGGACCTGGCCGGTCAGATGTTCGGCGATTTCAGCGCCACCGCGATTCGCGACGGCCGCAGCTTTTTGAACGACCGCA